>Ga0233361_1000085_pt1 | contig 16014 bp, 9 predicted proteins | sample ElkDunMinimDraft_21_FD_180678 | JGI IMG/M metagenome (GOLD analysis project Ga0233361, IMG submission 180678) | Fecal eukaryotic communites from dung pellets of Tule Elk in California, USA - Elk Dung C0 | ecosystem: Host-associated > Mammals > Digestive system > Large intestine > Fecal | place...
ACCAAACGAACCGATATTGCCCATTGAGCCAAAGCGGTTGGTACTTTTTACGTGTGATTTAATACGACTTACTACTTCGTATCCGGCTTCGAGGTTCACGCCGGCTGCCTCATAATGTTGTGCCATAAATATTTTAGTTACATTTCATTTCACGTTAGTGGCTCCTAAGGGAGCGTTGATGGTTTCGCTGCGCTTCACGAAAGGTGGCTGCGCGTTAGTACTTCCCAATGTCCGCCTTTGGATGGGCCTACCCATTGAATATTGTAATACTGTCGTAATGCATCTATATCGCGTCGTATGCTGCGTATTGTGATACCATGAATAGTAGCCATTTTATGGGCAGATATGGTATTGTCCGTTGTTATGAGATGCAAAATTTCCTTTTGTCTATCGGTTAGTTTTTGGGTGACATTTTGGGTGACATTTTGGGTGACATTGCTTTGTTTTTCGCCTAAATATGGTTGCTCTTTCCATTCGGCAGATGGATTGATGTGCAAGTATCTGTTGCGTAGGTCCCATTGCTCACCTAATAGCAGATTGCGGAAGAAGCGTTCCAAATATATTGGCGAGTAATCAATGCCTTTGACTGCGTTCTTGTAGTTGGCTCTTACTAAGGCATTGCGGAAGTACCACGAATATTTTGCAAACAAATCGTTATCTACATTGAAACCTATATGACGCAGATACAGGATGGTAAATACTGCCGTAGTGCGTGTGTTGCCCTCTCCGAAAGGATGAATTTGCCATAATCCCGAAACGAATTGTGCTATGTGCACTACTTGTTGCTCCAGTGATAGGTTCTTATAACTGAAATTACGCTCTTGCTCTATGTCAAACTTCAATGCACGGTATAGGTCTTCCCAGTTGAGATAATTGACTGTATCAGAGTCCAATATCCATTCTTTCTTTGTGATATCGTAACGGCGTATCTCGCCTGCGTGCTTTAGTACTCCGTCAAATATCCTTCGATGCAAAGCAACAAATCCTTTCGCACTAAAGTCCAGCGATACTGAAGATAGAATCTTTGTGATGTTTACCGATGCTTTATCCGCCTCACATTGGTCATCATTGATTGGCTCGCGTGATGCTTTGGATTGATAATAGGTCTTTATCAAATGGCGAGCCTCATCAATATCAATCTTGCCCTCTATATGCTTTTTTGCTGTTTCTTTCAGGTAGTCAGATGTTTGCAATCCATCCACAGCCTGCAAACCAATTGCCGTCCGCCAAATGGCAGCTCGTTCTTGCTGATTGGGCTCACCCTGACGGATGTATTCATCAAACTCCAAAAAATCAGTCATTCTATTGAGATTTTAGAAAATTCTCTGCGCAAATTAAATTCGGGTACAAAGGTAATCATTTTTCTGCATATACGCAAGGAAATGTTTAGAAAGTTTGTGAGGAATTTTATTTTGCTAAATCGGGTGTGAAATTCTTTGCAAGTTAGGCGACCACCATAGGAGATCTGTGGGACATCTGTGGGCTTTCTGTGGCTTTTTTGATGCGTCTCTATAATAGTGCTGCAAAAATCTTCGGCGCGGAAGGGGTTTTGCGCCGAAGATTGGAGATTTTGGAGGTTAAGATGGTATATACAACACGCGTAATCATTTGTATTACAAGAGTTTCCGCGTGTGTGTATTTTTTTGAAAAAAGTTTTCGCGCGCCGAAGATTGTGCCGAAGATTGTGTCGAAAGTGAAGTAACAAGAAATCCTTGTGAGTTCGATTATTTGCAACAAAGGTAGTATATCAAACTCAAAAAGTTGTCAATTTATTAGGAAAAATGTATTTTTTAGATTATATTGTGCCGAAATTAAGTATAATATTATGAGTATGATTTATGGTTATATTCGCGTAAGTTCTGACAAGCAGACGGTTGAGAACCAGCGATTTGAGATTGAAAGATTCTGCAAAGTAAACAACATAGGCATTGATGGTTGGATAGAAGAAACTATCAGTGGCACAAAAGCCTATAATAAAAGGCAATTGGGTGTATTGTTAAGGAAAGTACAAAAAGATGATGTGATCATTTGTTCTGAGTTGTCACGGTTAGGAAGGTCATTATTTATGATTATGGAGATACTGAGTATCTGTATGAAAAAAGAATGTCGCGTATGGACTATCAAAGATAATTACCGTTTAGGAGATGATATACAAAGTAAGGTATTAGCTTTTGCCTTCGGACTATCAGCAGAGATTGAAAGGAATCTGATTAGCCAACGGACGAAAGAAGCATTAGCTCGGAAGAAAGCGGAGGGTGTAAGATTAGGAAGACCTGTAGGCAAACAATCCCGCCAATGTACTTATAAATTACACAAGAGAGAATGTTTAATACGCGGACTAATAGCAGAAGGGCTATCTTTCAAAAAGATAGGTGATATATTACATGTAAATAAAGATACAGTTCGAAAATATTATCATACTTTTATCGAAAACAACTGATATGAATAGAGCGATTTTGTTCAGTTGCATTTTACAAAAGTACTATATGACACTTCCGATAGTTGGGTGATTTTGTCCGATATAGAACAATCTATTAAAAGTAAAATAGAAGCGATAGGTACTCCTCTCAAAAAATGGGATATTCAAATTAACTATGGAATAAAGACAGGTTATAACGATGCCTTTATAATAACAACTGAGAAGCGTAATGAGATTTTAGCTCATTGTTTAGACGATGCTGAACGTGAAAGAACAGCCGAACTTATACGACCGATTCTTCGCGGTAGAGATATTAAACGATACAGATATGATTGGGCAGAATTGTGGTTAATAGCAACATTCCCTTCCAAACATTATGATATAGAGCAGTATCCTGCTATCAAAGAATATCTCATGTCCTTTGGTACGGAAAAACTAGAACAGTCTGGAGCTAAGTATTTTATAAATGGAGTGGAAGTTAAATCGCGTAAAAAGACTAATAACAAGTGGTATGAAACACAAGATAACATTGGTTATTGGGACGATTTTAATAAGCCCAAAATTTTATGGAAAAGAGTTGGGTCTATCTTAAGATTCTCATATGATGACACTAGAAAATTAGGTCTGGATAGTACTTGTTTTGCAACGGGCACTGATATAGCTTACATTTGTTGTGTTCTTAACTCTCCAATGGGACACTTCTTACTTAAAGATGCTCCTAAAACTGGTACTGGAGATTTGTTGATAAGTGTTCAAGCTGTGGAACCGATTAAGATCCCTCAATTGGAAGATACAACTATTTTTACTACATTCTTACAACAATATCTTGCAGGCAATATTGATATTGAGAATGAGATAAATTCTAACATATATGAGTTATATAAATTATCTAGAGAAGAAATTGAATATATAGAACAATTTAGTATTTAGCAAATTTTCTTTCTAAATAATTTATTTCTCCAAGGTCAAGACCTATAATTGCAAAAATAAGATTGTTAATTTTTTTTATTATGTCGTCAGTAGGAGTCTTGAGTGCATTTGCTACTTCATTATACAACTCTATAGAGATTATTTGAGGAACAGGTATGTTTTCGACATACTGTCTTAGCCATCTCCAACCATTCTCATCAAATCTGCTACAAGATACATCCAAATAAAATAAAGTAGCTAAAGAATTTAAAAATCCTAATAAACAGTATAACTTACATTCATCATTATCATTTTTATCAAATGTAATCATATAACTAGTATTGCTAATCATTTGATTATTCATATCAAGTGTAAATGCATTACCTGTTCTTGCTAATTCTGCATATACGATTTTTGGCTTATTAAAATCGTCCATATAAGCACAGTTTCTAAGGTTGTAGGGAGTGATTCCTTTGTCCTCACGTTTTTTGATTTTTTCCCAATGCAAATCAAGATATTGCTTTACTGATGGATAATCATTGATGTCTATTGAAGATAATTTTCCCTTTACTCCATTGTGTGTATTTATCAACCACAATCCAGCCCAATCATAGCTGTATCGTTTAATATCTCTACCGCGAAGAATCGGTCGTATTAATTCGGTCGTACGCAAGCGTTCTTCTCCTGTTTTGCAATTTAATAGAATCTCTTCTCTTTTTGCAGAATCAATAATAAAAGCGTCATTGTAGCCAGTAAGAACACCACGATAAATATTTATATCCCATTCTCGCAGTGGCGTTCCTACTGCTTCTATTTTATTTTTTATGCTCTGCTCTAAGGACGAAAGTATAACCCAACTATCTACAGATGGAAATAGACAATCAACCTGGTGCAACTGAACAAAATCGCTCAAATTTTTTATGTCATCTATTTTATAGTTTTGACATGAAACAGCTTTGCATTTTTGTTGATCATTTAAGGCTTTACTCAACAAAAGGATATTCGTGTCTACTGTTGCATTTTCAAAAACCTTAATTCCTGCAAAATCAATCAAAATATTTGGCGTTGTTTGAGTGCTTAGGAATTGTCGCAGTTTTTCTCCATAGCCTGCTCGCATCCATTTATTAGATGTAATAAAACACAACAATCCATTAGGCTTGAGTAACTGGTAACCACGCTCATAAAATAGGCAATAAATATCACCTGTTCGTGCATAAGTAGTATAATTATTGCGAGAATTTCCTTTTTTGCTAGTGTTAGGCTCATACAATTTTGCCAGTTTTCCACCATCCGCTTGTAATTGTATATATGGTGGATTGCCAATAATTATATCAAAACCACAGAATTTTCCTTGGTCATCAAGAACTTCTGGGAACTCTAACATCCATTCTAATGAATGTGAATAAAGTTGTTCTTTTTGTATATTATTATTGATGGTAGCATCAAATAAATTCATTTGCGAGTCAGGATTCTGAATGCGGAATTTTATTTGTTCTATGCTATTTTTTACATTTTGTTTTTGTGATTTGTCACAAGTTTGCTTGTATTGGATAACTGCTTGCTTATAAGCAGTTACATGCTTTTGCAGAAACGAATCATTGATAGATTCTCCTATGGCGATAGGATATTTGTTTTTAATGGAATCGCCACATTTTATGTTTATATCAATGTTGGGCAACGTCTCTAATTCATGAGTGTCTTTATAATATGCGTGCTTAAGAAGTTCTATCCATAAACGTAAACGACATATATTAACAGAATTAGGGTTAAGGTCTACGCCAAAAAGATTATTTTCAATGATGTTACGCTTCAACTCAAATAGCGTTTTTTGTACTCGTTGGCTTTCGATATTGTGGGGATTATAATGAAACATTTCTCCATCTTCATCTAACACAACAAGTTCATCATTATCAATAGATATACTATAGTCTTTTAGGCGTTTCCCATTCTCATCAAGCAGCAAACCTAATTCTGCTCGAATTGCAATAAGGCGATTAAGTGCAGAAACCAAGAAGTGTCCCGAGCCTACAGCGGGGTCACATAATGTAATACTATTTAATAGAGCAATTGCTTCTTGTTTGTCAAAATCGTTATTGTGAATATCGGTAAGTGTTTTACAATGCCATTGGAAATGATCATTGAACTTTTGTATAACCGTTCGCTCAATTGACTCTTTACACATATACTGTGTGATGAATGCAGGTGTAAAGAAAGAGCCATCTTTGTATCCATTAATTTTTTCAAAGATAAGTCCAAGGACAGAAGCGTTTATCAGTGTTTTGTTGTCAGATTTTGTAATATCATCAGATTGATCGCTGCCAAAATCATAGGCTTCCAAGAAACGGAATAGATATTCTAATGAGTCCATTTCTGTTTTTATATGATGTCCGTTGATATCTTTCAGTACTGTTTGAGAAAATAATGGCATTTTTCCCAACTTAAGTCCAGTTATTCTGATATATTTACTTTCATTCTCTGTTTGCTCAAAGAGTGAACTATTTAGATATGGAATATACTGGAATTTCTCTTTAACCTGTGCATTTCTACTCATAGTAGGAATGGCGAGCACTTTGAAAAAGAGTTCGTTAAGTTCATCGTAATCTTTAATAAACTGTGGTGTAAGGAATCGATAATTATCTGCATTCTTATTGCCATGATAACTAATTAATTGGCTCTCCAATAACTTCAAGAATAGAATTCGATTAATCCATGTTATTACCAAATTGAGTGCTATATCAAATCGTTGACTATCATTAGAAATGGTGTCATAGTCTTCGAGTTGATACATTGTGCTTTCCAATAAAGAAAAAGGATTTCTATGTGCAACAGGTTTGCGTTCAATAATATTTTTACCATCTACTTTACGCTCTTCGAGTCCTATAATATGCAGTAATTCATTGTAAAAAGCAGTGTTCAGTTTGTTGGAATCTGCATACTGAATCTGTTTTAGTAAATGTGCTGGTTGTAAAAGACGATAGAACTTGAGTTTGTCCGTATCCTTTTTTAGTAATCGGATATCAATGTAAGCAAATACGATATTCTGTTTTACTTGATCAATTTTAGGTTTGGCGATTTCTGTATAAAAGTCCTTTGTGCTGGTAAATAAGGTTTTGTTATTATCCCAATCGTTGTAAAGTTTTACAAATTTCTTATCATCAGCAAAGTGTTTTTCAAACTCTGTAGCATCTATAATGAACCATTCGTAACCATTGGTCATAATAAGATGTTTAAGTGTGATATTTTTATTGCGAAAGCGTTCCCGCATAAAGTACAATACAAGTTCCTGCATTGCTTTACAATTGAGATTTTGTAAAGATGGAAATTCGGATTGGTTATTTGGCGACTTTGCTTCCAAGATAACTTCAATTGGACTACTACCATCTTTTGTCTGATATATTGCGCCGTCAATGGAACCTGCAGTGTTAACAAGATTTTGAGCATAGAACGCATCTCGTAGAAATTGTAGAATGTAGTTCTTGTTATGTTCTTCCGACTCATTAGGTAGGATGCTCTGCAGTAGATTGTGCAGCGCATCTAAAAAGGTGGTGAATTGCTCGTTGGTTGGCTTATGTCGTAGCAACTGCTTATTAAGGATATCTTGAATTGGCTTTAACATGGCGATAAATGTTTATCAAATTTTATTTAAAACTCTTTACAGAGAACGATAATTTTTGTAGATATGCAAGATTTTCCGATTGATTGCAGGAGATATATTTTGACATTTATTTATTCCTCAAAATAATCTATATCTATTCTTTTAACTTCGTATACTTTTTTAGGAGTAACACCCACATTAAACTCTATCATATAATTGGCTAGTTCTTTTCCATCAATTAAAACAACCTTTTGTGTAAGTCCTTTTACATATTCTCGAGCTTCTTTGGAGAAAAACGATGTAGTAATAAACACCCCTTTATTTGCGCTTTTTCCAGCCAATGCACCTACAAATTTTTGAAGTTCTGGACGACCGACAACTACACTTGTCCATTGTTTGGCTTGCAGATATATTTTATCGAGACCTAATTTATCTTCATAAATAATACCATCGATACCTTCATCACCTGAGTGTTTTGTCACCTGCGCAGATTCGGGATTATTACTTCCATATCCCATCTTAAGCATCAAATCTACTACTAAATGCTCAAAGAATATAGGATCTTTTTTTTCTAAAATTTTGTTTAACAGATCAGCAGCCAAATCATTGGATATATTTTCATATGCTTGCTCTAATTGTTCGGTAGGAGTTAATTCATGAATGGGGCTTTGAGTATTCTGCTCACATTTTAACTTCTTAGTAGGAACTCCATAGTATTCTGCAAACTCAGGATAAATAAGTAAGTCCTCTATTAACAAATTATCATGTGAATTAAGATAATCTAAACCACGTTGTGTTATGCGATATACGCCTGTTTTGGGGATTTCAATAAACAATGCTCTACGAAAATACTGACGAGCCCATCCTACACGATCACGAAGTTGTGTAGATGTCCCACTTTTGGTACGCAACAACTTATCTTCCTCTGTTAATCCTAAATATTCTGCAACCTCATCTACCATTTGAGAGGTGGTTTTTTCGCCATTCTTCAACAAAAGAAGGAATGGATACAAGAATTTTTCAAAAGTAGGTACCATAATTGTTCTATTTTTCTAGTTTAATCTGCAAAGATACAACTTTTTTTGTATTCTGTCCTTGTTTGGTTATTTCTCTAATAGTTTTTATTTCCTATTCTGCACTATGGTGCAATTTCTGCTATTCGCGGATTAGTTCCCTGATTCTAACTGAAAAAGTTGGTCAAAATCGGATTGATATAAACGGTCTTGAATAACGCGATATTTTTCAAACTCACTTTCTGCAAATGCTTTCGCCACTTCCGCACTTATCCTGCCCTTGTCTTGCAATACCGCCTCATCATTAAACTGCAAAAAAGCATCCAACTTCTTAGCCCAATCTTCCATCGTCATAGGTATCTGCTTTTTAGCCTGACGCTCAGCATAATCCAAATACATCGTAACAATCTGATTGAGGTCGTCTAATTCAACCAAAGACAGATAATTCTTAGCCACACTCACATCCGCACGGACAATCTTGCCATTAGGCGCATTTTTCCATGATGTCAACCCCATGTGCTCCTTCTCCGCATTGGCACGCTGCATAATCACTTCAGCAGCCGTATTACCATGAATAGCAAAGTGCAACTTATTCTGAACCGTTGCAAAAAATTGCTTTGTAATCAATGCTTCTCTATTGTAATCCACCGCAGTAGCATAAATATCCGTTATCTTCTGATAAAACTTGCGTTCGCTGGCACGAATCTCACGAATCTCATCTATCAGATGGTCGAAATATGCCTCGTCAAAGATTTGCCCGTTTTCCAAACGCTGTTTGTCCAACACATACCCTTGAACAGCAAAAGTCTTGAGCACATTAGTCGCCCATTGGCGGAACTGCGTAGCACGAATCGAATTAACTCTATACCCGACGGAAATAATCGCATCCAGATTGTAGAAGCGTTGTTGCCTATTCACTTGGCGAGAACCCTCCTGTTGAACTACCGAGGATTCCTCGGATGTTGCATTTTCATCCAATTCGCCCGAAGCAAAGATATTCTTCAAATGCAGGGCAATATTATCTACCGAACAATCAAAGAGCTGCGCCATCGCCTTTTGCGACAGCCATACATTCTCATCATGCACACGTACTTGTATGGTATCCTCTGCATTCTGCTTGGTAAACACCAAAAAATCGGTCGTGCTATTGCGTATTTGTATAGTCTTGCTCATTAGCAATTTTGATTTTAGTTAAAGATACTCTTTAGGCCGCAAAGATACACTTTTTTTTTGAGATATGCAAGAAAAATCGCTTTTTAGGTGATTTTTTGCTTTAAACAGATAAGTCAACTTTCTCAGGAAGGTAGTCAACCTTTTTAGGAATCGAGTCAAGTATTTTAGGTTATATTAACAAAAAGCACTTTTTGGTGGTTGGGTGGTCTTTGGGTGTTCCTTGGTTCATCCTTGGTTTCTCCTTGGTCTTTTACCCGAGGGAGATGAGAATGGAACAAAGGAGCAGAATCTTAAAAATCGTGCGATTTTTCCATTTTTGATAAGTCGGTATTCTCTCGGTGTTCTCTCGGTTGTCGGTCGGTAAAACGAGGGAAGATATAGAGATGGTCAATCTTAAGAATTGATATTGTTTAGTGAACGCCCTATGGGCTACAGTTTAGAGTTTAAAGGCAGGGGTAAAACAATAGAGCATATCGGTGAGATATGCTCTATTTTAAGTTATGGGACGGCTACCGCCTATTGGACGCCGCGAAGCGGCTATTGAAGATAGGCAGGTTACTTCTTGCGGAAATATGCCACTGCGTTGTCGAACAATGGTTGGCACTTGTTGCCAGCGATATTGGTGAACACGCCATCTTCCCAACGTTCGGTGTGACCCATCTTGCCGAGGATTTGACCATTCTTGGAGATGATACCCTCTATTGCATAATACGAACCATTAGGGTTGTGTGGGGCTTCCATTGTTGCCTCGCCCGTCATAGGATCAGCATAGCGGAAGGCTACTTGTCCGTTCTCAAACAACTCCTTCGCCAATGCCTCGTTCACGACGAACTTACCTTCGCCGTGGCTGACTGCAATGCTATGTGTATCACCTACTTGCATGCCACGAAGCCATGGGCTGGCAGTAGTAGCCACAGTGGTAGTTACCATCTGCGAGATGTGGCGGTTGATATCATTGCGGAACAGAGTTGGAGAGTCTGGAGTGACCATGCCCAACTTGCCATAAGGCAGCAGACCACTCTTCACCAATGCTTGGAAACCGTTGCAGATACCCAGTATCAAGCCACCGCGCTCAATGAGGGCTGTGATAGCAGCACCTACCTTTTGGTTGTTAATCACATTGGCGATAAACTTACCACTGCCGTCTGGTTCGTCACCTGCAGAGAAACCACCTGCAAACATGAGGATATGGCAGCGATTGATATGCTCTACCATCTCATCTATACTGCTGAGGACATCCTCGCCCGTGAGATTGCGGAAGATAGTAGTCTCGACCTCTGCACCTGCACGGCGCCATGCCTTAGCAGAGTCGTAGTCGCAGTTGGTGCCTGGGAAGACGGGGATGTACACCAGAGGGGTTTCAACGGCGGTGCCGTTGTAGTTTAGCGTTGAGTGTTTAGTGTTTAGTGACTCGATACCTGCTGGCATCAATGCTTGATGCTGCGCAGGAACCGCAGATGGGTATATCTTATCGAACTGACCACAGCATGCGTGGAGCAATACCTCGCGCGATACGCGCTCGTTATTGATAACGAGGTGGGTGTCTTCAACAACTTCGCCTAAGGCGATGAGGCTATTAGGCGATAAGGCGAGAGGTGAGAGATCTTCGGTTGCCTCTACGAGGATAGAACCGTAGTTATAGTCGAAGAGTTCGTTCTCGGCGATTTGGATGTCGACTGCCAATTCGTTACCGAAACTCATCTTAGCCAATGCCTCTGCTACACCACCGAAGCCTAGCGCAAAGGTAGCGCAAACCTTGCCAGATTGGATAGCGTTGGTGATGAAGTTCCAGTTCTCTTTCAATTGCTCCACATTAGGCATATAATTTGCCAATGCGTGGTGCTTGATGAGATAGAGTTTGTGGCCCACTTTCTTGAGGTCGGTGGAAACCACTTTATCCGCTGGCACGGTCGTGATACCGAAAGCAATCAAGGTAGGAGGTACACTGATATGCTCGAAAGTACCCGACATAGAGTCTTTACCGCCGATACTTGGCAGACCGAATGCCACTTGCATCTTGAGAGCACCGAGGAGTGCAGAGAGTGGCTTGCCATACGCATGCTCGCTGCTCATACGCTCGAAATACTCTTGGTAAGAGAAGCGCATACGGCTATAATCGGCACCTGCTGCTACAACCTTCGTACAAGCCTCTACAACCGCATACGCTGCACTATGGTATGGACTCCAGTCGGCAATAAATGGGTTGTAACCAAAGGCCATGATAGAGGCAGTATTGGTATAGCCATCGGTAGGGAGTTTCTGCACACTGACTTGTGTCTCAGAGAGTTGTGTTTTGCCACCGAAAGGCATGAGCACGGTGCTACGACCGATAGTAGCGTCGAAGTTCTCGATCAGACCCTTTTGTGAGGTGACATTGGCATCTGCCATGACCTTTGCCATTTTCTCCTCGAGGGTGGCACCTTCGATGGTTTGAGCAAATGGATTCTTCTCCTCTACAGGGAGGATAGCAGCTTTAGCAAAGTGCTTTGCACCTGCGCTGTCAATGAACTCACGAGTGAGGTCGGCGATGAGTTCGCCTTTATAGAACTGACGCATGCGACCGCTGTCGGTGACATCCGCCACATGGGTGTATTCGATATTGTCGAGGTGGCAATAGTGCTCCATCTCTTCGCGGTCTTTCGCCTCGATGACTACTGCCATACGCTCTTGCGACTCGCTGATAGCCAATTCAGTTGGATTCAAACCGCTGTACTTAGTTGGCACGCGGTCGAGGTAGATATCCAGTCCGTCTGCGAGTTCGCCTATGGCTACACTCACGCCACCTGCACCGAAGTCGTTGGACTTCTTGATGAGGCGCGTTGCCTCTGGGCGACGCATGAGGCGTTGGAGTTTGCGTTCCTCTGGGGCATTACCCTTTTGCACCTCGCTGCCGCAACTTTCGAGCGATGCTTCGGTGTGCTCTTTGGACGAACCAGTAGCACCACCAATACCGTCACGACCAGTACGACCACCAAGCAAAAGGATGATATCGCCAGGAGCCGGGCTCTCACGACGGATATTCGATGCAGGAGAAGCACCTACTACAGCACCCACCTCCAGACGCTTAGCTACATACGATGGGTGATAAATCTCACGCACATGGGTAGTGGCAAGACCGATTTGGTTGCCATAGCTGGAGTAACCAGCAGCCGCTTTGCGGGAGATGATCTGCTGTGGCAGTTTGCCTGGCATAGTCTCTGCCACGGGCTTATAGATATCGCCTGCACCCGTTACGCGCATGGCTTGATAGACATAGGCACGACCAGATAATGGATCGCGGATAGCACCACCGAGACAGGTACTTGCGCCACCGAATGGCTCAATCTCGGTTGGGTGGTTATGGGTCTCGTTCTTGAATTGGAGCAGCCACTTCTCTTGCTTGCCATCTACGTCCACATCAATGAAGATAGAGCAAGCATTGTTCTCCTCGCTGACCTCCATATCGTCGAGAAGACCTTTCTTGCGAAGGTAACGCGCGCCGATAGTAGCGAGTTCCATGAGGCAGAGCGGTTTCTCGGTGCGACCGAGCTCTTTGCGGATGTCGTGGAACATGCCGAGGGTGGACTCGATTTCCTCTTTCACGAATGAGTCGTCTATCTTGATTTCCTCTAAGATAGTGGTGAAAGTAGTGTGACGGCAGTGGTCAGACCAGTAGGTGTCGAGGATACGGAGTTCGGTTTCGGTAGGATTGCGTTGTTCCTTTTGGAAGTAAGTGACTACTTCGTGGAGGTCGTCGGTATTCATTGCCAGTCCCCATGCTTTGCAGAAAGCTGCATACTCCTCGCGTGGCATCTGGATGAAGCCATCTAGTTTGGCTAGTGGCTTGATGTCAGCTGTCTGATTTTGTGTGAGTTGGCTGAGGTCTTTCTCGCGTGACTCCACGGCATTGATGTAGTAGCGACGGATCTTGTCTAGCTCAGCAGGAGTGACTTGCTCGTCAAAGATCAGCAAGCGGCTACTGCGAATCTCTACATCTGCCTTTGGGTCAATGAGGTGTACGCAGTCCACAGCCGATGAAGCACGTTGGTCGAACTGACCGGGGAGATACTCTACCGCCAAGTATGGAGTATGGGTAAGGTCGCACTCGTCAGATACGGTGTCTGTTACAGTCTCGCCAAAGACGCTGTAGCGACATTGCTCGAGCAACTCAGGTGTAAAACCAAAGAGGTCATACACATTGATATAGCGCAGCGATTGCAGGTTGAGTTGGAGGTTCTCGTTGAGCTCGTTTTTCAAGCTCTTTGCCTCCACTTGGAAAGCAGGACGCTTTTCTACGAAAATACGAAAATTTGACATAGTTCAAATTTTTTGATCGCTTTGCTGTTAGATGTTAGACCGGATTAAAATCCTGTTAGACGCCCTTACGGACTGTTAGACTCAATAAATCTAACAACGGAGTGGTCTAACAATGTAATGGTCTAACTTCTCTCAACTAAGTGGTCTTATTATTAAATTACAGTATTAACTACTTTTTCGGTTTGTTGTTTGCGGAAGTCCTCGAGTTGTGCGAGGAGTGCGCTATCTTGCAATGCAAGGATAGCCACAGCGAGGAGTGCTGCGTTCTTAGAGCCGTTGATAGCTACTGTAGCTACTGGTATGCCTGCTGGCATTTGAACGATGCTGAGAAGCGAATCCAAGCCATCTAATGTCTTGCTGCGAATAGGTACACCAATCACAGGGAGTGAGGTCAAACCTGCAATCACACCTGCAAGGTGTGCTGCGCCGCCTGCACCAGCGATGATGATGCTCAGTCCACGCTCGCGAGCGGACTCTGTCCAACGCATGAGCTCGTGTGGAGCACGGTGCGCACTGATGACGCGTTTATCTACTTCTATTCCAAATTGTTGAAGGGTCTCAATAGCGGGAGTCATTACCTCCAAATCGCTGGTTGAACCCATTACTACGCCTACTTTCATGATTTATTGTATTTAAATTGGGCTAACGCCCTGTTAGATGTTAGATCGTTTTACTGTTAGACCGAGCTAGCGCCCTGTTAGATGTTAGATCGTTGAACTATTAGACCAAACTTGCTCACTGCTAGCATTCTAACAGTGAGCGAAGTGAACGTTCTAACAACGTAGTGGTCTAACTTCTAACAGCATAGCGGTCTTTCAAGGGATTACTCCCACTCGATAGTTGCGGGTGGTTTTGCAGAGATATCATAGCAAACGCGGTTGACGCCTTGCACCTTGTTGATGATCTCGTTAGACACCTTAGCCATGAACTCGTATGGCAGGCGTGCCCAGTCGGCAGTCATAGCATCCACAGAGAGTACGGCACGGAGTGCTACTGGATGCTCGTAGGTACGTACATCGCCCTTCATACCTGTACTGCGTACAGTACTCAAAAGGATAGCACCCGCTTGCCATACCTTGTCGTAGAGCGCAACGCCGTTCTCATCTTTCCACTCGCGGAGCATATTCACATAGATAGCATCCGCCTCTTGAAGGATACGTACTTTCTCAGGAGTGATATCGCCCAAGATACGCACACCAAGGCCTGGACCTGGGAATGGATGGCGACCGATAAGGTGCTCAGGTACACCCATATAGCGACCAATGCGGCGAACCTCGTCCTTGAAGAGGAGCTTAAGTGGCTCGCAGAGTTTGAGGTTCATCTCTTTAGGCAGACCACCTACGTTGTGGTGAGACTTGATGACCTTACCAGAGTGGTTGATAGACTCGATGATATCTGGGTAGATAGTACCTTGACCCAACCATTTTGCATCGGTGATCTTCTTAGCTTCCTCATCAAATACTTGGATGAAGTCGCGGCCGATGATCTTACGTTTTTGCTCTGGGTCAGTCACGCCTGCAAGGTCGCCATAGAAGCGAGCCTTAGCGTCCACACCGATCACATTGAGACCGAGGCACTCGTAGTCGCGGAGTACATTTTCAAACTCATCTTTGCGGAGCAATCCGTGATCGACGAAGATACAGGTCAATTGGCTGCCGATAGCACGGTTGAGAAGGACAGCCGTGATAGAGCTATCCACACCACCAGAGAGGGCGAGAATTACACGGTCGGTACCGATCTGCTCACGGAGCTGCGCTACGGTAGTCTCTACGAAGTTAGCAGGAGTCCAGTCTTGTGCGCTATGGCAAGTGTCCAACACAAATGGACGGAGCTCCTCTACGGTAGGTTGCTCGCCTTTAGCAATGTTGAGTACTGGGATGCAAGAGCAGAATTGGCTGAGGGTGTTTTCTAGCACTTCAGGTTGTTCTACAGCATCCTTGTCGCCAGAAAGGATAAGACCGATGATGTCTTTGTCATCCTCTGGGTATTTGTTGTAAGGAAGGACCTCGCAGAACGTATCCAGTTCGCGCACACGGCGACCGATCACTTGGGTAGTTTCTGATCCGAGATCGAGAATGATGATTTTTTGCATATATTCTTTTGAATAAGGAGTCAAGAGCAAGGAGCAAAGACTAAATACTATCGTCTGATTAGTCGTTACTAATTAGGTCTTGGCTCTTGGTTCTTGGCTCTTGGTTATTAATTATTGTCCTCGTGTGTAGTTAGGAGTCTCGCTAGTGATAGTGATGTCGTGTGGGTGACTCTCAGTCATACCAGCCGCGGTAACACGCACGAATTTAGCCGATTTGAGTTCGTCTAAGTTATGAGCACCTACATAACCCATACCAGAGCGAAGACCGCCCATGAGTTGGAAGATAGTTTCAGACACATGTCCTTTGTATGGCACACGACCTACAATACCTTCTGGCACGAGTTTGTTGACATTGGTCTCTTTGCCTTGGAAATAGCGGTCGGCTGAACCTGCTTTCATCGCATCGATAGAACCCATGCCGCGATAAGACTTGAACTTACGACCGTTGTAGATGATAGTGTCGCCAGGAGCCTCTTCGGTACCCGCAAACATAGAGCCGCACATCACGCAGTTGCCA
>Ga0233361_1000090_pt1 | contig 15834 bp, 12 predicted proteins | sample ElkDunMinimDraft_21_FD_180678 | JGI IMG/M metagenome (GOLD analysis project Ga0233361, IMG submission 180678) | Fecal eukaryotic communites from dung pellets of Tule Elk in California, USA - Elk Dung C0 | ecosystem: Host-associated > Mammals > Digestive system > Large intestine > Fecal | place...
TTCTCAACCCCGGAGAAGAAGGCACAATCCTCCTTATCATCAAAGATTTGGAAAAAGGTGAAACCCTGTGTGTCCTCAATTGCCCGGCTCAGTACTCCAACAACGAAAACGAACTTTTCCGGCATGATATTCCCGGTGCCATGCCGGACTGGATGCGCAGCTCACAATTCCGTAGCGTGGATCAAGTTCTCTTCCCCGGAAGCCCGCTCTTCATCATCCGCAAGGGAGAATCGCACCATTACTTCGGCGCAGCCTTTGAGGTGTGGTTCAGCCCCGCAGGCAACCCCGCCCAACGCAAACTGATTATGCGCAGATGCTACAAAGTGCAGGCCTACGAACTCGACGATACCCGAGAAACCTCTCCTAACGAGCAAAAAAATCTGCCCACTCGCCTCCCGGAGCAACTTGCCAAGTAAACTCTATCCACCTCTAAATCTTGTGGAGGCTCCCGCTCTCATGGTACTCCATGTTGCGTTGTGCACCCCCATTAAAGCAAAGATTTGAGCCACTTCCCCCCGTTTTCGTGAAATTGTGTCAACTTTTCCGCGCCACAATATATAGTATGATAAAAATCATTTTTCACCAAGATATTGTGTAAAAAAAAGAAGGTACGCATGCAACTTTCTACTTGAAACATCATACTTTTCGTGATAAATTGCCCATGTTCCGCGTGTATCCCGCGCATCAAACACAGCGCAAGCTTCCCTGCTGCACTCATGACACCGGGGTACCCAAAACCTTTACAATCATAAAATCAATAACCTACCAGCTCTCTAACAGCCATGTCTCAAATTATCAAGCGCAACGGAAAGCGCGAACGCTTCGAGGCCTACAAAGTACAGCAGGCCATTGAAAAAGCCTACCACGCCTCGCAAGAGGAGTACAATCCCCTCGTTTACGCCAACGTGCTCGATGCGCTCAAGGCAGATGATTACCTGCCCGTAGAGAAAGTGCAGGATACCATTGAACGAGAGCTGATGAAGGCCGGTGCCTACGAAACCGCCCGCAATTTCATCAAATACCGCTTCCTGCACAAGCTGCAGCGAGAGCAAATTGCCGGTCTGTACCAAGGCAATACGTGGGTTGATTGTAAGCAAACGATTGAGGAATACATCGGCAACACAGACTGGCGCATCAAGGCCAATTCCAACACCACCTACTCCAACGCTGGCTTGGTAAACAACACCGCCGGCAAGGTGATTGCCAACTACTGGCTGGACCAAGTATACACCCCCGAAGAAGGTGCCGCCCACCGCAATGGCGACTACCACATCCATGACTTGGACTGCCTCACAGGCTACTGTGCCGGTTGGAGCTTGCGCAACCTTCTCAACGAAGGGTTCAACGGCGTACGCAGCCGCGTAAACAGCCGCCCGCCCCGCCACTTCCGCGAAGCCCTCGGCCAGATGGCCAACTTCTTGGGCATCCTGCAAAGTGAATGGGCCGGTGCACAGGCTTTCTCTTCCTTCGACACCTACCTCTCCCCCTATCTCTTCAAGGACCAGTTGCCCTACAATGAGGTAAAGAAAGCCCTCCGCAGCTTCGTTTACAACCTGAATGTACCCTCCCGCTGGGGGCAAAGCCCCTTCACCAACGTGACGATTGACTGGACGGTTCCCCGCGACTTGCGCGAGCAGCCGCCCTTCTCCGGCGGCGCTCACATCTTCGAAAACCTGCACGATGAGAACCTCACCGCCATTGCTCGTGAGCGCGGCGCAGAATCTCTCACCTCCATGACATACAAGCATTTCCAAAAGGAAATGAATGTCATTCAGCGTGCATTTTACGAAGTGCTCACCGAAGGCGACAGCACCGGCCAGCCCTTCACCTTCCCCATCCCCACCGTCAACATCACGGAAGACTTCGACTGGGACGGCGAAAATGTTCCCCTGCTCTTTGAGAACGCCGCCAAGATTGGTTCTTCCTATTTCCAAAACTTCATCGGTTCGCAGTACAAGTATGATGAGAACGGCAACAAGGTTATCGATGAAGAAGCCTACAAGCCGGATGCAGTGCGCTCCATGTGCTGCCGCTTGCAGCTGGACCTGCGCGAACTGCTCAAGCGTGGTGGCGGTCTCTTCGGGTCTGCAGAAATGACCGGCTCCATCGGCGTAGTAACCGTCAACATGGCGCGTTTGGGCTATCTGTACAAGGGCAACAAGAACCTGCTTTACACCAAGCTTGGTGAGCTCATGGACCTGGCCAAAGAGACGCTGGAGAAGAAGCGCGTATTCATCAACACCCTCTACCAGCGTGGCCTCTACCCCTATACCAAGCGCTACCTGCCCCACCTGCGCAACCACTTCTCTACAATCGGTCTGAATGGCATCAATGAAATGCTCCGCAACTTCTCCAATGATACCATGAACACCGCTACCCCCGATGGTATTGCCTTTGCAGAGGAAGTGCTGCACTTCATGCGCGAACGCATCCGCGGTTACCAGGAACAAACCGGCAACCTCTACAACCTTGAAGCCACACCGGCAGAAGGCACCACACACCGCTTCGCTCGCGAAGACCAGAAGCGCTACCCGGACATCATCCAGTCCGGCACCCCGGGGCACCGCTACTACACCAACAGCTCCCAGCTGCCCGCCAGCTACACGCACGACCTGTTCCAAGCACTCAAGATGCAGGATAAACTGCAATGCTGCTACACCGGCGGTACAGTATTCCACATGTACATGAACGAGGCTATCTCTTCCCCCGAGGCATGCCGCGACATCGTACGCAAGGTGCTCACCAACTTCAAGATGCCCTACATCACTGTGACCCCGCTCTTCTCCGTGTGTGAAAAGCACGGCTACCTGCGCGGCCGCCACGACTATTGCCCCATCTGCGATGAAGAGCTTATCGCCCAAGCCCGTACCGAGGAGCAACCCGAACTCCCCCTCTTCTAAAAAATCTCCAACAACCCATAAAACCATGATCGAAGATACCATCAAACCCGTCCGCAAGACCGACGAACAAATCCTGGCCGAACACGAATCCGAGCGCACCAAGTGCACCGTGTACACACGTGTGATGGGCTATCACCGCCCCGTTGAAACCTTCAACGCCGGCAAGCAAGGAGAGTTCGAGGAACGCGCCCACTTCAACGAACCCGGCTGCCCCTGCTGCCAGGATGTGATTCTCAAGTGATGCGGCGCCACCCGGCAGACATCACCCCCCTCACCTTCCTGGACTACCCTAAAAAGGCAGCCTGCATCCTGTGGTACACAGGGTGCAACCTGAGATGTCCCTACTGCTACAACCCGGAACTCGTTCTGGGTTGTAGTGATGGTGGGGTGGATGAAATGGCGTTCCTGCGGGAGCGTCGTGGCTTCCTCGATGCCGTAGTTCTTTCCGGCGGCGAGGCCACCCTCATACACGATTTAGCTGGATTGTGTGCAGACATTAAGGAATTAGGCTATCTTATCAAGATAGACACCAATGGCAGCAACCCCGAAATCCTTGCGGATTTGATTGACCGGAAGCTGATTGATTACGTGGCGATGGACAACAAAATGCCCAGCACGCGCACGTGGAATTTGCCCGGAGGGGCCAAACTTTTTGACAGGTTCTCCCTTTGTCTGCAAAAATTGGAGGCATCGGGCCTTCCATACGAGATACGCACCACAGTACACCCGGGGCTGCTGGAAGAATCCGACCTCTTGCAAATGATACGCGAATGCGAGCGCCTAGGCTACCGGGGCACCTATTACCTGCAATACTTCTTCAACGCCGGCCCCACACTGGGAAATCTGGCCCCCCCCACGCGCCGATACGACCGCACGCTGCTGGATAAACACGCACCGCTGCGCATAGGTTATCGCAATTTTCCGGAAGACCGCGGCAAGAACTGAGCCGCCCCGCCTCAGGGCAACTCATCGTTTGGCGTGGGGTAAATCAGCATCGTTTTCTCCCCTTGCGAGCGATTGTAAAATCCACCGAAGAGTCGTATGCACAAATAGTTGAGCCAGGCGAAGCTCACATCGGCCTGCTCTTGGTCGCGCAGGAAGGCCAAATCCACTTGGCGGCGAGAAAAATCCGCGCCTTCTTTAAGCGCGTGATAAAGAGCATCGTGGCGGAGGGTTGCCAGCAAATCCCGCATCTTTGTTTCGCCAACCGTGCAGCCATCCCACACATAGTATCGGTGCACAATCAGGGTATCACCGCGGGCTTCCATGAGCACGCGGTGGGGAGATTCGGGGTGCAGGCCCTTCCAATACCCGAGTTGCAGCTGCGGGTCCTTCCACTTGAGGGAGGTTTCCGTGCGCAGGCAAAAGTGGGGGTCGTGTTCCGGTAGGTGGGAGTACCAACTGCCGGGCTTTGCAGCCTGCTGCACCACCTCAGGAGCAATGCTTTTGGGCAAAACATCGTTCACCAGTTGGCGGCATGCACCAAGCAGCAGGGGCAGCACGCCCAAAAGCAGCAGCACCGCTCCACTATTGCGACTTCTCATCATACAACTGCAATTCTTCTCGGATGTAGGGTGCCGTGGGAGCCGTTTTGCTCTTACTTATTTGCTTGGGGGTACCCTGCGCGACAATGGTGCCGCCTTCCGCGCCGGCGCCGGGTCCCACGTCAATCACATAGTCTGCCTCGCAAATCAACTCAAGGTTATGCTCAATCACCACCACGGTATTGCCCATTTCCACCAGCCTGCGCAGCACCATGACAAGCAAACGGACATCATGCGGATGCAAGCCAATCGTCGGCTCCTCAATCAAATACAAATCCTGTGGCAATTCCTTGCCGCGGCGCACAGCCGTCAACGCAGCACGGCGCCCCTTAATGAGCTCTGCTACCAGCTTAATGCGCTGAGCTTCACCACCGGAAAGTGTATTACTGGCTTGCCCAAGGGTGAGATAACCCAGGCCGGTTTCGCACAGTAGGCGGAGGGGGTCAGCCAAGCGCGGTTGCGCAGCAAAGAACTCTGCCGCTTCCTCCATATTCATATTCTGCACATCCGCAATCGTCTTTCCCTTGTAGCGCACTTGCAAGGTGCGGGTATTGTAGCGGGCACCGCGGCAGGCCTCGCAGGGAACGGAACAGGGTGGCAGAAAATCCATTTCCTGCTTCTGGTAGCCCGTGCCCTTGCACGCTTCGCAATGCCCGGCTGCGGTGTTGAATGAAAATCGTCCCGCATCAAAGCCCAAACGCCGGGCATCTGCACTCTGGGCAAACAAGCGGCGTATTTCATCGAAAATGCCGATGTAGGTAGCAGGCGTGGAGCGGGGCGTTTTCCCAAGGGGTGATTGATCAACTTGATACACAGCCCGCACAGTATCAAGCCCAAGCGTGCTTTCCCAAGCCTTGCTCTCACCGGGAGCCAACTTACCCCCCAAAGCCAAACGCACAGCAGGCGCCAAGGTGCCCGTCATCAAGGAGGTTTTGCCGGCTCCGGATGGGCCGGTGAGCACCGTCAGACGTGCTCTCGGGATACGCAGCTTCACACGGCGCAAATTATGCAGTGTACAGCCACTCACCTCCAACCATTGCACGTTCGTCACCGGGAGTCTCTTGCCACCGGCAGGGTTCATCTGCTTGTGAGCCAGCGCTCGGCCTGTCACCGAAGCGGGGTTGGCCACCACATCGGCAAAGCTCCCCTGCGCCACAATAAGCCCACCGTGCACGCCGGCCCCGGGACCCAAGTCGATGAGGTGATCGGCTCGGCGCATAGTAGCCTCATCATGCTCCACGACAAGCAAGGTGTTACCACGAGATTTCAATTCATCCAGCGTCGAGAGCAAGCGGTCATTATCTCGCGGGTGCAAGCCGATGGTCGGCTCATCCAGCACATACAGCACCCCGCGCAAGTTGGAACCCAGCTGGGCAGCCAAGCGTATACGCTGCGTCTCACCGCCCGATAGCGTGGTAGCCGCGCGGTCCATCGATAAATACCCCAATCCTACGCGACACAAAAAATGCAACCTCGGCAAAATCTCCGCCATGGCATTACGTGCAATTTCTGCATCTCGGCCGGAGAAGTGCCACTCATTCCCCAACAATGCCAGCATGGATTCAGCATCCATCTTGCCTACCGTGGCAATAGAGGTGCCGTGCACGGTCACATTCAACGCAAAAGGATTGAGACGGGCTCCATGGCACGCGGGGCAAATACAGGCCGTTTGTTCTTTATTGGCAGCGCGTTCCACATCGCGGTCGAAGCGCAATTCCTGCTCCAGCAAGCTCATGCGTTCTTCACCCGCTTTCAAGGCAACCGTGCTCACAACACCGTGCCCCATGCAATGAGGACACCACCCATGCGGCGAGTTAAAGGAGAAGGTGGACGGCTCAGGGTCCGCATAGCTCTTACCGCATTGGGGGCAAGACAGGCGGGTACCCAGCAGCTCATCGCCCTGAGGCCGCAACAGACGGATGAATCCATCCCCCATCTCCAGCGCCTTGCTTACCGTTTCCGTCAACGTAGAAAAATCACAGTCCTGACCATTTAAATGAATGCGGTTGCCCTGCACCTCAATATGGGCCAGCACAATGTCGATGTCGTGGTTGGAATAGCGGTCCAGCGGGGTAAACTCATCTGGTGCAACGAGCTGGCCATCAGCCCGCAGGAAGGGATATTTGCGGCGAGCTGCCCAGCGCGCCAAATCAGCATAATGCCCCTTGCGATTGCGCACCACAGGGGCGGCTATCATCAAGCTCTTGGGGCGGGCGGCAATTTCTTTCTGCACCAGCGCCTGTATCTCCTCCAAGGAACGGCGCCCCACAGGCACCCCGCAATCCGGGCAGTGCGCCTGCCCCAGCTTGGCATACAGCAAACGCAGGAATTGCCATATCTCCGTCACCGTACCCACGGTGGATTTGCACCCGCCGCGTGAGCGATTCTGCTCGATTGCCACCGTGGGCGGCAAGCCGATGAGGCGGTCAATATCCGGCGTTTCCATCTGCTCGGTAAACTGGCGGGCATAGGGGCTCATCACATCCATGAAGCGTTTTTGCCCCTCGGCAAAGATGATATCAAAAGCCAGCGTGCTCTTTCCACTACCGGACAGCCCCGTCACCACAGTCATTTGATTGCGGGGGATATCCACATCGATATTCTTGAGCTGGTGGTGCCGCGCACCGCGCAGGGAGATGACGTGCGCCGGCATTTCCTCGTGCTCCGCAGCAAGAAGCGGCCGCTCCGGCAGGGCAGCATCCGATGCGCCCAACGCCGCCGCCAAATAGTGGGCTGTATATCCGGCGCGGGAGGCAGCCACCTGCTCCGGCGTGCCACAAGCCACCAGCAAGCCCCCCCCCACGCCGCCTTCCGGGCCAAGGTCGATTACATAATCAGCGCTCTTGATAAGCTCCACATTGTGCTCGATGACGAGAAGTGTGTGCCCCTGCTCCACCAAATGAGCAAACACACGCAGCAGCACCTCCAAATCGGAGAAATGAAGGCCGGTGCCGGGTTCATCCAGTATCAGCAGCTTACCCTTGCCGCGTGTTTCACCCGCAAAAGCATCCACCAAGATGCGAGCCAGCTTGAGACGCTGATTCTCGCCCCCCGAAAGCGTATTGAGCGGTTGCCCCAGTCCCAAATGGCCAAGGCCCACATCCACAAGCACCTGCAAACGCTCTGCAATGCGCTTGGCGCGGGCGTTTTTCTCGCGGGCAAACAAACGCATGGCCGTATTGATATCCAGTGCCAGCATCTCCGCCATGTTATAGCCCAGCAAGGTAATGGTGAGCGCCTGCGGGGTATAGCGTGTGCCATGGCAGAGCGCGCAAGGCACAAAAATATCGGAAAGGAACTGCATTTCCACCTTTTCCTGGCCCAAACCGGCGCAGCGCGGGCAGCGTCCCTCTCCACTATTGAACGAAAAGTAGCCGGGTTTGAGGCCACGTGCCTTTGCCGCCGGTTCTCCCACAAAGAGAGCGCGAATTTCATCAAACACGCCCACATACACCGCAGGAGTGGAACGCGGCGTGCGCACAATAGGGCTTTGATCCACCAGCAACACATCATCCAGCAAATCCAGCCCCGTCATGCGGCGTACGCGCACCTGCTCTTCATCATCCAACGCCTCGGGGTGCACACTACCATGCAGCACATGGCATGCCAAGGTGCTCTTGCCGCTGCCGGAAACACCCGTCAGGCAGGTGTATACCCCCAGCGGTATCTTCACGTCAAAGTCATGCAGGTTGTGGCAATCCGCACCCTCAATATGGAGGTATTTCTTGGCTTTGCGGCGGCGCTTCGGCACCGGGATGCAGCGTGCACCGCTCAAATACTTGCCCGTGAGGGAAGCCGGCGCAGCCTCAATTCCCTCCGGCGCACCGGCGTATACCACCTGCCCGCCATCTGCACCACTGGCAGGGCCCATGTCTATCAAATGATTGGCAGCACGCATCACCGCTTCCTCGTGCTCCACCACCACCAAGGTGTTGCCCCTATCAGCCAAGCGGCGCATCGCAGAAATGAGGCGGGCCGTATCGCGGGAATGCAGGCCCACCGTGGGTTCATCCAGCACGAAAAGAGTCTCCGTGAGCGCAGCTCCCAAACAAGCGGTCAGGCTCACACGCTCAATCTCACCGCCGGAGAGCGAACGTGTCAGGCGGTTGGCAGCCAGATAGCCCAGCCCCACCTCACACAAATACGCCACGCGGCTGCGCAGTTCCTGCACTGCCTGCTGCAAGGAACGGTCCGCCGTAGCAGCCGGCACCACATGAGCATCCAGCCACGGCAGCATCTCATCCATGGGCAGAGCCTGCACCTGCGGCACCGTCAACCCTCCAATGGTAAAGGCCAGAGCCTCGGGCCGCAGGCGGGCGCCATGGCATTCCGGGCACACACGGTACACGCGGTAATAGGACAGGAAAATGCGCACGGTCATCTTGTGCGCGTGCTTTTCCATATCATCAAAAATTCCCTTGTAGCCATACCACAGCTTGTGGTCTATCGCCGTCCATGGATCCAAATCTCCGCAATTACCATAGAATACCCAGTCTTTTTCTTTTTGGGTCAGCTCATTCCAAGGCACATCGAGTCGCACCGCGCGTGCCTTGCGATTCGCCACCAGCATGTTGTCAAAACACTCCGACAAGGTGGCGGATGCAAGCATCTTGAGCGCCCCGTCGCGTATCGTTTTATCCGGCAAAATGCCCTTGTTGTAATCGTACGAAATGGCGCGGCCATAGCCCTTGCATGCGGGGCATGCGCCCAAGGGTGAATTGCCGCTGAACAATCCGGGGCGTGGCTCCTCCAGCGGAAACCAATCATTGCGATACTCCCGCGGCTCCTGCCAGGTGCCATCCTCCGTGCGCAGCGCAACACGAGCCACAGCTTGGCCGTGCCGCATGGCTGTCTCCAACGCCTCGGTCAATCGGGCTCGGTTCTCCGGCACCGCGCGCACGCGGTCCTGCACCACCAGCCAGCTTTCCATCCCCAAATCCGCTTCCTGCGCTGTCTCCAGCCGCAGCACAGCAGCCCCGACCAGCACGCGCAGATACCCTTGCCCCTGCAATGCCTGCTGCATTTCCTCAAATGTGCCCACCGGGCGCACGGCAAAACACACCAGCACCTCTCCGGCCGCCTCCTCTATCAATAAATCTGCGGCCTCTCCCGGTGTCACAGGGCGTACCTCGCGCCCCTCTGCATCATGCCCCGTGGATATGCGTGAGTAGATGAGCTTCAAGTACTCATTCACCCCCGTCATCGTCCCCACGGTCGACCGCGAATTCTTTACCGAATTGCGTTGCCCTAGGGCAATCGCCGGCGGCACATTATCCACCGCATCCACATCCGGCTTATCCATGCGGTCCATGAACTGCCGCACGTAGGGAGAAAAAGTCTCAACATAGCGCCGCTGCCCCTCCGCATACAAGGTACTGATGGCCAACGAGGTCTTGCCGCTTCCGCTAGGCCCCGTCACCACCGTTATCCCCCCCAGCGGCACATCCACATCTACATTCTTCAGATTGTGTTCCCGTGCCCCGCGGATGCGTATGAACTTCTCCTCCGGCTCTTGCATAGAATCATTCTAACTCTGATTCCTGCCGATGGGAAGCTCATTTTGCGTCACAGCAACGGAACAATGCGCCATGAAAGGGGCTCAATGCTCGTGCGTGCAATGCGGGTCATCGCAATGGTGGTGCGTATCGGGGGGCAGCGCTTGTTCCTGCGCGCCTATGAGCTTGCCTAAGAAAAAGCCGCCAACAGCGCACAGGATGAGGATTCCGATAAAAATAAGCACTTGTTTGATCATATTATTTTTCATTTTGTCTTAGAGGGCGAAAAGTGGAGGTGTTGGCGCAGGAAAGGAACAATATGCTCGGCATAAAGCCAAGGTTCATGTTCGGGGTTCAGGAACCCGTGCGCTTCATCCGGCAAAGAAAGCACCTTTACCTGCTTGCCGGCAGCCCGCAGATTCTTGGCCAACAATTTGGAATGCTCGGGGGGGATAAGAGTATCCTTTTCCCCGTAGTACAAGAGCAGCGGGTCTTGAAAGTTGTGCGCATGCAGAGCGGGAGAAACAGCGCGTAGGCGAGCTCTCTCGGCGGGGTCATCCCGGTCACCAATGACTAAGTTGTCCTCACCTGCATAGGGAGACTCCTCGGCATTCATCTTCTGCAAGTGCAGCAACAAATCTTGCGGGCCAAATAAACTGATACCGCAAGCATAGGTACCGGGGTAAAAACACAGCGCAGCCGTAGCGGCATAGCCACCATACGAGCCACCAAAAATGGCTATACGCCCGGGTTCTGCTATCCCCTGTTCCAGCAACCAAGGTATGCAATCATTCACATCCGTCTGCATCACCCCGGTGCCCCACTGCCGATTCCCGGCATGCATGAATGACTTGCCCCAGCCGCGCGAACCGCGAAACTGCGGCTGCACCACCGCAAAGCCTTGGCTCACGAGGTACTGCACCCGCCAATCGTAGTTTGCATCGGTGCGCATGCGAGGGCCGCCATGCACAAACACGACAGTCGGGAATGGCCCCTCCCCCTCCGGCAAGGTATAATACACCGGTATGCTTGTGCCGTCTGCTGCTTGGTACTCTGCAAAATGTGTTTTACGGACAGGCGGCAAGTTTTGTGGAGCCACGAGAATGCGGATGCCCCTTCCTTGCTCCCACAAGGCGTAGCGTGGCGGTGCGCCACCCTCCTGCATCAAAAACAACAGTCGCCGCCCGCAGGAGGATACGGCAAGCGGAGTCACAGCGGCCTCCGCTGCCACTTCCCGGCACATGGCATCCCACGCAGGACACGCTTTCACAGCAGTATATTCATCTGTACCCCAGCGGGCAGAGTAACCCAGTAGCTCACCATGGGGCGCAAGCAACACACCTGAAACATCCGCACGGTCGGCCGAAGCAATCGTCGTTAACTCTCCGGTCTCCAAATGCAGGCGGCCCAACCCTGCGCCCTCCAGCCCCCTGTCATGTATCACATACACATGCTTTTCATCGGCTATCCCCAGCAGTTGAAGCCGCTCCGACGCCGCAGCCGAAAAAACAGGATGCGGGCCACGCCCGCCCAGCCAAGAATCCACGTGCTTGCCCCCCTTGGCATCCCAGCGAAGAGTCGCCAGTGGCTCTCCGGCAGGGGTAAAAGCCCAAGAAACGGCCTGCTCGCGGTTGGGATACAGCAGGTGAGCCCGCACCACGCCGTCTTTCACCTGCAAACGATACACCGGGGCAGCCCCCATGGGCTGATCTCCCCCCAACGCTAAAAGGGAGCACTCAGTCCCGGCTGACACCTCCATCATCGGCATACACCACGCCGGCACCCCCTCGCTGCGCAATTCTTGCAAGCTCCCGCCCTCGCGGTAGAGATAAAAGCGCGTTTTTCCCGCCGCATCCGTCCCGCACATCAGGCAGCTGCCATCCTTCAGCAGAAGCACACGTGCAATGACCTGTACTCCCTCCACGCGTATCTCTTCCTTGCCTCGCTCACTCTGAATCTGCAACTCATTCTCCCGCTCCCCAGCCATGACAAAACGCAGCAGTGCCGCATCCCATGCCATCACCATCGGCATCCCTACATCCTGATAGCGCCGAGCCTGCCCGCTATCTGCCCAACCGGGGCAGATACAGCAGAGGAGCATCAGCAAAAGTATACGCAGCAGCATCATATCCTATAAAAAAGAGTGGCACACACCCCCCGCTTACGCAGTACTCGGCATGCCACTCTGTTACGCGTTAATATTATCCCCTTATGCTTTAGTAAGAGTTGTTACGGCCGCTGCCTTTGCACGCAAAGCAGCTAAAAGGAGAAGTAGGGCTCTGGAAGCCCGACCCTTTGCAGAAAGGGCACCGCAGCCCCGACTGAGCATCAAAGCTCTTGGTGTCGATTACTTCAGCAGCGGTGGAGGTGCCCATGCAGAAACCAATCGTGGTCACACATACGGCAGCAATAATAGCAATTGTCTTTTTCATTGTTTGAATCTGGTTGGTTGTTGGTCTTCATTCGCGGCTCAATGCCACACTTGTGGTTATTTTGCCGTGCCGACAAGCTTTTTATATCCCTTTTGCTATATTTTGTCAATAGATATTTTGTGATTTATTTTTAATTTTTGTCATTTTAAGCAACTTTTTGACGATATACATCGCGTTTGACAAAGAAGCGCGTTTTTGCCACAAGACAAATTTAACTTGCTAGGCGGGAGGATGACATGCTAGGATACAGGGGATGAAGGCAAAATACATACTCCCGATAATCCTTTGCGTAGGCACCCTGAGCAGTTGCAGCACACATGTGGGCCATTATACCATCATCTCCACCCAAGAGATTGATTTGAAAAAAGGCACATCCTATTATGTGGATGAAGCGAAAAACATTGTAGGCACCAGCGAAGCGACCTTAGTAGGATTCAATCCGGTGCAGGATCCGACCAACACCGTCACATTTCGCGGCGCCATCAACGATGCCATTATGCAAGGCGGGGAAAAGTGCGTGGGCTTGGCCAATGCGAACATCGATGTAGAATGGTGGGGAATCGGGTGGATGTTCGGCCACTACAAGACCCAAGTGAGCGCCAATCCCGTGATGAAGAAATAAGCATACGGCCCGGGCTATGCAGAGTGGCTCCGGACTCGCTTTCAAATAAAACGTATATAGCCATAGCCTGTCCCGTAAAATTTAGTGCATTCTGCCCTTGACATCTCATCCTTTCCTCTGTACCCTAGTCCCCGTCAATCCCATCAAACAACACTCTCCCTTTGTTTTTATACTACTATGAATCTGTCCAAAATCTGTGCAATCAGCATCCTCTCTGCTGCGCTTGTCCTCTCCAGCTCCTGCGAACACATAAAGGAATTCCAAGCAGCCCTCGCTGCACTCAACAATAAATCCACCTCCGATTCCTACGCTGAATCTGATTCTTCCTACTCGGATTCCTCATACTCGGATTCTTCTTATTCCGACTCCTCTTACTCAGACTCCTCCTCTTCTGATTCCTCCTACGCGGACTCTTCTTATTCCGACTCCTCCGGCTCCGCTGCAGCCTACTCCAACACCACCGTGTGGACAGGTGTTTGCCACAACAGCACCGTCAATGTCAACTCCCCCGTCGTCATCACCATGCACCAACACGGGCGCAGCATCCACGGCTCCATCAAGCTTGATCACTCTCGCCTCGTCTGTGCCCCGCACTTCAGAGGCTCCGTCAAATACGAGCGCTTCACCTTTGTCACCCCTCCCTATGGTGGCCACGGTAAAATTGTCTGGACCGGCATTTTCGAAGACGGCTACATGCGCGGTGTCTACGTAACCGACTCCGGCCAAAAGGGCACCATCCTTCTCCGCCGTCGCCGCTAACCCCGGCACACCCTTTCCCTGCCCACTTTTACGGCCCCCGCAGCCCCGCCATCCGGCGGGGCTATAACATTCCCCCGTTACGCCCGCAGGGCGTTCTTCACCATGGGCGTAGCCCATTCTTCACTACGAGCGCAAGCGAGTTCTTCATTCCGCTCGCCAGAGCGGTCTTCACTACGAGCAACGCGAGTTCTTCTCCACCCCGCACCACACATATGCCCCGCTTTATGTCACCCGCGTGCTGGCGCACGCCCGCTAACGCGGCTGTCGGGGTTCGTATGTATCGTGGGGGATATGTGTCCAGGGGGCAAGCCCCCTGGCTACTCTATGCCGTCCCTCCGGGACTCTTGAGCTCGCGGGGCGAATACGCCCCGTGTATGTGCGAATTCCGCGCATAGAGCGCGGCGAATGCGGGAACCCCGCTAGGGGTGACATAGCAATAGGCAGGGGGCTTGCCCCCTGCTCACCAAGAAATAACGAACCGGAACCCCGCCAGCCGCGTCAGCGGTGCGCGGAGCGCAGGGTGGCATAATGCCCCGCGCCATACAAATGCAACGCTTTATGTCACCCGCGTGCTGGCGCACGCCCGCTGACGCGGCTGTCGGGGTTCGCATGTATCGTGGGGGATATGTGTCCAGGGGGCAAGCCCCCTGTCTACTCTATGCCGTCCCTCCGGGACTCTTGGGCTCGCGGGGCGAATACGCCCCGTGTATGTGTGAATTCCGCGCATCAAGCGCGGCGAATGCGGGAACCCCGCTAGGGGTGACATAGCAATAGGCAGGGGGCTTGCCCCCTGCTCACCAACAAATAACAAACCGGAACCCCGCCAGCCGCGAAGCGGTGCGCGGAGCGCAGGGTGGCATAATGCCCTGCGCCACACGTATGCCCCGCATTATGCCGCCCCGCCATTCGGCGGGCTCACATGTTGTTGTTCTACGCTACGAGGGGCTTACGCCCCTCGCTATTGCTATGCCGCCCCGCCATCCGGCGGGGCTCTCATCTTGCTGCGGCATGAGCCGCGGGGAATTTCCCTCCGTTACGCCTGCTAAGGCGTTCTTCACCATGGGCGCGCCCATTCTTCACTACGAGCAACGCGAGTTCTTCTCCACCCCGCACCACACGTATGCCCCGCTTTATGTCACCCGCGTGCTGGCGCACGCCCGCTAACGCGGCTGTCGGGGTTCGTATGTATCGTGGGGGATATGCGTCCAGGGGGCAAGCCCCCTGTCTACTCTATGCCGTCCCTCCGGGACTCTTGAGAGTTCGCGGGGCGAATACGCCCCGTGTATGTGTGAATTCCGCGCATCAAGCGCGGCGAATGCGGGAACCCCGGAGGGGTGACATAGCATTAGGCAGGGGGCTTGCCCCCTGCTCACCAACAAATAACGAACCGGAACCCCGCCAGCCGCGAAGCGGTGCGCGGAGCGCAGGGTGGCATAATGCCCTGCACCACACGTATGCCCTGCTTTATGCCGCCCCGCCATCCGGCGGGGCTCTCATCTTGCCGCGGCTCCCGCCGCGGGGAATTTCCCTCCGTTACGCCTGCTAGGGCGTTCTTCACCATGGGCGCAGCCCATTCTTCACTACGAGCGCAAGCGAGTTCTTCATTCCGCTCGCAAGAGCGGTCTTCACTACGAGCAACGCGAGTTCATCTCCACCCTGCACCACACGTATGCCCCGCTTTATGTCACCCGCGTGCTGGCGCACGCCCGCTTGCGCGGCTGTCGGGGTTCGTATGTATCGTGGGGGATATGTGAGCAGGGGGCAAGCCCCCTGTCTACTCTATGCCGTCCCTCCGGGACTCTTGAGTTCGCGGGGCGAATGCGGGAACCCCGGAGGGGTGACATAGCAATAGGCAGGGGGCTTGCCCCCTGCTCACCAACAAATAACGAACCGGAACCCCGCCAGCCGCGCCAGCGGTGCGCGGAGCGCAGGGTGGCATAATGCCCTGCACCACACATATGCCCCGCTTTATGCCGCCCCGCCATCCGGCGGGGCTATGAAATTCCCCCCGCGCTATGCGCGGCGAGCTTCCTCATTGTTCATTGTACATTTTTCATTGTTCATTGTACCACGCTTTAGCGG
>Ga0233361_1000096_pt1 | contig 15377 bp, 14 predicted proteins | sample ElkDunMinimDraft_21_FD_180678 | JGI IMG/M metagenome (GOLD analysis project Ga0233361, IMG submission 180678) | Fecal eukaryotic communites from dung pellets of Tule Elk in California, USA - Elk Dung C0 | ecosystem: Host-associated > Mammals > Digestive system > Large intestine > Fecal | place...
GATGACCCGCGAACGATTGGAAGATCCTGCGTTCATGGCGAGCGACCAAGCGGCATTTACTAAACAATCGAAGCACAAGACCCTTCGCGCATTTGTGTTTGACATCTGCAAAGAGGAACTCTTGAATGGAAAGTAATGCTCGCGGGGCGAGCAGACCGCAGGGCTGTTAGACCACGTTGTTGTCAGACCACTACGTTGTTAGACCGCACCTGCGGTGCTGTTAGATCTTAGAAACATGAAAAAGATTCAACTAATGACCGCTATTGTAATGTGCATTTTTGGGTGCACATTACTGGTGGCGGGGTTTGTAACACCGCCAATGGGTGAGATCCACCACAGCGTGCTCATCGCCTTCGGTGAGATACTCACCTTCAGCGGGAGTCTGATAGGGATAGATTACCACTACCGATATAAAGAATAATTTAGCTCCTACTCGCAGGAAAAAAAGCTCCTAGCCCTACGGGCAGAAAAAATCGTTTGAGCCGTATGGCGAGATAAGAAATCTTATAAATCTTATTACGCAAAGATCCAACCTTACCAAAGTGCTCCGCAATCTATTGCCACCGCTCTGCTCGTCGGCGCTTAATAACCGCCGACTACGCTATCGCTGAATCTTAACTACAACGACTCTGACAGTCTATGAATGTGTACCGCTACATTTATCAGATTCAGCGCACGAGTATCGTACAAGACGATACGAGGAGCGGTGGTAATGTATTTCGGAGAACCATGGAAAAGCGTGGGATAGGCGTAGCAATAGATTTATTTAGATTTCGTGAGCCAAAGGCGAGCAGGAGATGAAAAAAAACTAGAAATTATGTATATACGATTGATTAGAAATAAGCCGCAAGGCAATGCCATCACTGGGCGGCTGGTGATCAATGGCCGCTGGTTCTGCTACACCCTGGAGCGTGTTAGCTATCAGATACCCGCCCTGTGCTACCATGTGGTCGTGACCATGTCGCCTAAGTTTAAGCGGCTGCTGCCGCTGGTGCAGAACGTCCCTCGCATACCTCCCGTATGTACTGAAGATTCAGCGACGAGCCCCAATCGGGGCCCCCACGAGCTTCGTGAGCGAGTGGGGAGAGGAGAAACGGCGGCAACCCTAACGAACGAAGGTGAGTTCATTGTTGCAAGCCAGTTTCGACGAAGGAGCGGTGGCAATGGATTACGGAGTACACCGAGCGAAAGAAGCGAGCAAGATAAGATTAATAAGATTTCTCGACCGAAGGGAGTAGGAGCGTTAAGGCAAGGCATCCGCTTCCATGTCGGCACGAAGCCCGAACACTCAACCGGTTGTATATTAGTTCCCAATCGGGCTATAGAAAAAGAATTAACTGATTTAATCCTCAAAGCACAAAATGAACATGAAGAAATTATCCTTGAAGTCACGGACTTTACTCCTGGTACTCAGTATGGGTATAATACTCCTTGCGTGCGTGAGTTGCAGCAGCACGAAATCGATGCCCGTCGTGCAGAGCAACGATACTACGAGCTTCATCCAGAGGAGTGCAAGGGTTGATACTGTCTATCTGAAGGATAGTGTGTTTGTGAGTGAGAAACAGCGTGGTGACACGGTGTATCTGACGCGGGTGGAATGGCGGGATAGATGGCACACACGGATGGTACATGACACGATTCACGAAACCCAATACATTGAAAAAATCATAGAAAAACCACCTGAGAAATATATTCCTAACTTCTATAAACATTGTACTATATATTTTTGGTGTGCGATATTTTGCATCCTCTTGTATATAGTACTCCGTTTAACTAAATCAAAATTGCGCATGCGATTTTGATTTAAGAGGAAGAATGGCGGCACCCCCAACGAACCAAGTGAGTTCATTGTTGCAAGCCAATTCTGACGAGAGCGGTACGTGCCGAAGTTCTACAGGTGGTGCACCAATCGCCCATATGGGCGATTGGGCTATTGGCTATAGGCTATGGGTTATTGCGGTGGCGCGTGAAATGGCTGTGCGTTGGTGGCTAAGGACAAAAAGATACTTCCTCGATTTTTAACTATTTTTATAGGGCTTATAGAGCCCGTATTTTTGTTATAAAAATCCCACAAAAAAGGCGGTCCCCGCCTTAATCCTCGAACGATCGCTTTGCGTACGTCGTTAAATAAAAAACTCCCACGTCTCTAAACCCTAAACAGTAGCGCCTTTGGCGCGTTCACTAAACTAGCAGCTCTGCTGCTCCTATTGCGAATAGCCCATCCCAATATCCTATATTCCCCCAGGGCGGCCTCTGAGCGTTCTAATAGTTCTTCCCCTTAGGGGAGAATTTAGGAGAGGCTTTCATCCACCCGCCTCTACACCTTACACTCTACACTTTACACCGCAATTAGCTGCCTAAAAGGAGTTGAAGAGCATAGCACTTTAGGGCGTATCATAGCTTGTCATTTAACAAAAATGGTATTACACCTATATATGTCACACCATCCACATCAGTCCATTGCTTACTATTACCATGTAAAATTACTATCTTACGATGAAAATCATGCGTATTTCTTAACGAAAAAGTCTCTTGATTCTTCTTCTCCTCTGTATCTACATTAAGCGCAGACTGAATATAAATCTTTTCGGTACCAGTATTGACAACAAAGTCTATTTCATATTGCGATTGCACTCTCTTGCCATCTACCATTCGCTCTACTTCAACCACACCAACATCTACTCGATAACCACGACGCAAAAGTTCATTGTAAATCATATTTTCCATTAAGTGCGAACGCTCTTGTTGACGAAAATTAATTCGGGCATTACGCAAACCTAAATCGCAAGCATAATATTTCTTGATGGTATTAAAATAGCGTTTCCCTTTTACATCGTATCTATCTGCTGATGCTAATAAATAAGAATCAACCAAATAATCCAAATAAATTTTTATCGTACGATCTGATGTGCTACGTCCTAATACCGAACCAAGCGTATTAGCTAGTTTATGAGGGTTGGTCAGCGAACCCACAGAAGAATATATAACATCCGTCAAAGAGTCAATGATCATATCGTCTCTTAACTTATACCTTTCCACTATATCCTTGATATACACATTCTTGTGTAAATCAGCTAAATACTGTTGCTTAGATATTTCATCATTCTCAAGTACAGCCAACGGCATTCCTCCATAGGTAAGATACATCTCAAAGGCATCCGCCTTTTCTAAACCAGCATAGGCATAATATTCCTTGAAAGATAATGGAAATACCTTGATCTCGCAACCTCTATCACGAAAATGAGTGACAATATCTTTGGACAACATTTTGGAGTTACTACCAGTAACGTAAACATCCAGATTCTGCTGCATGCGCAAATCATTTAGAACATCATAAAAGGTAGTATATACCAATTCGCGATCCTCCTCTGCTATAGTGGATTCGTCTATATCGGAATTTTTAACTTTATAACTGAGCTGTATCTCGTCTATAAAGACATAGAACTTTTTCCGTTTATCTCTGGTGCATTCTATTACATATTCGTAGAGCGTATTTGGATTACGATATTGAATATCAGATTTGCGTTCCAAATCAATTTCAACGAAACAACTATCTTTTACTCCTTGTTGTTTTAGATATTGTTTATACAAAGTAGAAAGCAGATAGGATTTCCCGCTTCGACGTAATCCAGTAATAATCTTCACCTTACCATTCCAACTCTTGGCTAAAAGTTGCTTAATATAATCATGTCTTTCAATCATAAGCCCATCTTATTTAGTACAACTTTTGTCGTATATACGACTTTTTTTGCATTATTTTCGCGACAAAGGTACTACAAAAAATGCACATACGCAAGTAAAGTTCGCATTTTTTTTGAAAAATAGATAGATTTATCTATTGAATCAGTTTATTGCTGGCACGTCAGATGCTTGCATATGTAAGTGGTATGTAATAAACTGATTCCGAAGGCGAAGCCGCATTTTCAAAAAAAGTGCGAACGACGCTGGAGTATGGGCTGCATTTCACGAACGTAGCTACGAGGGAATTGCAACGAATGCAAATGAGTAGCAAGGCAGATGTTCGAAGGTACTACTTTTTACTCAAATATGCAAACATTATCAAGATTTTTTGATATTTTTGTAGATGAACAGCCTCTCCACCCTACACTTTACACCTTACACCCTACACCAGCAGCTCCGCTGCCCATTAAACCAACCTTTCACACAAAAAAAGAGAACCTCCATTCTTCGAAGGTTCTCATAACCATTAGCTCTGAACGGTCAAATAAATGCTTTACTAGCTCAGATGGTTTACGATGGTAGTTCCATCACCAGCAGCGATAATCTAGAAGTTCCGAGGAACTTAACAAGTCGGACAAACCGAATCGCCGCAGACTCTCTACAACAAGGCAAGTTGAGCCGAAATACCAAGTCTTTTGCAGAAATGGTGTATCCTATTGATATCCCCTTGAGTGTGATAACTAATCTTCCACTCTACTCTGTCTTTCATAATCGAATTAGCAATCTTATCAAAATATGGCATATCCACATCCGACAACGAATGCCCTAAAATCACGATTTTCCTTACCTCTTTCAGCGAATCAAAAAAAGATTGGTGCTGATCAATGATACTCTCTGTTCTTTTCAGGCTATCGTCATAATATCCTTCAATCACATCTTGTATCGCTTCCTGCGCATAATATCGTATTGGCAACCGCCAATTGCCCTTGGTCTCATCCTCCAAGAAATACGCTAAATAGGTCAAGCGATCATTCGCATACCACCTACCCTTTTTGTCCTTGAGATTTGGGCGAAATCTCCGTTGGTATTGATGCTTATGTATCCACCTCTCATACGCCCATTCAGGATTCTCCGAGTGTCCCAAAACCAAACTTCCGTATTTATCTCTACGTGATCCGTGTATATAACAGATTTGCTCACACGGTATATGGTATTCCGATTCCAGAAAGAGTGTATAATTGAAATTCAAGTATAATGCGTTCAAATCTAATGGAAGCATCTTCTTGCGAAATCCACGCTCGTAGTGCAACGTATTTACCCACTTGTGAAACCGGTAGCGCATTTCGAAAGTGGTAAAATAGATTTGTTCTTTGATACGGTCGATTGGCAAAAAGTACTCCGCATAGCTAAAGCGCTCATCGTCTTCATCTATCTTTGGCAGATACCAATCGGCCAATGTCATCACCTTCTCACGGTTGAGTTCAGCCAGATAGCGCTCAAAATCCGCCCACAAGTGGTCAACTGTCCAATTGCTATGGTGGTAATTCTTTGGATTGTAGAGCAGGCATCGCTCTATATGTTGTGGATGTTCAAAACTATTCAATAATGTACCTGGTCCCCAATACAAGTCAAACGCCATCACCACCTCTGGCGCACATCGCAGCAGATACTGCCGAAACGCCCAATAGGACGATTGCGCCCCATGGTATTGATCAAATCCATTGCCGATGATATAGAGGGTCTGTGGATGCATCTTATTGAGGTGAGAATTTTAGTTTTATGATATTTTTTTTGCAAAATTACTACATTTTCCCTAACTTTCCAAATCCTTCACCCACTTTTTATATTAAACCATGATTTTTTTGTATTAAACCAACCTTCCTCCACGAAAAAAGGCGGTCACCCGCCTTTTAATCCTAGTCTATAGGGAATAAGCAGCTATTTCAAATATTGCACCTTACTGGAAAACACTTTTTTCAACAATAACTCTACCACTTCTTCTAAGCATTTATTGCTTTCTCATACGACACATTATCTTCGCCGAAATCAGCCAAACTATCTCCATGCCTGGCACATCTACTCCTCCCTCAATCGGGTCAAGTTACCACGCATATCGTGGATTTTACGCAAGTCTACAAGTTTGCAATTATGTATTGTTGTATATTTCATGTTTTAAAATATTTATTTTCAAAAATAGAATATCTTTTGAAGCAATCTATTTACTTCATCACTATAATAGACTTTATAATATATTTCATCGATAACATCATTTTTTTTATAGAAAACATCACTTCCGTTATGCCTTTGAAATGATAATCTAACCACAATAGAGTTCGAATATCCACCACCAAATCTTTAGTTTCTCTGTTATGAATTCTAGACCTAATATAATCCCTATAATTATTATGTTGATTTTTATAAAATGTTACCAATATTTCATCGTCTTGATTATATTTTAATAATTCATACCAGATTTTCATACCAATCCTCCTCTGTTGGGTTAGTTGCGATGCAGAAAAAATTCCACCTTGGTGACGTCTATACACAGATCCCTCCAATGGCATACAAAACCCCTTGCCTTGCTTGAGCAAGTAATAATTCATATGCACATCGCGCCAATATTTAAATCCTTTTTTTGAAGGCATTTTTCTCAATGCATCTTGACGTATCAATAGAGTAAGAGTCTTTGTAATCCATACCTTAAAATTTTCCTGATTAGAAAAAGAAAATCCATTGGGTGATATTTCAAATAGTTGATGTATATAATCCTTATCCCACGTCCCATCATTTTGATTATATATTTTGTATCTATGACAACACAACACATACTCTGGATTCGCCTCCATAAAATCCACCTGCTTTTGCAGTTTCAAAGGATCAGTCCAATAGTCATCTCCTTCACACATAGCTACATATTTTGCACCAGTAGCATCAATGGCTTCATCCATAATGCGTCCTACTGAACCATCTCGTTTAGAATACTGATTTTCAGCCTCGTAGATTGGTTTGATTATATCGGGGTATTTCTCTTCGTACTCACGAATAATCGCTGCCGAGTTATCTGTAGAAGCATCATCATGCACAATCGCCACAAACGGGAAATTCGTTTGTTGCATCACAAATCCCTCTAAACAATCACGCAAATATGGTTCGTGATTGTAAACGAGGCAATGGATAGCTACAAGTGGTTTATAATCTATTTTATCCATATAATTCATTATATTTATCTTTCACTATCTCCATTGTTATAAAATTAGAGTTCTCTCCTAGCCTTGTAAAACCTAATTTCTCATATAAATGTATGGCAGTATTATTTTGTAGATGTACTTCTAATACTATTTTTTTTAGATTAAGATTTTCAAATCCATAGCGTATAATTTCAATAGAAGCTTTTTTTGCGACACCCTTTCCCAAATATGATTTATCACCTATAAAAATATGATATTCTGCTTTCTCATCATCAATATTTGTTAGATATATATTTCCAACATAGCAATTATCTGCTATTATTGCGCATCTATATTCATCATCATTTTTAATGACTCTTTCTATCCAATGAAGTTCAGTTTCTAATGTTATTTCATGGTCATATACCGTACCTGTATATTTGAATACCTCTGGGTCATTTCGCCACTTATACGAAACGTAGGCATCGTTCCTTTCTAATCTTCTTAAAAACACATCCATATCAAACTTTTATTATCATCAAATACTAACTTCGTACTCCATATTTATAGGTAACGGTAATAATAATCCCATTAATCTATATTCTAACATATTTCCATCACACCATTCTTTTATACTTGGCCAATAGGTGGCTACATAAATTCGATTGTCAATCAATCGCTGGCGCAATGTAGCATCTTCTGTCAAATAAGGATACACCATCGGCACCGCATCTTCATCCATTGTCAAATGTATACCATTCTTGGCACTCAATTGCTCATCTAATTGCATATAATTGCTTCTACGCAATTGCTTCGCTGATTCATAATCTATTGAGCACAGAATCTTCTCCGTGAGATTAGACATCAATCGAATTGGATTATCTATCAATGAGTCATCATTCTTCCTAAACTCACCATATCCCGCCTCTGCGCCGATATCTGCACGTATCAGCAAATGTGCCATTCGTTGATAGGATTGATCTTGCTCAAATTCCAGGTCCAATCGAACATCAGTATATAAGTAAGCACCATCAGCTACCCCAAAGAACTTGCGAGCAGAATAAAAAGTATCTATTCCCTCTAATGGTTCTGCAAAAAATGCTTGAGCATTATCTACTATCAACTGTTTCCCATACTGCTCTGCCAATCGCTCCACACAGCGTTGTTTCAGTCCATAGTAATTGGTATATAGGAATGCTTCATGAGGTCGCAACTGATAGGTTTCTACAGGCTCCAACTGCTCGTTGATATGATAGAACACATAGTCCACATTGCATTTCTTCAACGGCTCAAGCATCACATCGCAAGTGTAATAAGGGATATACACCTTGGTATATTTTCTTGCACGGAGAATATACTCAAAGCAGTTTCGAGCAGTATTGAGGCGCAAAGCATTTTTATGATAATGTTCGCCCTTGCGCAATTCCAATTCAAAATATCCTCCTATGGCGTCTGTCATAAAACTTTCACTTTAATCCATTGGGATTGCAATCTCAACACGTTTTCCAAATCATGTTCGTTTGTAAACTGCAATACTAAAGTCCCTATTGCATCATTCGCCCCATGAAAAGCTGTTACATGATCTCCCTTTTTGACCCATAAATCCCGCTCAATAACTTTAGCTGGAAAATCTGATGCTATTTCCAAATGAGAGAAAATGCCATCTTTATCCGCATGTAAGATAATCTCCGCCCAATGGCCATTATATGGTTGTTGCTCCACATCTTCCACGCTATCTCCTACCGCTGCTCGTACTTGAGCTGTAATCAAATCAACTCCTGTTGCATAGCGCAACATCTCACATAAACGATTTCCCCCTCCACGTGGTGTACACTCCATAATATATGGTTTGCCATTGCTCGCCACTCGCGTTTCAATATTAAAAACAGATGTCTTCATATTTAGCAACGAAAGCAAACGCTGCAATTCACTTCGTAAATACTCCTCATGCTCTACAAAAGTAGATGGCCAACTATATGCCGCAGGAGTATATGGATTAGCAGCACTTGCATCAAAACGCTGCGCATTAAATGAAACAAATTTCAATTCACCATTGAGTAAGAAACTATCTGTATCCGAACTACACCCCACTTTATCAATAAACTCCTCTACGATAATTGTACCTGATATTGATTTCTCGAAAGCATAATCTACGGCATCTTCATACTCTTCGAGGCTATCAATACGAGTAACGCCCTTGCTGCCTGCTGAGTCTGTTGGTTTGACAATCATAGGGCATGAGAACCAATCGGTATCACTCAATGCTATGTCTTTTGAGGTATAACTTCTGGCGTTAGGAACATTGAATCCATGCTCTTTTAAGAATGCACGGAATAAATCTTTATTTTGCAATATGCGTACAGATTCGTAAGGCCCCATTTGAGGCAATCCCATTTGTTCTTGGACATAGGCTGCCGAAACCACCCCAGGATCCACTCCAAATGATATAATACCATCAATATTTAATGCTTTTGCTGCTTGTAGAACGGCTTCTTTATCTATGATATTCACATTGCAATATTCATCTGAATACTGGTGCGCAACATTATCTGGCAGATAATCTGCAGTTATTACATAGTACCCCTGCTCATGCGCAGCCTTTATCACTGGCAAGAGATAGTGGATTCCACCAAGAAGCATTATTTTCTTTTGTTTTGTCATATGCTTAAGTATCACTTTTCAAACAATAACCATATATACGGCATAAAATGTGGTTATATGATGCCTAGGATCATTTTTATTACATTTATTACTAGTTCTACTATCTGTTATTTTTGGTAGGCGAGGTGTACTTCTTAAATAGTTTGTTATCTTTGTATTGTGTTAACCACTTTATTAGTTCCACAGCACTTAATTAATTTGGACACAATTGATTTCTTTTGGTTGATTCTTGAATGTACATCGCGACTACATTTACCTTGTTATTTCCTCATATCTCCGCAGTGCATTTAAACGTAATAACATATTGTGTCCATACTTTGTTAACGTCCATAATGCTAAGTTACTTTTTGATTTTGTTGAAGACACCATAGTCATCAACCCTAAAGCCATCAATTGAATTTTTATGATTTGAAAACTATAATCATTTATATTAATTTTAGAAAAGTTTGGATATTTATCACATATATAATTTTCCATAGACTCTTTCATTTCATTTTCCCAACAACTTGAAACCAAATGAGGTAAAATAACCCTACATATTTCATTCCATGTCATTTTATAAACAAAATTTTCGTTTGTAAAAAATTCAAAACTACCTGATACATGTATTTCAAATTCATCCTCACCTTGACATAAATATTCTGTTCCTTCAGGAGCATTTTCCTCTATTAAGTGTATCTTTTTTTGCAGTTTTTCATTTTCTTCTCTCAACCGCAATAATTCCTTATTTTGTTCTGCAGAAGACTTTTCATCAGCTCGTATCCAACCTATACGTTTATGAGTTTTAAATAATTGATTTAGACTTAACACAACCTGACCTGATAAATTTGTAGGAGAGTTCCAATATTTTACCATATGCTTCTTTACCTCTTCCTTGAAACTATTCAATTCATCTACGTGCTCTTTCTCTACATCTTTGTTTGGAAGATTTTCTGGGTTATTATATAAAAAAGCAATAGTTGGAACACCTATGCTACGTGCATATTCATATTCTAGTTGTGTGTAACTCTTTCCTGATTTTGGTTCAACGGATCCATAACGACCTGCTATTATCAGAACATAATAATCACATTCGTCAATAAGACTTTTGATTACATCCCATTGAGATTGATCTGAAGCATTAAAATATTCCATTCCAACAGGGAAACAATCCATTTGAAGTAATGCATTCACCACTTCCTGACGTTCTTCCTTTAAATCCTCATATGTTGAGCTTACGAATACAGAATATTTTTTATTCATATGCATTATTTGTTAATTTACGTTCACATTTTGCTTGAGTTCTTACCCAGATGCACTAGTTGGTATAGATTTTATGAGCATCCGCCAATAACTTATTATACGGTATAAAATATGGTTGCATGATGCCTAGGGTCATATTACTAACGTTTAACGTTTAATGTTTAATGTTTAATGTTTAATGAATTAAAGAGTTAATTATCAGCGATTCGTTCATTCGCTCACGCCTTCACTCCTTAATTCGTTCACTCCAGTTATTCAACATTGGTTGCGCTGAATATTGCTTATCTTGGTTGTGGTATGATGTTTCGAAGTGGTGGATGTATTGGTGGGCTTTAGCTTCGTCTATGAAATCGTGGATTTCTTTAGAAAGAGTGCAACCCACTTTAAGCAATGCCAAGTAGCAATATCCACATTCTGCGTTTGACTTATCCAACAGCCATTGTTCCGTTTCGCAAAAATGCCAATGTTCATCATTTTTCTCTCTTTCAAGTTCCACTACAAAATCCCTATAGAATAATAGTACTTGAATAATCGTATCTACATCATAAACACCTTTGGCAATAGCACCAATATTAATCAATTGTTTAATTACAGGGTTATTATCGCACAACTCTTTTATTGCAATTTTTATCAAATCTTTCTCCAAAGAGAGCATATGCTTACAACTTGGAAACTGTGACAAAGGGATAACATGAGCGAAACGATCTTTTATGTCACATAATATTGAATATGCATAAGAACATGTACCCATCAAAATAGTAACATTGTCAGATGTCATACCCTCCTTAAGTTTCTTCTTGGTCTTTTCGACAGTATAAAGTCCCTGAACCAAGCGAGTTGACAAGATTTTATACACCTTATTACAGAATGTGCGTTGAATTGCCGTATCACATTGCATTAATGCGACTCTATGCTTCTGAGCATACTCAAAAGCATCCGCAACATCCTTATGCAAGGCTTCTATAGGAGTCGTCGCAAGGACAATTTGACCTATATTTGTATTTTGTATGGTAGGCATGGGATTATTTTAAATAATTTAAGTTGTCTTGACGAATTCTTTCTATCATTTAAGCAATTGTACTATTAACAATATTAGTTCTTACTTTATTTCTCCAGCAACTGACAACGAGTGGTGTGTAGGCGTGAAATGTTGGTGAGATAATCAGGATATATGGGAATTAGTAGTAGTTACAAATTTTACATCTTAATTCGATAATAACCAATATATTACATCGTACAAAGATATCTGTATTATGATTCTCAAACTATCCGTTCTTCTTACTCCTAATATACTAAACTAGTGCCTTGTGAACTTCGTATGCATATTCTTTAATTACATAAAACAACTATTTTGAAATATTGTTTTGTACATTCCCCATAACCTTTCTAGTGTTATCAATATATTTGCGAGGTTCATCGGAAACCGTCAATCTCAAATTTCTTAAACATGAATCGACTGATTTTTGCCTTTCTAAATTGCCCGTAATATCGGTGTCATACCAATTTAGTTCATAATGTAATATTTCTCCACCCTTTAGTGGAGCATTTATATCTCTAAATTCCGTAAAATTACCATTGTGTATGTATTTCTCAGCACTATGGTGAACCAAGACCCCATAATATTTTACATTTTCCTCCAATAAGTAAGCATCTATCAATGCTTGTCCAAAATACAATTGCTTCGTTTGATTACAAGTCATTCGTCCTGCTGCGATGGCTCCTTTTAATGGTATAGGCCTTTCTTGTTGTATAGCATACATCATTATATGACTCGTAACATCTGCTAGAGCATGCAAGCTATCTATTGAATCATCTTGACTATATATTAATATACTATCAGAAAATAAAGATACTTGTATATTAGCATCACGATGAAAGCCAATGTATTGAGAAATACTACTTTGAAAAATTTCAAGTTCTTTCAAGACATCATCATGTTCATATCTAATTACTCTTTCTTTAAATCCCATTATGTCCAAAAAAGCAATAAATCTTTCTTCTGTAGCATTTGAGCCTTGTGTCAGTCGTAGTTGACTCTCTGCAAAACTTCGTTTTCTTGGCATACTAAAAAAATTTTATCAATGATCATATGTTGTTGCCCCCACTGCATAGCAATATACTATACACGAGTCATCAGCGCCTCCTCCAAGATGACCTTGCATGCCTTTTTCTATATAGAATTGCTCTATTTCTTGAGCAACCATCTTACTATTAGCAGTACGATATATCCACCACATCGTTTCTTTATTAACATTGTGTTCATTAAACAGACGTCGTTCAACATCATTCGTTATACCTACATAAAAATCAGAGTAATATTGTTTACCACTTTTAGAAAGATGTTCATTAATGTCTGCGATAATTTTCTCTTTTGACATTGCCATATTAATAATATTTATTAGTTTATATTAAATCATTTCTTAAATTCAACTTATTCATAAATAGTTGTTAGCATATTCATCTAATTAGGTACAAAAAATTTTTGATTATGCAAACCATTTTTAATTATTTTAATCATATACAATCTAAAACTAGTTTCATATCCTCTTCATCTTTTGATATTGTAGTGGATGATAGGAACGCACTATTTCTACCGTAATAAATAATCCATCTCAAGAAATTCCCTATATTTATTTCCTACACTATGCTCCGTATTTGTCTAATCACCTCATCTTTCTGTCCTTCTTTGTCCTTTGACAAATAAACATAAAACATATTTAATGCTTTCCCTATAGTCTTAGGAATAAGGGTATTGATGTCCATAAGTGTATCATTAATATCAATCCAAACACCCCCATCAATAAATGTAAATGGTTTGTAGTCCGCCACCAATACAGAATAGTCTTGATCTTTAATTAATCCCATATCATCTAACTTTGCCTTTATTTTTGCTTCGTTAAGTATGCCTCTGTTATTCTTAAATAGTAACTCGTATTCAGCCGCTGTTTTCCATATCGGACACTGCCTATACTTTCTTGATAACCACTCCTCAGCATAAGTATTTTCTTTGAACGTTTGTCGTAACATCTGTAGAATAGTATCGTCAGATAGCAAGTACAAACTTTGATTATGTATTTTGTAATCCGGATCCTGAAAACATTCAAAATTAAATATCTTTTTAAGAGTTTCTTCTTTTTCAATCCCCTCTTTTTCACCATATATAGTTGCCACCCTTTCTATAGCCTTGCTTAAAATATGCTGATCATATTTAACATTTTGATGACAAAATACCCATCTATTTTGAAAATCCTTAATTTGCGCAAGACTTTCAATCTGGTTGATGGCATTTTTTGTAAAACACAACTCGAGTTTTTTATTAGCCGGATTTTTAACTATCTTAATGGATCGAAGCAAGCGCTCCGTCTGGATGCGAGCAGATGAAAAACCAGCTGCCCATTGGTCTCTAATAGCATAGTCTATTCTATCAGCATCCACCTCCCCATGAAGAGCTTTAATAAAACAATTAACAAGTTGTTTTTCTGTGGTGTTATCCCTATTGTATTGGCAGCCAATAATCATACGAACTCCAAACTCCACATTACCGTTTAAAGAGGTTACTGCTTTCTTAAACGACGTTGCCAAAAGATAGGCACTTACTTTTTCATGGGGTTTTGCCTCTGACATCAGATCTATATCCCGCCTGAATTCCTCATTGTCAATAACCTCACAGAGTTTATTACAGAGCATCTTAGGCTGGTTGATATCATAATAATGCTCAAAGGTATGTGAAAACGGAGCATGACCAATGTCGTGAAGCAAACATGCAATCTTATACGACTCAACAACCTTGTTCCAACATGGATTGACCTCTGCATGCAGTTCTTCATCAATATTACTATATAGCCATTCCACTACCATAGAGCCGATATAAAAGACGCCAATGGAGTGGATAAATCGATCATGGCGTGCACATGGATAAAGAGAACGCACACTTGACTGCTCCACGCGCCTAAGCCGTTGAAACAACAAAGTGTCTATAATTAGACTACAGTAACTTTCGGGAATCCTAATGTTACCATGAACTGTATCATGCAAAATCTTGTCCTTCATTATAAATAAGCTTCTAATTCATGAAAAGTGACCATATCGAGGATAGCGACACGTCGAAAGTTTGGATCAATAATACGAACACATTGACTTTCTATACTTATGCTATTTGGATATTCATATTTTACTGCACGTAACGAAGAGTATGTAATGTCTATATAAACATTTCTAATAGCTGGTTCTGCACTATTACGTATTTCCTTTAAACGCTGATAAGATATTTTTTTACGCCTAGGATATTTTTTAAAATACGATTGCAATACGATTTCACTGTTGATGATTCTACACATATTAGGTTACATTTGTTAATAAAGTTATTTTTTATGTTCTGAAAATTAATTAATAACAATTGGAATTTCTGATATAAGCTATTAACAATAAATAGGACAGTTATAGTCACATTTATCGGGTATCACAGGGTGTATATCATTTAATAAGCATCATTCACATTCTACTAGTTTGAACTCTTCTGTTAAATTCTTCGTCTGCTAGAAGAAAAGGGGCTCTCATATTTAGACTTGCCATAATATATACCCTTGTTCGTGTCGGGCACAACTTCATATTTTTTTGTTATGTTAA
>Ga0233361_1000097_pt1 | contig 15356 bp, 13 predicted proteins | sample ElkDunMinimDraft_21_FD_180678 | JGI IMG/M metagenome (GOLD analysis project Ga0233361, IMG submission 180678) | Fecal eukaryotic communites from dung pellets of Tule Elk in California, USA - Elk Dung C0 | ecosystem: Host-associated > Mammals > Digestive system > Large intestine > Fecal | place...
CAACTCCTCGTTTTCGGCAATCTCGTTGCTAATATCGTTAAAGGCAATGATCTTTATTGTTTTGCCGTGTATTGCCGCTTCGGTAGCTGTGAGAATGATAGTGCGTTCGCCTCGTTCGGTAAAGAAAGTAGCGCGTTGTTCGCTATTCGATGATACTTGTCGAAATGCCTCCGCAAGCGATGGATGGATATTATCCAGTTGGCGAAGATTACTGAAGGTCAGCAAGCCCAAGAGCGAGAGGGCTGTTTTGTTGTGATAGGTCACTCGGTTGTCTGTGACGGTGATGATACCCGTTTGCACATGGTCGAGCATCTGTCCGAAGTAGCGTTCTTGTTCGCTGATTTCGTGGCGCTCTTTGTCGAAAAGGTCGCGCAGACGGTTGAGTGTTCTGTTGAAGCTTCTATTTCGAATGCCTTGCTCGTTGAATCGGAAGTTGAGTTCCTTATCTTCGAGCGCATCGAGCATGTAATTGATTTTCTTTTGCAATCGTTTTTTCACCACTACCCCCACAACGACTCCCACCACAACAGCAGTGGCAAGGCAAGTGAGTATGAGCGTAGAGAGGGTCATGGAATGTAGTTTACATTATTGAGTTGTTAAAAGAATACTCCCATATACATTGGCAAACACTGCAAATCTTGGTCTTTGCGTATGTCGCGTGGATGAAGCAAGTAGCGTGTATGTATTCGCTCGGAGTATTTAGATTGGAAGGCGTCAATAGACGCATGCTCTTTCGACTGCGATGACTTTACCTCAATAGGGCAAATCTTACCTTCTTTGGAGAGTATAAAATCCACTTCGTAATTCCGATTAGAATTCTCAGTTGGCCATGTATGATAATATAGTTTACGCCCAGATGCTGTCAGCATTTGTGCGACTATATTTTCATACACATATCCTAAATCAGTACGCAACTTATCACTTAATAATTTTTCATATATGGTATTACTGGTATAACCATCATCCCAAAATGCGAGAGTGACAAATAAGCCTGTATCTGCACAATACAACTTAAATTGATCTATACTAATATGTTGCGCCAAACCAGCACTTGGATCGTTAGCATGATATGCAATATTGGCAGTCATTGAATCTTTCAAAATAGCCAACTGCTCTTGTATTCTATCTACTCTGCCTTCTTCTATTACACTACCTACTTTGTAGCGTGATGCATTACCTGTCAATTGGGCTGGTATAGCATGAAACAATCTCGAAGTTACGCCTGAACTATCTAAATGATAAAAATCTTGGTCATATAATTCTAGAATACTGCGTTTTCGTTGATCTACGATGCTAAGATTTTGCGTGTCTAAATAGTCATTTACGGCTTGAGGCATTCCGCCTACCAACATATATAATCGAAAATCACGCATCAGTTTGCGATTAAGTTTGTCGCCCAACGGTTTTCGTTCCACGAACATTGTATGTAGCAAGGGTATTGTTGTTTCGTCACCCAATGCCCAACGAAATTCCTCATAGTCCATTGGATACATATCAATGCGCGTTTCTTCGCTTGGAATCAATATGCCTTTTGTATTCTTCTTGATACTTAATAAGCAACCTGTTTCTATGTAATCATAGCGTCCATCTTCCACCAAATATTTGATAGCTTGGCGAGCCAATGGCTGTAATTGTATCTCATCAAGAATAATCACAGACTTGCGCAAATACAATGTCTTTTGACAATATGCTTGTAGGTGAGTAAAGAATAGATCTAAATTGTTAATATCTTCAAACAATTGCACAATATCTTTACTTGCTTTTGCAAAATCAATTTTGATATAAGATTTATACTCTTGCTTGGCAAACTGCTCTGCAATTGTAGATTTTCCAATTCGTCTTGCACCACGAATCAGCAGGGCTGTAGTGCCATGCTGGTCTTGCTTCCATTGAAGCATTTTATCGTAGATTTTTCTCTTAAATACTCTGTCAGCCATATTGCTTTTTTTTAATTCGCTGCAAAGGTACTGAAAATCTTTGAATTATGCAAATATATTTTGCTATTTTGTCAGAAATCCCCGATTTTTTAGTGCGGAATATGTCAGAAATCCCCGATTTTTTAGTGTGGAATATGTCAGAAATCCCCGATTTTTGTGTTTTACAAGATATATAAAGTCACCCGCGGATTAGGCGACCACAATAGGCGATCTCTAGGACTTCTGTGGGCTTTCGGTGGCTTTCTATAAACGTGTCTCTATAATAATGCTGCAAAAATCTTCGGCACGGAAGGGGTTTTGTGCCGAAGATTAGAGATTTTGGAGAGAAAAGTGGTTGATATAGCATACGGAAGTGTCTGTATTATAACATCTTCCGCATGGGTGTATGTATTTCCAATGAGATTATACGCAGTGAGTGCTCAATCGCCGCGTTTGGCTTCGCGGGCGAGGTGGTAGAAGACTTGCTCCATAGACATGGTTTCGTAGGTCTGGTGCAGCAACTCCGCATAATGTTTCCTCAGCGTAGTGGGTGTGTCCAACGCACGAATCTGCCCGTCCACCATCATCGTGATACGGTCGCAATACTCTGCCTCGTCCATATAGTGCGTGGTGACAAAAATCGTTGCTCCCTCTTGAGCCGTGGCACGAATCAAATCCCAAAACTGTCGCCGCGTGATTGGGTCAACACCGCCTGTGGGTTCGTCCAAGAAAATCAGTTTCGGGCGATGCACCGTAGCCACCATAAATGCCAACTTCTGCTTCCAGCCCAAAGGTAATGACCCAACCATATCATCCTTGTGCTCAAGAAATTGCAGTTTCTCCAGCAACTCATGCGTGCGTTGAGCAATATCCTCCTTGCTCATACCATAGATGCCACCATATAGTTGGATATTCTCTTCGATAGTCAAGTCCTCGTACAAAGAAAATCGCTGGCTCATATAGCCAATATGGCGCTTGATAAGTTCGCCCTCAGTGCGGATGTCATACCCCACCACTGTGCCAATGCCATCGGTAGGATACGATAGCCCGCACAAGATACGCATAGCCGTAGTCTTGCCTGCACCATTGGCACCAAGAAAGCCAAAGATCTCGCCTTCGTACACATCAAAAGAGATATGGTCAACGGCGGTAAAGGAACCGAACTGTTTGGTCAGATTACGAACAGAGATGATAGGTGACATGGTTAGTTTTGTTTTTTATATGTGATGGTAGCCAGCGCATTAAACCCTATAGCCAGCAGCGTTAGCATGATAAACTCGAAGCGCAGTTCGGGTAATAACGTCCCCTTGAGATACACCGCGCGGAAGACATTTATCACATGGCGTGGCGGGAAAGCAACAGTAATGTATTGTGCCCATTGTGGCATACTCTCGATAGGCGTGAATAATCCCGACATCAGTATGAAAATCATCACAAAGAAGAACATCACAAAGATACCTTGCTGCATCGTAGAAGACACATTGGCTATACTGACCGCGAAGCCCGATAGGCAAAGCGAATAGAGGAATGATGCCAAGAACAATAGCGCAGGATTGCCCGCAGGGGTAAGTCCGTACACCGCCCATGCCAATAGCATAGAAAAGCCCAATAGCACGAGACCTATCACCCAATATGGTATGAGTTTGGCGAGAATAAACTCTATGCGACGGACAGGCGTGACATTGATTTGCTCAATCGTACCGTGCTCTTTCTCTGTAATGATATTGAGTAGCGGTAAGAAGCAACTAACCAGCAGCAGGAGCATTACCATCAACGCGGGCAGCATAAAATGGCGGTAGTTACCCGTAGGGTTATAGCGGTTTTGGATGGTAATGAGATTAGAGGACGGCGTCCCGCCTACAGGATGCCCTGACGGGCTATAGGACGCTTCGCTATAGGTTATTGAATATTCATTGATAGCCGAGACTATGGTCTGCACAGCATATTGCATACCTTGTCCACCTTTGGTGGCATTCACGCCATTGGCTGTGAGCAAGATAGGCTTAGGATGACCATTGCGCAGGTTACGTTCGAAGTGTTCGGGCACGGATATGATGACATCTATCTCGCCTTGGTCAAGACGCTGGATGGCATCATCGTAACTGCCTGCAGTAGTTTGTAGTCGGAAATAATCGGAGTTTGCCAAGTGACTTTCTATGCGCATAGAGAGTGACGAACGGTCGTTATCAAGCAATGCTACCGACACGTTCTTGACATCCATCTGCGTCACCAATGGCATCACTAATACCGACATGATAGGCATCATCACCAGCAGTTTGGGCAAGAACTTATTACGACGAAACTGAATCAGTTCTTTGCGAATCAATATAGGTAATATACTTTTAGCCATAACTATTCTAATCGGTCGTTAAACTTCTTGATACTTGCCGCAAAAATCACTACGGTCATGCCGCATAGTATAGCAAATTCTTTGGCTATCCCCACGAGCGAGAGCCCCTCCACCATTACCTTGCGTATGGCTTCGATAAACCATCGTGCAGGAACAATATAGGTGATTTGTTTGAGTACAGGTGGCAAGTTCTCCAAAGGGAAGAGCATGCCGCTGAACATTATCATAGGTATCATCATCACCATGGCACATATAAGCAGTGCCACCATCTGACTTTGCGCCATTGTACTTACGAATAATCCCAGTGCCAGCGATAGAGTGATATACACCACGCATAGTAGCAACAATGTAGGCAAGTTGCTGCTTATAGGCATATCCAGCACGAAGTGCGAGAGCAGCAATATCGTTGCCAAGTTGATGAGCGAGATGACGAGGTAAGGCATCATTTTGGCCAGCACGATATAGATAGGGCGGATAGGCGACACCAATAGCACCTCCATGGTGCCCATCTCTTTCTCGCGCACTACCGACACACATGTCATCAGCGCGCAGATAAGGATAAAGATTAGTCCCATAACACCTGGCACAAAGTTGTATGCCGATTTCAACTGCGGATTGTGGCGCATGTAAGTAGAAATTAGTTTCGAGGACGGCGTTCCGCCTACAGGACGCCCTGACGGGCTATAGGACGCTTCGCTATAGGTTATAGGCGAGGAGTTGAGGATAGAAAGCAGGTAGTTGCTGGCGGTGGCAGAGATAGACGAGTTGGACGCATCCACCACGATATTGCGGTTGCCATTGCGGGCGAACATCACCACAGCAGCGCACTTGCCGCTGCGCAACATCGCATCCACTTCTCGCTCCGTGATTACTCCTTGATAGTCGATATAGGGGTTGTTCTCGAGGGTGGTCAGTTGTTGCCGCACATCGGGCGTAAACTGCTCCACCACGGTCATCACGCGGATATGGCTGATCTCGGTAGAGATAGCAAAGCCAAACAGCACCATCAACAGCACAGGTATCAGCAGCACAATCATCATCGTGCGCACATCACGAAAGATATGGGTACATTCTTTGCGAACGAAACTCAGGAATGGTGTCATGACTGTTGGCTCATTAAGTGAATAAACGCTTCTTCAAAGTTGCTTTGTCCCGATTGCTGGATGATGGCTTGTGGCGTGTCGATTGCCAGTATCTGCCCTTTGTTGATAAGTGCCACGCGCGAGCAGCGTTGTGCCTCGTCCATGTAGGGCGTTGATACCAATATGGTTATTCCCTGTTGGCGCAGCGCGTATAGCATATCCCAAAACTCTACGCGGCTCACCACATCCACGCCCGTTGTGGGCTCGTCTAAGAAGAGTACCTTTGGCTTATGAATCAGGGCGCAAGACAATGCCAATTTCTGCTTCATACCGCCCGATAATTTTCCTGCTCTGCGGTCGCTAAATGGCTCGATTTGTCGGTAGATAGGGGCTACCATGTCGTAGTTCTCCTCAATGATTGTGCCGAAGATAGAGGCAAAAAAATCCATATTCTCTCGCACCGTCAAATCGCTATATAGCGAGAACCTGCCTGGCATATATCCCACCTGCTTGCGTATATCGCGATAATCGTTCACGATATCCAATCCGACTACGGAGGCGCGACCTGCATCGGGCTTGAGCAATGTGGTCAATAGGCGAAAGAGCGTGGTCTTGCCTGCGCCATCAGGACCTATCAGCCCGAACAACTCGCCTGCCTCTACATCAAAACTGACATCGCGCAATGCAGCCACTTCGCCATAGGATTTGCTGATATGTTCTACCTCGATTGCTTTCATCAGAGTATTACTTCGCCATACATACCGATCTTCAATTTGCCATCGTTCTTCACGGCAATCTTAGTGGCGTACACGAGGTTAGCGCGGCTATTGCGTGTCTGTATGCCTTTGGGCGTAAATTCGCTCTCGGCGGCAATCCATACTACGGTGCCTTCGTATTCATATTGCTCGTCTCCGCCGAAGTCTGCAATCACCGTTACCGTTTGCCCGAGTACTACTTGTGACAGTTGGTCGGAGGTAAAGTATGCACGCAGGTACATGTTCTGCAAATCCGCCACACGCATCAATGCTTTGCCTGTAACGGTCATCTCGCCCTGCTCTACATAGCGTACCAGTACAGTGCCATCGCATGGTGCGGTAATACGCGAACGGCGTATCTGGTCATCTATCACTTGCATTTGAACTTCCAGCGCAGCAGCATTATTGGTGATGCTGGCTACATTGGCATTCAAGGTCTGCAGGGTCGCATCCAATTGCGAACGCAATACCGACAACTGCGCCGCTACATCATCCACCTGTTTGGCAGTGGCTGCGCCACCTTGTTGCATGCGTTGCAAACGAGCCAACTCGGTCTCTTGTTTGTGGATCTGCTCGCGCAGCGAAGCCACTTGCTTCTGCACATCGGGTTTGGTAGCAAGGATAGCGGCTTGTTGCTTCTCCAGCACAGCGCGCTGCAACACCAACGCTGATGTGTCAATTACTCCCAATAACTCACCCTCCTGCACCAATTGACCTTCAGAGGCATTCAGCGAGATAAGTTTACCTGTATTCTCGGCACTAATAGTGATAGCCGTGGCTTCAAAAGTGCCTGTTGCATCATAATCTTGTTGGCGATTACACCCTAAAAGAGTTATTGCCGCGAGAGCAAAAATGGTTATTTTTTTCATGGTATTATAAGTTTTGCAGTTCATATGTAGCTTTGATTAGTTCTATCTGATGGATGGCGCGAGCCGATTTGGCAGCATCTTCATTGGTGATGGTTTGCAATAGTTCGGAGATGGTGATAGTGCCATTCTCATATTTTGTTTCGGCGGCTTGGCGCACACTGCTCCGTAGCTCTGCTATTTGCTCGTCGCTCTGTAGCGCTTGTTTCAAGCGCACTATCTCGGCGTTCTCTTGCATACGTTGTATGCGCTGATTGTAGAGGAATACGTCCTCTTGCACTTGGATCTGTTCTTGGCGTAAGTCCAATTGGCGAAGCGTGTTCTTCTGGGTGTAATATGCACCTATATTCCATTGCATACGCACACCCACTATGCCACTCAATCCCCAGCGTGATGATTGCATCGCCTCAAACATGTTCAGCGTAGGATAGCCATACCACCCTTGTGCAAAGGCACTAAACTGAGGCATCGAATAAGACAATATCTTCTTGCGTTGCGATGCAATATGGTCGCTTTGGTAGGTCAGCAACTGCAATTCGGGGCGTATGTTTGTCTCTTTGAGACTCAGTTCTTGCGCTTGTGGCAACACCAGTTCTGTTTGCGACAAGTTACGTCCGACCATCATGCTCAGCATCTCGCGATAAGCCCTCAGCGAGTATTGTAGTTGTTCGCATTTTTGCTGTAGCTCTAGCACTTCTACCGTTAGCGCATCCACATCGCTTGATAGCACAATGTGGTTGTTGTACATTGTTTGCACGCGCGCCAGATTGCTGCGCAAGAGCGAGTCGGTACCTGCTAATTGTTGCGACTGCTCTTGCAACAGTAGAATGCCAAAGTATAGGGATAGTATGCGATTGTCTAATTGGTGCAATTCCACATCTATCTTTGCTGTTTGTTGCTGTTGCTCGCATTGTGCAGCTTGTTTGTTAGCAGCAGCCATGCCACCGTCCCAAATATTCTGCTGTACATCCACCTGCACCTTGCCTTGGAATGGTCGCATATACATATCTGGAATGTCTTTGCCCATATTGCTGAGCATATCTCCCAGTCCCATCGCTTGCCACACATCGCTCATATTGGCAGCATCGCTTTGATAGGTGGCTTGTGCCGACAATACTACACGAGGTATCCACGCACGAGCAGCATTGCTCAGTGTGTACTCCGTGGATTGTTGAATCAATGCATACTGTCGTATGGCGGGATAGTTCTGTTGCGCCCAATGGCGACACGAGTCCAGCGTCACTTGAGCATGGCTCACACCCACCCAAAGACATAGTAGAAAAATAATGCTTCTTCGTTTCATATAATCATGGTATCTAATTGCTTGCAGCGTGGCGGTATAATAGTTCATCCGTTTTCCGCTGCAAAGGTACTGCTTTTTCTATTCGTGAGAAAGAGTAGAAACCGATAAAAATTGAGCAATTTATACGAAAATATCCTATTTTTTGGTTTATTTCTTGTGTTATTTGAGAAATTTCCGTATCTTTGCACACAAAATCAATAGATATGGAAACACAAATAGGTATAGAACTCTGCACAGCAGGAATGGCAGAAAAAATGACCATCAATGGTAAATGTACAATAGTAGCTGGCACAATTATGGTTATCTCGCCCATGTTTCCTATGTGGGAAATCAGTAGGAGCAACGACTATCAATCCTGTATTCTACTTGAAAATATAGAGAACATTATGCCAATTTTAGCGAAGCATATTCCCGCTTTTCAGCAATTGCCTTCCATGCAACCATATATGCAACTAACACACCAACAGCAGCTGCATTTTTTGCAGAGTATAGACAGAATCAAGGAAAAAGAGCAATTACTCATCAATGAAGTACATCCGATGCGACGCAAACTACTGACCACAATGATTCTGCTCATCAAACAAGAAACACTATTAGAATACGCTCTCTTTAGTGAGCAGTTATTGCTCAACCACTCGCCTGCATTGCCTAAACGCCAAGTAATGACATCGTTTATACTGATGCTCAATCAAGAATATAGTCAACATCGAACGGTGGCGTATTATGCTGAAAAACAAGGATTAACTCCGCGTTCTTTTGCTGATATTGTAAAGGAAGAAACGGGATGCACCCCAATGGAATGGATTAATATGGTGACTATCAATCATGCTAAATTATTGCTTCGCCAACCGAATATACAGGTTAAGCAAGTGGCTGCTAAGTTGGGTTTTCCTGAGCAGTTTACCTTTCGCAAGTATTTCAAGACCCATACGGGCATGTCCCCTACAGAGTATATCACGCAAAGTAGATAGTGATGGGGGTTAGCCGTTTGTGTATGTTATATATTTTGTATCTTAGCAACATCTTTCAGCAGTAAATGTTTTTAGGATTGTAGTCAACCTTTTTAGGAAAGGTGGAAACTTCTTTAGGAAGCCATCTTAATAAACAGCACATTTTGTAGGCAGGGAGTTGAGTCGGAGTTCTCTCGGTCGTCTCTCGGTGTTCTCTCGGTGGAATTAGGCAAGGTACAAGAGAGGTAAAAGAAACGGCAATCTTAACAAACAGCACTTTTGTAGTTTGGGAGTTCCTATGTTGTTCCTTGGTTCTTCTTTGGTTCGTCGTTGGTTCTGAGCCCGAGGGAGATTGGGAAGGAACAAAGGGAAGGAATATTAATAAACAGCACTTTTTAGCTATAAACCCTGAGTGATGAGTTATAAGTTATATCCCGTACTTTTTCAGTTTAGCGTAGAGGGTTGGACGGCTGATGTTGAGAGCTTTGGCGACTAAAGACAAGTTGCCATCGTGTTGCGCCATAGCGTTGCGGATAGCACGCTCTTCGACGGTTTCTAAAGTCTCTACAGCATCGCTGTCGGCTGTTGGATATTGGCTATAGGACGGCGTTCCGCCTATTGGATATGGGGTGTTGGATGGCAACGGCAGTTGCAAGTCGGCAAGGGTGAGGGTGTCGCCTTCGGAGAGGATGACGGCTTTTTCTATGCAGTTGTTGAGTTCGCGGATATTGCCCGACCAAGTATGTGCCAGCAGGGCTTGTTGCGCTTCGGGTGCCAACGCATTCACACTGCGGTGGTAGCGTTCGGCATAAGTTTGCATGAAACGCTCTGCAAGCGGCAGAATCTCGTCTTGGCGTTGGCGAAGTGGTGGAAGTTGCAGGTGCATCGTGTTGATGCGGTAGTACAAGTCCTCACGGAAAGTGCCGTCCTGTACCATTTGCGGAATGTCGCGGTTGGTTGCACAGATGAGGCGGATATCAATGGGTATCTCTTTGGTATCGCCAACACGCACGATAGCACGATTTTGCAGCACGCGCAGGAGTTTGGCTTGCAAGTGCAGTGGGATATTGCCAATCTCATCGAGGAAGAGTGTGCCGCCGTTGGCTTGTTCGAACTTACCCACATGGTCGGCATGTGCATCGGTGAAAGCACCTTTGACATGTCCGAACAGTTCGCTCTCGAAGAGTGTTTCGGTGATAGCGCCTGCGTCCACGCACACCATCGGACGGTTGGCGCGCACCGAGAGACGGTGGATCTCGTTGGCAAGGACATCCTTACCCGTACCATTCTCGCCCGTGATGAGGATAGATGCATCGGTCGTAGCTACTTTATCCAGTTGCTTGCGAATCGTGGTTATGGCAGGGCTGGAGCCCCAGTGCATTTTGGGCGATGGGCTATTGGTTATGGGCGATGGGGTTGGAGATTTCTTGCCTGTGCGTTTAAGTTTCTGTTGGTAGGCAAGGGTAAGCGTCTCAACGAGTTTGTTATTGTCCCAAGGTTTGACGATGAAATCGAAAGCTCCGCGTTTCATACCCTCTACTGCGAGTTGAATATCGCCGTAGGCGGTAAAGAGCACCACTTCTATATTGGGTGCAAACTGTTTGATTTCGGAGAGCCAGTAAAGTCCTTCGTTGCCCGTGTTGATAGCGGTTTGGAAGTTCATATCGAGCAGCACCACATCGGGTTGCAGTTCGCGGATAGTGGATTGCAACGACTTAGGCGAAGACAGCATCTCCACCTGAGCAAAGAATCGCGGCAGCAACATCTCCAGCGCTGCGCGAATACCTTTGTTGTCGTCCACAACAAGTATTTTGGCTTTGGATTTCATTCGTGTTTTCTTTGTTCCGATTCACATTTAGACTTGGTGATACTATATTCGTTTATATAATCCCCAAGGGAGAAGCCGCATGATAAAATGTACGATACGCCAGCGTTTGGTAACAATGCACGTTGCTTGTTTTTTATTTATCGCACGAAGAATTTGCTTCACAACTACATTTGTAGGCATTACCCAAAACAATCCGTCCCCTTTTGCCATTGCTGTATCTACTAAGCCAGGACGAATTTCAGTAATTGTGAGAGATGGCAAATTTTTAAATGCTTTCTTCTTGAGTGCCTCTGCGTAATTCATTTGATATGCCTTGGATGCAGAATATGCAGGTGCTGCTGGTTCGCCTCGTAATCCTCCAACTGATGTTATTAAAACTAAATGCCCGAAACTTTGCTTTTGAAATGACTTATACAACAAGTCAACACAATTGGTCCAAGCAGTAACATTAGTTTGCAATGTATTTAGTTCTATAGTATTATCTAAAGTCGGATTCAAATCACCAATTCCAGCAGTTACAATAGCTATGTCTATCCTCGTTTGAGCAAACAAGCCAGAAATAGTTTGGCTAGTAGAATCAATGTCACAAATATCTAATTGCACTCCTTGTACTGAGGAATTTTGTGTTGATAGTTCATTTAGAATATTCTCCCTTCTGCCACATGCTATTACAGAATGCTCTTGGACGACATACTGATTCAGCAATTCTTTTCCAATGCCAGAAGTAGCGCCAATAATTAATATATTCATAGGATTTTATAGTCTTTGAACATCAACGACCGCATAACAATGAGGGCGGTCGTTGGATGTTCATAGCTATTGATTTATATTAACTGGTTGATTGTTTGATATTATATTCTGTACTGCATTTGCTAAACTGCTTTGAGCACGAATATTCATAAAAGCATCGTAATCGTAGAAAAGATAGTTGTCCCAAAGACCTATTTCAATTTCTCTAATTAAAATTTTTATTTTTTCTAAGTCTGCATTGCCATTAGTTAAAAAATAATCAGTGTTTGCTAATTGATGTCTAAGAACTAAAATAGTTTGAAGTTCTCCAGGAGTTAAGCGTTTAGACCAATCATCAGGATTAATTATCACATTGGAATTAGATTTGTCAATACAACTATTTGCTAAGACTTCTTTAACATACTTTTTGCCTGCATTTCTTACAGCGTTTAAACGCAAGTTAGAGGTAAAGTATGATTCAATATCTGTATAGAAATGGTTGTCACAATTACCCTTGTTGATTTGAGAAATCATAGTCTTAATCTCATCTTCATCGATTACAACATCTTTAAAATTTAATCTTTTAATATTCAAGATGTCGTTTGTTGGAGGTTCAAATGGGACACCCAGTTTATGTAACGCAACAACAATGGCTCTTTTCTCCGAGACATTTATTTTCGTATTAAATTCGCTGGATGCTTCTACAAAACTTTTCTTTTGCTTGGCATACTCTAGAAAAATTTTTAATGCTTTAATAGCAATTAAGCGCACATTCTCTATTTTATCTTCTTGTCGCCGATATAAAAACCACGCCCCACCAAATGTGCCAATTAAGGCACCAATGGCTGCAGTTAAGATAGGTATTAACCAACTTGCCAAATTACATGATTCTTGAACAATTTCAGTTTCCATCATTTACACAGTATTTAGTTTCTTTTGGATATACCACACAACTATACCACAATATGGATAATATTTTTGTTTATCACCTTCGTTATGCTTATTTTTATACTTTTTCAAAAAACTATTTAATGCCGATTTATCCCATTTCCCTTTCCCTTTCTTTTTACAAACTTGATTAATTTTTTGTATAACCTCAGACAAGACAGCCTTTCTGTTTAAAACAAGTAGTGAGGTGTTGAGATTCAGGATAGAATTCATTTCTTCATTATACACCGGATTTGATGATGCTATTATTCCAGCTGAAGTATATGTAAGTGTGTTGATAAAAACTGGATCTAGTGGAGAGAATGAAATTTCTTGATCATCTTTTTTTCTATCGCAATGCTCATCATCCTTTATATGTCCAGGACAACAAATCAGCATATTGTTATACTTCAATTGAAGATTTTTATAATTTTCCCTACACTTGATATGCTCTATTCGATGATCTTCTGATGTTAATTTACCTTCTATTTTATCTCTTGTGGGTATTCTGCGCATGCAATATGCACAAATATATCCTTGCTCCTCTAACAATGCCTTTACCAATTCTGGTATAGATTGATAGGTGACTCCTGGAGTTGAACAATATTTAGTCCATGCTTTAGGTTCTCGTTTTTTATTTATAAGTATCATGACGACTATTCTAAAAATGAGATTAATGCTTCTGCTCTAGACAACTCAGGGTCGTTGCTTATTTTTTCTCTCAACAAATCTAACTTTTTCCTAGCTTCTAAAATTTTATCTTTATCAATAAGGTCAAATAAAATCTTCAAATCTTTATCTGTATCTATATTTCTTGCTACTTGGTTCATTGTAGTTTCCATAATAGTAGAAGCATCCATTCCATATGGATTTACCTCTACATGAGTGTATTGCTTATCTTTGTAAGACAACATATAAACAACATTAGATTCATTAGACTCTACTGACGACATTACCAAAGGAGCGTGAGTACTAACAATAAACTGAATTTTAGGAAATGTGTCATGCAAAGCTTTAAGGATGCGTACTTGAAGAGCTGGATGTAAGTGTTCATCGATTTCATCAATAATGACCGTGCCATGTGTTTGTTTATAAGCTTCACTACCAAATTTTACTTTATTTAATAAGGCAGAGCGCATAGCTAAATCTACAACGATACTTACAAGACGACGATAGCCATCAGATAATAAATCCGAACGAACCTCCCTTCCGTCTAAATATAAGAAATAAACCTCTTCTGCATTAGTTCTAATATCAATATCTTGAATTATTCCACATCCATCAGAACCTAATGCACTAATAATAGCATTTCTAACACACTCAATTTCAACATCTCCCTTTTTGGCTTCTTTCAGCACTAACAATCGTTTAATCCAACAATCTAACAAACCTTTACAATCATGACTTTCAAAATAGCCAAACGATGGTTTTTGTGGATATTTTTTAAATTCTTTTTTCTCTTTGTCAAATTTTCTAACACTATGAATATCCTCTGTAGTAAAATATGCAAAAAGTGGCAAAGCATTCTTTTGGAACGCGTCACCATTTACTATTGAATGAGAGTTTGCTTGTAACAAAGAAGCGTACTCTTTTAGAGGTTTTAGCCCAGTAACGAGATTACGAGCATTCTTCTTGGATTTTTTCTCAATCTTTAAAACTTCTGTCTCTGTCGTGTCGTTCCATGAATGTTTTGCTTGCAATTGGAATATTGTACCATCTAATAGATCTATAGGCGGACAATCATTTTCATCAAGGAAGAATGTAATATCAATTGGCAAATCGTCAGTTTGTAAGTCTATATTCTTAATTTCTCTAAAGTCATCAGGCTCCGCACTTTTCCAAACAGTATTTTCATCACTAAAACCAGAGAAAAACGAATTCATTACCAAGTTACAGGCACGCAATAAAGAAGTCTTACCAACAGAGTTATCACCTATCAGTAAGTTAATGCCTCTACGAAATTCTATTGTTTTTTCTTCGTAACAACGAAAATTTTTAATAGTTATACCTTTCATAACAAAGACTTTCTTTTGTTTGTAAAATTTTCGCTGCAAAGATAGCGTTTTTTTTTGAAATATGCAAATAATCTTTTTGTTTTTAACAAAAATGGGTGGATTTCATTGATTAATCCACCCATTTTTACTATGTTTACTCCGTCCTCAGTGCTTCCACGGGGTTGGAGGTCGCGGTGCGGAGGCTGGCGAGGGTGACGACCAGAGCCGTGATGAAGAGCACTGCCAGCAACGCTACCACAAACACCCACACGACTATCGGTGCACGGTACGCAAAAGTGCTATAGTAATAGTCCGTAATAAAGTAACTGATTGGCGCAGCGATGATGAAACAAATGCCCACAATAATCATAAACTTGCGGTTGAACATCACCAAGATCTCACGCACTGTGGCACCGTTCACACGGCGGATACCAATCTCCTTGCGGCGGTACTGCGTTTCGAAAATCACCAATCCCAACACACCCATCAGCGAAATAATAATCGCCAACATCGTGAACAACGAGATCGTTGTGGTCAGTTGTTGCTCTTTTTGGTAGTTCTCGCCCAGTTCCTCGTCGAAGAAGTTGATTTTCACTTTCTCGCTGCCGTAGTCAGGCAAAATCTTATCGGTGGTAGCACGGATGGCATCAAACACC
>Ga0233361_1000098_pt1 | contig 15250 bp, 15 predicted proteins | sample ElkDunMinimDraft_21_FD_180678 | JGI IMG/M metagenome (GOLD analysis project Ga0233361, IMG submission 180678) | Fecal eukaryotic communites from dung pellets of Tule Elk in California, USA - Elk Dung C0 | ecosystem: Host-associated > Mammals > Digestive system > Large intestine > Fecal | place...
CATCAATGAGGATAGAAGCGACACTCACCCCCGCAGCACAATGGAAGAGGTGGTCGCGCACTTCCAATTCATAATCAGGCATAAAGCCCTCGCAGGAGTAAGAGATATGCAAGCCCTGTTTGCGTTTCTCGCGAATATAGTCTAGCAACTGACGATGCTGCTCGGGAGTCAATAATAGTTCAGGATTCTCTGTCGCACGCCCCATAGGGTCAATGGTAATGAGTCGCCAATTGCGCACGCCTATTGACCAAAGATAGTGCTGCATCTCATCCAATTGCTTAATCGAGCGTTGGTTGACGCATGTCACTACGTCCCAGACAAGTCTTTTAGCGCTTTGCGCTTGTTCAGTATTGTTCAGTGCTTCACGTTCAGTATTGTTCAATGTTGAACCATCTTGAACTTTTGAACTATGTTGCACTCCAAACTGCGCAGCCAGTTTGATAGCGCGAGTGGCACCTTCAAAAGCTAGCGGATGTTGGCGAAGCCAGTTATGGTTGAGTTCCATGCCATCAAAACTAATTGCCATTGAGCGCAATCCGGCTGCCGTGAGTTCGCGGAAGCGTTTCTCGGTCAGTGCCAAACCATTGGTCACCATACCCCAAGGATAGCCACGTTGCTTGAGCGCCATACCTACCTCGGTGAGGTCTTTGCGCATCAGGGGTTCGCCACCCGAGATGATAATCAGCACCTTATGCGGATCCACATGAGGAGTGACGGATTGATCAATCACACGAAGGAAATCCTCGGCGGGCATATCTGGAGTTACTTCACTGCTGGAGCAGTCGCTACCACAGTGGAGACAATGCACATTGCAGCGGAGCGTGGACTCCCAAAAGAGTTGTTGCAGGGGATGCAACTGCTGAAGGTTCTTGCGGCGAAGCCGCTCAAGCTCGAATATGATGCGTTTGCGGAGGTTCATGAGGAAAACTTTTTTATTAACGACAACTTAAACAACATTCCGCTCGCCAACTCCGCGAGCGGCAGGTGAATAGTACGCACCTGCGCGAAGCGCACCCAACCGAGATGCAGTCGCCTTATTTCTTCTTAAGCTGGAGTTTGACATCTATGATACTAAAATTGAATGCCGCAATCATATTCATAGAGTACATTAGCATCAAGTTCCTCAACATATACTCTATCATTTTCAAATGTCACAGCATAGCGCTCGCGAACCAATCCTTCAAATTCAGACCAATAACATGCACTTATGAGAAATTTATCTCCCTCTTGGGTAATCAGAGGTGCAACCTGATGCTTACCAGCAATAAAATGTTCACGCAAAATGTCGTAACCTTTCGAAGATTGCGAATAGATATAGTCACGATATGAGTAATTAGCATGCCATTGAAGAGGTAAATAATGCCACATCTGAGACAAAAGATATGCTTGCCATGCCCCCATCTGCGAGTTCTCTACCTGCAAATAGTTCCAAAAATCATCTTCGAAATTAGTTGAGAGCCATTCACCTTGCTCATTATAAATCACAATAGGACTTATATCTGCGAACATATCAAAAGTATCCTTTTCATAGAAAGGAACGATCTTCATTGAATAATTGTCCTTCAGTACAATTTTGTCCAGCAGAACTATTACATCGTTGTAGTTCTCGCCTTCTACCAATTGGGCGATTTGAATAGCCAATTCAGTTTCATCCCCATATGGTTCAGTAGGCATATTAGACGAGCATCCTATCATTCCTAAACATAGAAGTAAATAAAAAAAGTATCTTTTCATGTGCTTCGGTAATTTATTTTTTCTTAAGTTGGAAATCGGCTTTCATAGAGTAGCGGGAAGACCAAGAATCTTCGGCCTCGACTTTCATTTTACCTGAGCCAATATGCACAGAATCAGACTCATACACACCTTTAGGATCATGGACAACAACTTCCATACAATCTCCGCCAAACGAAGGTATGCCATAAGTAGCATGATATTTTCCATTCTCGTTGGTATAGACCGTATCTGGCCATGAATAGGAATAGTCATCCATAGTTCGAACCACCACTAGCATAGAATCTAATGGTTTACCTTCTTCATTACAAACTTCACCTTCGACCTCATACTCAGCATGAGGAGAACCGTAACAAGCCGTTACAACAAACGCGACGCTTGATAAAGAGAAAATACGGATAAAACGCTGCAAAAGATTGTTGTACTTTTGACGAAAGTCTTTGAGTTTCATAAAGCATAGATTTAAAACGGTTTGCAAAGTTACAATATTTTTTTGAATTATGCAAGAGGAAGCACTGAAAAAGTGAGCATTAGGAGATAAGGGGCATACGTGAAGGTACTGAATTGTGCGGTAATAGTGCGGTTATTGTGCGGTGCGAGCGGGGATAGTATGGGGGTAGAAATAAAAAAAGAATAGACTACCGATGTGGGTAGTCTATTACTTTTGATATATCTTATCGGTTCTTACTTAGCGTAACTTACGGCGCGGGTTTCGCGGATAACCGTGATACGGATTTGACCAGGATAGGTCATCTCGTCTTGGATACGCTTAGCGATATCGAATGAGAGGAGCTCGGTCTCCTTGTCGCTGAGTTTATCCGCACCTACGATCACACGGAGTTCGCGACCCGCTTGAAGTGCGTAAGTCTTGGTTACGCCAGGATAAGACATAGCGATATTCTCGAGGTCGTTGAGACGTTTTACGTATGCCTCTACAATCTCGCGACGTGCACCTGGTCGAGCACCCGATATAGCGTCGCAAGCTTGCACGATAGGAGCAATGATAGATTCCATCTCACATTCCTCGTGGTGAGCACCCACTGCATTGCAGATATCTGGTTTCTCGCCATACTTCTCGCAGAGTTTCATACCGAGCTGTGCGTGTGGCATCTCCATATCCTCATCGCTGACCTTACCAATATCGTGAAGCAGACCTGCACGGCGTGCCTTCTTGACATTGAGTCCCAACTCAGCTGCCATAGCCGCACAGAGATTAGCTGTTTCGCGTGCGTGCATAAGGAGGTTTTGACCGTAACTAGAGCGGTATTTCATCTTACCAATAAGGCGAACGAGCTCAGGGTGCAATCCGTGAATGCCGAGATCAATGGTAGTACGTTTACCTGTCTCGATGATCTCCTCCTCTACTTGTTTGGTGACCTTAGCCACTACTTCCTCGATACGTGCAGGGTGGATACGTCCGTCTTGCACGAGTTGGTGGAGGGAGAGACGCGCGATCTCTCGGCGCACAGGGTCGAAAGCAGAGAGAGTGATTGCCTCTGGAGTGTCATCCACTACAATTTCTACGCCAGTAGCAGCCTCAAGGGCACGGATATTACGTCCTTCACGACCAATGATACGTCCCTTCACCTCATCATTATCAATATGGAATACCGAAACAGCATTTTCTACAGTCGCCTCAGAAGCAATGCGTTGAATAGATTGGATAATAATCTTCTTAGCTTCTTTGCTTGCGGTGAGGCGAGCTTCGTCCATAGTGTCGTTGATATACGCCATGGCAGCAGTCTTAGCTTCATCACGGAGTGCATCTACAAGTTGCTTTTTTGCTTCTTCAGCAGACAGTCCTGATATTTGCTCGAGTTGCTGCTCTGCCTTTTGGTGAAGGCGCTCTACTTCTTGTGCTTTGTGTTCAACAGCCTTTTGTTGATTTTCAAGCTGTTGACGTTGCGTATTCAACTCGTTTTGTGCACGTTGTACCTCACTCTGCTTTTGGTTGAGTTGTTGGTCACGTTGTTGCTGACGTTGTTCTTGTTGGTGGAGTTTTTGTTCTGCCTGACGAACCTGGTTTTCGTGCTCAAGTTTGAGAGCAATAAATTTCTCTTTTGCCTCGACAATTTTGTTTTTCTTGATCACTTCGGCTTCTGCCTCCGCCTTTCGTAAGATTCCTTTGCTATGTATCTTGAAGATTATGAAGCAGATAAGCGCTCCTATCAACATACATACTAGTCCTATAATTACATTTAGTAGCATATTTTTTTATTTAATGTGTTGTATAATTAGTTTATTTAGTTCTTGTATTTTCTCATCAATAGGTTGCAGGCGATTCGCATGCGCATCTGCCGTAAGATTAACAGCCATATCCAGTGCCACATACACCCATAGTTGTTCCGCCGACTTATTGGGCGCCATCTTTTGATAGTATCGATAGCGCTCATTAATCATCTCTGCTGCTTTGCGATACAAGTGCTCCTTATCCGCTGGTACGTTCAGCGAAATATGGTGTGCATCCAACTGCAGAGTGATATGTTGCTTACGCTGTTCCAATTATCTCAAATTGTCAATGTTTCAGTACCTCCAATGCTTTATCCACTTGCGCGATGAGAGTTGTCAGTCGTTGTTTAGCTTTCTGTCGTTCCTCATCATGCCCTTCGTCGCTCACCAACAACGCATGCGCTGTATTCAGGCGTTGGTACTCTTGCTTGAGTTGCTGCAATTCAGCATGCGACTGCAGTATCTCTTCTCGCTGACGGATATTCTCCTCTTTAAGCAACTGCATATCCTCCTGCAACTTCTGATACTGAGCCAAAAGTTGTTGGATATTTTGTGCTAAAGCAGCGAGCGATTCCATCGTGCGCAACCTTATTTTTAGAAGCTATAGCCTACGCCGAGACCCAAGATGCCCTTGAACTGAACGCGCTCAGCCGACACGCCATCTTTATCGGCTATCTTCACACCATTGTAGTATTTGAGTGAAGTAGAAAGGGTCACGTTGAGGCATTTGAGAAATTGGTATGAAATAGCAGCATCCCAATCCACGTCGAAGTTACCGAAACGGCGATTGTTGTCGCGATAACCGATGAACTTATTCTCAGCATCAAACATCTCAGTCTTATCCCAAGCATATGGGGTAAAGAGACCAAGAGTAGTGATAATCTTCAAATCCTTGTAGGTATAGTTAATCCCCCCCTTGAAACTAAGACCAAGCTCAGCCTTGGCATTCTTGTATATTTTGTCATATGTGCCGTCTGCATTTGCCTCTTTGCTATACACCCAAGTCGCATATTTATCTTGCATTTGTTCGCGCAAACCTGGGTTTGCTTTTTCAAGCGCATCACCTACATAAGCAGTAGTAATCTTACCCGCTATAGGAGAAAGATAAAGCGAGAAAATGGAATTTGGTTTCCAGTCAATACCGACAGAAATATCTGTGTATGAAGGAGAAAGGAATTTAGAAATAATAGGATCCGCAGCTTCAGTACCATCATATGCACGACCAAAAGCAAACTGGCTCTTGAATCCAGCAGAAGCAGTCAGATACCAAGCTTTGTGGAACTGCCAACCAAATTTGGTATTAAAATCAATCACATCGCTTGATTTTTGGAATGGATCATTCTTTTGATCTATATAAGAAAGTCCGTACTCCAAATTGAGGTTAGTCTCCCAAGAGAGGTTATTTTCATTGTATAACAAACGCACTTTGCCGAAAGCTACGCCATTCACATTGTTGTTACCACCCGCAGCCCAGTTCACTAATCCTGTTGCACTTGCGTTAAGTCCTACAACACCTGAGAAATCCCATGGAGACGGAGTTTGCTCTGCCTCTTGAGCTACCGTTGTGGCTGCCAAGCATAGAGAGAAAATGGAAAGTAAATATTTTTTCATTTTGTTTCTAATTTTATTGGTTAATATATGTTATATTTATTTGATTATCAATATTGTGCGGCATCATATACTTGATCTGCCACTTCTGAACCTGCCAATTTTTCGATGATACAGAATGCAAAATCACTACTCAATCCAGGACCTTTAGCGGTGATGATATTCTTTGACTCTACCACCAATCCGTCTATATAGCTCTCACCTAGGTAAGCCTCAAAACCAGGATAGCAAGTCGCTTGTTTACCTTGCAGTATTCCCAAACGTCCCAACACAGAAGGCGCTGCGCAAATAGCAGCAATGAGTTTATCTTGTTGGTTGTGAGTTACCAGCAAGTCACACAGTGGCTCACACTCATGCAACTTTGTTGCGCCACCTGGCAGAATCAACATTTCTGCATCCGTAAAATCTACATCTGCAAACAATTTGTCTGCTTTCACTGCTATATGATGGGCTCCTAAGACGCTCTCAACACCTGTTACCGACACGGTAGTCAATGCGATATTAGCACGTCTGAGTAGGTCGATTGTCGTGATGGCTTCGATCTCCTCGAATCCATTGTCTAAGAAGATGTAATTCATACTTGTTTTTGTTTTAGTTGAGTTTGAATGTATAAGTAATTTTACCTATTTGAGGTGTATCTCCTTCTGTAAATTTAGCTTGTCGCGCTGCTTGGAGTGCCAATTGCTGTGTGCCACGATCAGAAATAGTGGTACCATCTGCCACAGTTGCATTGGTCACATTACCAGCCGCATCCACCATGATATTAACGACTACAATGCCAGATTGTGCAAAGTTCGATGATGGTTTAGGCATGCGTTTCACATCTCTACCATAGAGTGTCCATTGATTGCCATTGGTCACGCCCATTCCTTTCCCCACAGGATTACCTTTCGTTCCCGATGTATTGTTCGCCGATGCATTATCAGCATTCGCACCTTCGGCAGTACCAGCCTGACCAAAGAGAGCTGCCAACTGGTTAGCCTTATCGATGGCTTCTTGCTCTTTGGCGCGTTGCTCTGCAAGTGCTTTCTCCTTGGCAATACGCTCTGCTTCTGCGCGTGCCTCGTCCTCTTTGCGTTTGCGTATCAACTCTTCCTCCTCTGCTCGGCGTTTCTTTTCTTCTTCTGCCTGCTTAACGAGTGCCAGTGACTCCTCATCCTCCTGTACCATCAAGTCGTTCTCCGACGGACGAGCAAGAGCTGCTGGAGCAGGGATTTGTTCTACTTGCGTTATTGCATCCAACGGACGTACATCAGGCATTCCTCCACCCTCTTCGGCATCACCGAAAGCCACTACGATTCCTTCATCTTCCATTTGCACTGGTGCTTTCACTTGCAGCCACCATAGCAGCAAAAAGATGAGGCACATAGAGACAACCGTACCTACCGAAGCGATGATATGTGATTGAGATTGTTTGCTCACTTCTTTGTAGCAATTACGATTTTCATTTTATGTTGATTAGCAATATCCAAGACATGCACCACATCGCGGTATGGGATATCTTGGTCCGCATGAAGAGCCACATACATACTGCTATCTTGTTGCTGGATCGAACTGAGGTAGCCCTCCAACTCATCCGCAGCTATAGTGACCGGTTTTTGTCTTCCGAGTGCCACGTAATAGTTACCCAGATTGTCAATACTCACCTTAGCCACTACTTGTTTGGTCGTAGTTTTCGCACGTGCAGTAGGCAAGTTGATTTTTATATCATTGGGCGAAGACATCGTGCTTGCCATCACAAAGAATAGCAAGAGCAAGAAGATGAGGTCAGTCATTGACGACATCGCAAACGTAGCCTCTACCCTATTTCGTCTTTTTAAAGCCATAACTTCAGTTTAACGTTTATAATTTAAAGTCAGGATTATGCAGGCTCGTTGAGGAGATCCATAAACTCCATGGTGCGGGATTCCAATTGGCGAACTACGCGATCAATACGAGAAACCAAGAAATTGTAGGCAAACATTGCCAAAATACCTACAATCAAACCACCTACGGTAGTCACCATGGCTTGATACATACCCTCAGAGAGTGAAGAAATCTCGATTACGCCACTGGCATTCTGCGCCATATTGAAGAAGGTTTGAATCATACCTAACACTGTACCCAAGAAGCCGAGCATAGGTGCGCCAGCTGCAATGGTAGCCATCAATACAAGGCCCTTCTCGAGAATACTAACCTCCAGATTACCCACATTTTCGATAGCCACTTGCACATCTTGCATAGGGCGACCGATACGCGTAATACCTTTCTCCACCATATGTGCCGACGGAGTATCTTCTTTACGACAAAGTTTAATCGCAGAGTCAATCTTACCCTCTTTGATATAGTCGCGAATACGATTCATAAAGGTCTTATCCTCTTTGGTTGCCTTGGTCAGCACCACCATACGTTCAATAAACAGGTAAATACCAAACGCCAACATCAAAGCGAGTACGATCATAATCCATCCACCATACTCAGCCATAGTGAGCAGGTTGATTGAATTTTCCACTACAGTTTCTTCTACCATAGCCACCGTATCTTGTACAGCAGCTAATGTGTCCATGTCAGTTTGAATTTGAAAGAGCATATTTGTATTGTTTTATAGTTTCTTCTATTCCTAAATATAATGCATCGGCAATCAACGCATGCCCGATACTCACTTCATCTAACCATGGGAAAGCCTCCGCAAATGCCTTCAGGTTACGCAAATTAAGATCATGACCTGCATTGAGCCCAAGCCCTAACTCATGCGCCTTCTCCGCCGCAGGACGGTACATCGCGAGCGCCCCATTAGGATCCTTGTCATACATCTCCGCATAAGGACCGGTATAGAGTTCCACACGATCTGCACCCGCTTTAGCCGCATACTCCACCATCTCAGGATTGGCATCCACAAACACCGATACACGAATTCCTGCCAACTTAAAACGTTGAATGATAGCCGTCAGTTTCGCCAAATGCCCCTTCGTGTCCCAACCATGATTACTTGTGAGTTGGTCATGGGCATCGGGCACCAGCGTCACCTGAGTTGGCTTCACCGCCAAAACCAAATCCATAAAAGCAGGCTCTGGATTACCCTCGATATTAAATTCAGTCCCCACGATACCCGCCAACGCATGCACATCCGCACGAGTAATATGCCGCTCATCTGGACGTGGATGCACCGTAATTCCCTCTGCACCAAAGCGTTCGCAATCACGTGCAAATTGCTCCACATCAGGCAAATTGCCACCACGTGCATTGCGCAATGTAGCTACCTTATTGATATTTACGCTTAATCTTGCCATAATCGCTGCAAAGGTAAGAAAAAAAATGGACATATGCAAGCAATTTGAGTGAAAAATTACTTTTCGCTCAAATTGAACTTCATTTATTCCATTTTAGTTTAAAATTTTACCTACAAATTAGGATTATATGCTACTTCGCGGATGATGTCGCGGAGCTTCTCGGGGGTAAGGCGATCGAAACTCTCACGGTTAGCTACAATACCAATACCTCCCATCTCTACCGTAGCGGGAGAGAATAATATACGCTCTGGCTCGGGAGCAAAGAAACACATTGGACGAGATTCTTTGCGGAAGAATACTATTGTGTTGAAAGACCGCCTTTGGCTGTTGGAAGTTAGACCGCCTGCGGCTGTTAGACCGTCCTGCGGACTGTTTGATTCCGGCTCATACCACGAGACGATATTCCATCGGGGTTCGTATTCTTCTGCATGAGATGCGCCTGCGGTCAAGGATCCTGTTTGACTGGCTTCTTCGGGGATGGTACCCATCGCAAGGACTTTCTTAACGGCTGCTAAGTGGGTTTGCAGATCCGTTTCTTGCACCAAGATAGCATTGGCGTAGTTTGCGTTGAAATGATCTTCTATAGGGAGGCTGTGGCGAGGCACAGCTTGGAAATGCATGTGGTCGGGGGCACTTGCTCCACACATAGGACCGTTGTAGAAGATGGTCATCTCGGGCAGTGCCTTCGCCAAGTGCAACATCGACTCGAGGTGAGGCAATAGTTCTTGGCGTTCGTGCACGGATGACGAAACGGTGAAGTGCGGAGAGAAAATAGGGAAGGGGTTCACACGAATATAGTAGGTGTGCCCAGTAGGTGAATCCCAGTTGTGGGTGAGTTGGTGCTCCTCTACGCCATCGGGGCAGAGGAAACATGCTCGCTGTTGCAGAGCTTCAGGGCTGACATCTGCCATAACGCTGCGCACACGAGCGGGATTGAAAAACAACTTAGCGGGGAAGCCGTCAATGGTCATATCTTTGACTTCGCCCCCAGATAAGGCTTGGTAATTAACGAATGCTCTCCCGTGAGAAGCAAGCTCACGGGAGAACATTCTTGTTATTTCTTCGAACAAGTTCATAATAGACCGCCCTTCGGGCTGTTAGACCACTGCGTTGTTAGACCGGGCAGAAGCCCTGTTGGACCGCCCTACGGGCTGAGAGACCAAGAGAGTCTAACAGCGAGCAAAGCGAGCGATCTAACAATGAAGTGAAACGAAATGGTCTAACTTCTAACAGCGAAGCGTTCTTATTACTTCTTCTCGTTCATTTGGATACGTGCCTTCAACTCCCATGTACGGATACGATCTTTGTACAAGTGGTTGTTGTTCATGGTCACGATATCGCAGTTAGCATCAGAGTTGTCATCCCAACGACGGCAGTTATACACTACGTCATAGATACGACCAATTTGATACTCGCGGCTTACGCGCAAACCAACTGCATAATCCTCACCATACTTGGTGGTTGGGAAGTTGATAGTGCGGAGCATTGGGGTATAGAAACCACGTGGTGCGCCAAGACCGTGGATACGGAGAGCGTTGTTGCGGCCGTTGTCTGGTGTCCACTCTTTGTGATCGATTACTCCAGGAGGAATGAGGTTACCGTCGAAGTCGGTCAATTGGTATGTACCAACTACCATTGCGCAGTTTTGCTCGTGGAAAGCGTCAATGAACTTTTGAACGGTGTTCTCATCGAAGTAAGTATCGTCAGAGTCCAATTGGATAGCGAAGCGACCGCATTTCTCGTGGTGGAGAGCTACGTTCCAGTTACCACCGATTGCGTGCCAAGTCTTGTCTTGAGCGATGTAAACGAGGTTGTCATGACCCTCAGCAACGATGCTCTTGATTACATCTACAGAACCATCCTCAGAGTTGTCATCCACAACGATCACATTGAATTTATAAGGCGCCTTAACTACTTGGCTAAGCGCGCTCTTGATAGCGGTACCGATGGTACGAACGCGGTTTTTGCAAGGGATAATCACAGATGCTTCGTACTCGAAACCACCACCAAGCAAATCAACATCCTTGAAACCAGGAGCGAGGTAACCGTTGATATCTTTGAGGTGTTGGGTAGCCGCTTGCTCCATCTCGATTTGAACGCCACGGTTCTTAGGATCCACATAGTCGAAGTTCTTCTCGCCAGTGGTACGGTTATCGAGCTCTACATCATAATAGAGGTACTCGTTGATGTGCTCCAAAGCGCCCTTTTGGCTCACTTTGAGTCGGAGGTCATAGAGACCAGCGTATTGATAATCAACATCCATGCGAGCTACAGCCTCTTTTACTGCGCTAGTACGATAGAAAAGAACTGAACCGAACTCGAAGTCATCGCGGATAGAACCCAATTGGTAGTCGATAACAGGAGCATTGGTACGAACCTCACCTACTTGGTTGAAGTGGTCTGCGTAAACCATAGCAGCCTTGGTGTCCTCGATAAGTGCCTCCATACGCTCGAGCGCGAAGAGAACGAATGAGAGGGTAGTGTACTTGGTGTAGATCAAAGTATACTCGGTGTTAGCCTTCTCGGCGATCTCGCGAACAGTAGCTGTTGAGCGGATGTCACCGTGCAAGAAATGAATGTCTGCTACGAGCTCTTGAGCCTTCAAGTTAGCTACTGTAGCTTTTACTTGTTCCTCACTTTGGAAAGGAATAAAACATGTGATATTTTTCATAAATTTTAATAAATAAAATGATTATTTTCGCTTTTTATCTTCAGCCTATCTTCGGCTTATCTTCCGCATATCTTCCGCAAAAAAGGTGTTGCGGAGGAAAGCGAGAGAAAATGTTAATTCTTGTTAAAGAATATGATATTGTACAAATGCCTCGATAGCTTCGTATTCTGCTAGACCGAGGTCAGAATACATTTTTGCAGTGTCATGGTTTCGGTCCTCGGCACGTTGCCAGAATAGGCGCTCGTCATCGCCCAAGAAAGGAGCAGACTCCATTTGGCTAGCGTGGCGGAGGATAGCGTTGCGTTTAGAGCGAAGCTCCTCTGGAGACATTGGCACAGCCATTTCGATGAGGTCAAGTTCCCACTCCATCCATGCACCACGGTACATCCAGATGCGGCAGTCTTTCAACCACTCGTCCCATGCAGCGGTGTGCTTCAACTCGTCCAAGGCTGCCAAAACAGCGTCCAAACATACACGGTGTGTACCATGAGGGTCAGCGAGGTCGCCAGCGGCGAAGATTTGTTGTGGTTTAACCTCTTCAAGGAGGGCTTTTACGATATCCACGTCGGCTTGTGAGAGAGGGCCTTTCTTGATGGTACCAGTCTCGTAGAATGGCAAGTTGAGGAAGTGAATATGGTCAGTAGGAAGACCCATGTAGCGGCAAGCTGCGGTAGCTTCACCACGACGGATAAGTGCTTTGAGGTTGAGAATTTCGCGAGTGTCATTGTCGCCCACCTTCTCGTTTTTGAAGAAGTGCATGTATTCGTCGTACTTCTTATCAATCACTTGATCCTCTGGCATATGCATGAGTTTGTAGCCCTTCATAAAGTCCATAAAGCGTACTACCTCCTCGTCGCAAACGGCGATACAACCGCTGGTTTCGTATGCTACATGTACGTTGTGGCCTTGGTTGATGAGACGTTGGAAGGTACCACCCATTGAAATAACGTCATCATCTGGGTGAGGAGAGAAGATTACGATATCTTTTGGAAATGGGTTAGCGCGCTCAGGACGATTGGTGTCGTCTGCATTTGGCTTGCCACCTGGCCATCCGGTGATGGTGTGTTGGAGGTCATTGAAAACCTTGATATTGCAGTTGTATGCAGATTCATATTGAGTGATGAGTTCGCTAAGTCCGAAGTCATTATAATCCTTGTTGGTGAGTTTAAGGATAGGCTTCTTAGTTTGCTCGCAGAGCCACACTACAGCACGACGAACGAGTTGGTCGGTCCATTCGCAGTTGGTCACTCTCCATGGATGGTTGATACGAGTAAGTTTGTTTGCAGCCTCCAAATCAAGAACGAAAGATGCATTTTTGTGGAGTTGCAGATAAGAAGCTGGACAAGCAGCGTTGGCTACTTCCTCAATAGCTTGTTGTACGATGCTCGCTTTGTGCTGACCGAACGCAAGGAGAATAACCTCTTTGGCTTGGAGGATTGTTTCTACACCCAATGTAATTGCGCATGTAGGCACTTGTGCTACATTACCAAACAATGACTTAACATCTACACGAGAGTTACCATCCATGATAACTAAACGGGTAGAGGAGTTTGGTTGTGTACCAGGCTCGTTCATGGCGATATTACCACATTGACCGATACCCAATACTTGAACATCAATACCGCCTGCTTCTACGATGGCTTTTTCATATTCTTCGCAGAAAGCAAAAACGTCCTCTTTAGGCAGATCGCCAGGGAAAGTGTGTACGTTTTCTGGAAGAATATCCACATGTTCTAGCAATTGGCTTTGAATTTGCGCCATGCTACCTGATGTAGTATCACTGAGAGGATAGAACTCATATGAACCAAATACAACTACGTTCTTGAAACTCAATTCCTCTTCTTTGTGAAGGCGAACCAACTCTACAAATAAATCGCGCATTGAGCGACCAGAAGCCAGCGAAAGAACAGTCTTTTGTCCGTTTGCTTCGCGGCGATTGATGAGTTTTGCGATACGTGCAGCGACAGCAGCGATACCTTCTTGAGGGGTTTCTACGATAGTGGTTTTTACGTGCTCCATGCGAGTCACGCGCGACAATTCATAGGCGTCCGCAGGGCGGTACAGTTTCTCTTCGATTTTGCTAAGAGAAATCAGTTGGCTAAGATTATTTCTCATGATGTATTATTGTTTGTATAAGTTTCAAAAGTTTTAACGTGGTTACACAATAAACCATATTAAATCGGGTGCAAAGTTACACATTTTTGTTGGATTATGCAAACGGTTGCGAAAAAAAGTAAAAATAACGTTTTTTTATATGTTATACAACATAAAATGCGCATTTTGCTTGCGCGTGTGAGAAAAAATGTGTACTTTTGCAGGCTATTTTGTGTATAGTATAGCATTTTGTGAAGAAAATAACTAAAATAAAACAGATATGATTTTAATTGCAGATTCAGGTTCTACCAAAACTCATTGGTGTCTAATGGCAGCAAATGGTCATTGCAGTGAGTATTTTACGGATGGTATCAATCCGTTCCAGCAAACTTCTGACGCTATCAAGAATAGTGTGAATAATCAGTTGTTGCCAAAGATGGCAAGTGAGATGTGGGCTGGCAAAATCACAAATGTGTTTTTCTATGGCGCGGGTTGTACGCCAGAGAAGATACCTGTTGTAGCTTATGCGTTGGAGGATGTTTTCAAAAGCGCAAAGATTGAGGTTTATTCGGATATGGTAGGCGCTGCTTGCGGTTTGCTTGGTGAAGAGAAGGGTGTAGCATGTATCTTGGGTACAGGTGCTAACTCATGTCTTTGGAATGGCAAGGAGATTGAGAAGAATGTACCTGCTCTTGGTTTTATCCTTGGCGATGAGGGTAGTGGTGCAGTGTTGGGCAAACGCCTTGTAGCGGACCTGTTGAAGAACCAATTGAGCGACGAACTTAAAGAGAAATTCTTGACTCAATATGGCATTACGGCTGCTGATATTATTGAGAATGTATATCGTAAGCCATTCCCTAATCGTTATTTGGCTTCGCTCAGCAAGTTCTGCTCTGAGAATATGGACAATCCATTGATCGCTAAATTGGTGTATGATCACTTTGATTACTTTGCTAAGCGTATTTTGCCTCAATATCCTGCGCTTCCTGTAGGTTTTATAGGTTCTATCGCTTATTACTACCAAGATGTGTTGAAGAAGGTGTTGGCAGATAATGGTTTCCAAGTGGGTAAGATTCTTCAAGGTCCTATGGAAGGATTGAAGGAGTATCATAAGAAAGATGTGGTTCCGACAATGTAGTTGATAGTTGATAATTAACAGTTGACGGTTAATAGTGTAAAAACGATTATGGCTGAATTTAAAAAGATTACAGAGCAAAGTTCGCTTCATGACAATTTAGATCAAAAGTCGGTAGGTGAATTGTTGCGTGAAATGAATGAGGAAGATCAAAAGGTGGCTTTAGCTGTCAAGGAGTGTATTCCTCAAATCGAGAAACTCGTGGAGGGAATCGTTGAACGCATGAAACAAGGCGGTCGTATCTTCTATATGGGTGCTGGTACTAGTGGTCGTCTGGGTGTGTTGGATGCTAGCGAGATTCCTCCTACATTCGGTATGCCACCATCATTCGTGATTGGTCTTATCGCAGGTGGTGACCACGCGTTGCGTAACCCTGTTGAGAATGCGGAAGATGATCCAGAGAAATCTTGGAAAGAACTCCTTGAACATGATATTACTCCACTTGATACAGTGGTGGGTATTGCGGCTTCGGGTACGACACCTTATGTAATAGGCGCGCTCGAGCGTGCGCGC
>Ga0233361_1000100_pt1 | contig 15119 bp, 10 predicted proteins | sample ElkDunMinimDraft_21_FD_180678 | JGI IMG/M metagenome (GOLD analysis project Ga0233361, IMG submission 180678) | Fecal eukaryotic communites from dung pellets of Tule Elk in California, USA - Elk Dung C0 | ecosystem: Host-associated > Mammals > Digestive system > Large intestine > Fecal | place...
GGTAGAGTTTACGTGCATAGTCGGGGTCATTGATGCTTTTGTTGAAAGCTTCTTCGATATCAGCTAGACGTGCCTTACGTTCAGTTTCCTCATCTTCCGCAAATGCAAGTTTCGACTGCTCAATGGCAAGGTCGATCATGAAGTCCTTCCACATCTCATTTGTCGGATCGAGTTGGCGCAGGACGTGAACCAATTGCTGGAGTATGCCCATCGGAAATGCGCCCGAACCACAAGCAGGGTCGAGTACGCGACAGTTATAAACTGCCTGCATGATGGCTTTGCGCTGTTCCTCATTTAGGGTTGTCTCTTCTGTAGAATAGCTGAGCAGCTTGCGATATTCTGGTTCCAAATCATCGCCACATGTACGTTTTAAGTGGGCCACCAAACTCTCGTCCACCATATATTGGACGATTTCGCGTGGCGTATAGAAAGAGCCTGTCTGTTTACGGGCAGAGGTCTTTGTTTCAGGGTTGTAAGATGCCAACAAGTTCTCAAAAGCTTTACCCAACAATTCTGGGTCAAGAGAAACTTCTTGGTCAAGAGGTGTGTTCTCTTCAATAGTGAAGTTATAACGTTTCAGTATATCGATGATACCTCGTACAGAGACACTCTTTTTGTTCTTGTCAGCGTACCACTCCGAAAGGTCAACGCTGCGTCCCACCTCATTACCAAAGAAAAGCCAGTCGGGCAGATAGAGTTGCTCGAGTGACTCTTTCCTTTCCGAGAAACCATCATAATAGAGCTTCTCAGGCTTCTTATCCAAACAGTCAAATAGCCCACCATTGAGGAAAGGCACATGACTATTTGCCATCTGTACGAACTCATCGGCACCTCCTGCCTTGAAGTCTGCCTTATAGCGCATTAGGTTATTAACGTTATAGCCATCGCGCTTGAAGCCTACCTGACCATCACCACGGAAGCGTCGGTTGTTGGGAATCTCTTTGCCTTCTGCCGTGATTGGGCAGTTGAGCATGGCAAAGAAAAGATTCTGTAAAATAAGGCGGTAGTATTTGCTCTGTTCCGCATCATAGAGCAGTGTCTTACGCTCATGAGGATTAAACTCGTTAATAAAGTGTTCACGGATATATCGCTCGTCGAAGAACTCTTCAGGAATAAGATGTTTCTGTTTGAGGAACCAAACAAAGATAAGACGAGTAATGAGACGGATGCAACTCTCATGGTTAAACTTTTCGTCATCCTTGTCTGTTGTCAGATCATTCGGGAAACGTGCCACCTGCACAGCCAAGGCATACCAGTCACTAAGCTCTGAATAGAACTTCTTGGTAAGCAAGTCGCTGGAGAACACCTCCATCCAATGTTTATACAATTCCTCATAGTTAGGATATGTCTTGTCGCCTATAGAGTTTAGAATGTCAATGTGTCCTCTATGCGGATTTAAGCATTTAATGCCACGGAGTATGCTTACCTTACCGAGTTTTTCTCCATCACGCCATTGCTGTGTATATGCGCTGCGTTCACAAGTCGAGAGAGCCAACTCGTCCCCCTGCTTGATAAACAGTATGACAGGTTGGGCTGATGCTATTCGGTTGAAACCACGAGTCAGGATAGCACTCTCAGAACGGGTAAGTGCTGAGTCTGGATGCAACTCAACTGCAAAAACCATCATACCAGTATATTTTCCTTCAGATGCACGACCTGTTACATCTGCAGCATCAAGGGTACCAGCATGACCAGACAAAGAGGATTCATCGACAGTTCCTATGAAATATGTATGTTCCACTTTTGCCAAAACATCCTGCAATGCCTTAGTAAGCTGTTGAGGATATAGGCTTTCAAATGGAACAGGCATACGAGTCACTTCATTAAAAACAATGTGCAGATGTTCAAGAAGTGCTACACTTGCATCAAACAATGATTCGTTGACAAACTTTTTTAGGACTGTATTCATATGGCGTATTTAATCTAATGGATGCTTTACTAATTATTTACTCACGTACTCCCAAACAATCAAATCGAAATTCTCTTTCTTGAACTTCTCTTCTAACAGCTGGGCATTCTTCTCATGCTTTGGAAGCTGGAGAATTGATTTCCTTGACTGCGCAATTTGTAGAATTGCAGCAGTGGCTTGTTGAGGAACCTTTGATTCCATCCATTTCTGGATAATGCCGGAAAGTTTCTTCAACCGTTCGCCATTGTTCTTCTCTATCCATTCAGGCACGAAACGGTCTTGTGTTTTATTCCTACGTAGGAATTCCAATACTTCAGCACGATTCAATTCCTGACATGTGGCAGAGATGCGAGAATCTACAGGCTGACACATGAGATATATCTCTGAGTATGGCTTCTTGCTTCCTTGATCTCTGTGAGGATAACCCACGACAGCAACAAGGCTCTCTGGTATCTTCTCGAATAGGTTGTCATCGAAACGGAAGCCAGAGAATATACCACTTGGCATTTTACGGAAGACCTCCTTATGCTTCTCGAAATAGTCTATCAAATCCTGACGATAAACTTCAAAAGAGAAATCCTTCAGTGAAAGCGTCCGTGGTGATTCAATGTCGGAGATACTATTGTTCTGCAATTCCTCCAACAGGCGATCTGCATTCTTGTCTTGCAACGGATTGTCTTCCTCCATCTTCAAGTATGCATCATTCAGTTGTTGTGTCTCTGAGCCTACAAGGTTCATTGCCACCATACGATTCATGATGCGGGTTTCCAAATGGAGATAGTCCTCAAAGGACTTTGCAGGCCAGAAATTAACACAACGGATAGATTTGTTGGGCGAACCAATGCGGTCAATACGTCCGAAACGCTGAATAAGGCGAACAGGATTCCAATGAATATCATAATTGATTTGCATATCGGCATCCTGTAAGTTCTGGCCTTCTGACAAGCAGTCGGTAGCAATGAGGATGTCAATACCATCTTCCAGCAGCCTCTTAAAGTTAGGTCTTCTTTCTTGAATCAATTGTTGCCACAAATCGTAAGGTACGTTCCAACGTCGTTTGTTATCATCGTAGTATTCCTCGCGACTGAGTTTTGCATCTTCAAAAAGGTCACTCCAATCCAACTCCTTGTATAGTTTACTATAAGGAGCAAAACTTTGCAGCACCTCATTGAAATTGGTAGTGTTGTGGTTACCTGTAGAATGAATCTCCTGACCAGAGACAGATGCCATGCGAGTAAAGCCTCGTTTCTCTAACTCATCAAAAATGAACTTAGCGGTGTCAGCGTATGCGGTGAAGATAACCACTTTTTTATTTGCAGATTGGCGTTTCTCAGTGAGCATAGCAATCAACCTTTCCAATTTCAAGTCCTGCTCAAAACCGTTTTTGTAGTCTTCTGCATAGGCATCCAAACTTTCACAAATAGCTTGTAGCTTGTTGACATCCATGCGCAACCCTCTTTCAAAGCCGCCAAGATTCTTCATGTCTGCCAAGTTGATGGTTCCTTTACGCAGTGTGAAGACGTCATCGGTATCGTTGTTCTCGTCATCGTCAGGAACATCTACATCGATCTTTCCTGATGCTTTCTGTTCCTTGAAAGCTACAACCTTTGCGAGTGTCTGCTCATGAACTTCAAGGACCTTCTTAATGGTTGTACGGCAAGAATGCCAACTACTTTCCAAACGCTTCATAAACAGAATCCCCATCATCTTGACAAGGAAGCGCTCACGGTTTACATCATCATTCCAATCTCCTGACGCTTCACGCTCTGCCTCTTTCCTCGTTGCATGGAGGAAAAGACTGGGCTGATAGGCTGTTAAACTCAAAGCATCAAAGGCTGCGTAGATCTCATCAGTTGAATGGTACTTGCCAAAATGGTCAACACCTTGATAGACGTTATCAGGCTTCTCTTTCTCTGGAAAGCCTAAATTCTCACCAAGGGTATTCTCTATCAGTTTCCTTGTTCGAGCAACAATCAGTTTATCTGTGAGATTGAAGAACCTTGGTGGAAGCAAGGAAATGAACGAACCAATGGTACGATTGGGATCGCTGCACCATTGTGTATATTTTCGCTGGCTATCAGCAAAGAGATTCTTCAAAGACTCAATGTTGAATTCCTCATTATCAAAAGCATCATCCTGACCATGACCTATGAGATTGAATTGTCCTTTGACATCGTTAAGACCCGTATTAATGGGTGTAGCTGATAGCATCAACACCTTTACATCTCTTCCGCTTTCAGGATTCTTGTTCTGGATGAGATTTAGGAGCAGGTCTTGATAACGACCAGACTTCTCGTTTCTAAGATTATGGCTTTCATCTATGACAACCAACACTTTGTTGCGAGATTGCAACCAACTAAGCGGAGCGTCATCATACGATTTCTGCAATCTATCGTTTTGAAGGTCAGTGTGGAAACGCACTATGTAATCGAACTCATCCTTATCGAAACGTGAACCATGACGTTTGAGGTACTGTGTCCAGTTCTGTTCCAGTTTTTTCGGACATAGTAAGACTGTTACATAATTCTGCGTCTGGAAATACTTCATTACAGCTAATGCTGAGAAAGTTTTACCAAGACCAACAGCATCTGCAAGAATGGCCCCATTGTATTTGCGTAGCATCTTGATAAGGGAAATCACTCCCTGCTGCTGATACTTGAACAAAGTTTTCCAGATCTCGCTTGTTTGAAGTAGTGACATATCCTGTCGATGCTCTATTGAGCCGTCAAGTTCGATATCAGAATTGAACAACTCGAAAAGAATCTTATAATAAATCTCTTCAGGAGTATAGCGGCGGAAATAGTCATCAATCTTCTTGATGAAGTAGTCTTTGACACTTATCTTTTCAGATTTTGGATTGGTCGAATCAGATGGAATCTTGTCGGCTGCCATCTTCCAAATATCTTCAAACCAAGAACAAACCTCTTTGTAATCCTTGTCACTCAACTTAACTGGGTCACCCATTGTCAGTTCAATGTTTGACGTAGTTTTCAAGCCAAGACCTGCATCCGTAAGGTTGCTACTGCCCGTTAGGTAAAAACTATCATTCTTTGGATTGTTGTTCTTGAACATGTATGCCTTTGCATGACAAAAAGCATTAACGATTGCTTTAACCTGAACCGAGTTGCGCTGTAGGAAAGCCTTGGCATCACGAGCATACTCATCAAGGTTGAGTGTGGTCTCTATGCCCATATCACCATTCAGTAAGTCTATGATGTGATTCTTATCCTCTTCCTGCATGACCATCTCAGAAGACACAATACGGAACACGTCTTCCTCTGGCAATTCATGATAGAGTTTACTAAGAGCCCGAATGGTAAAATATCCAGTAACAATATCCATGTTACCTACCTGTTCAGACGATTTTCCAGAGAATTCATTGATAAAATCCCACACGGTAACGATATTGAATCCTGAATCAGGGTATCTGTTCGTCTTGTTATCTATAAGCATACGCGTATCAATACACGAAACTCCCAGCGCAGTGTCTCGACAGGCGACCAAACCTTTTGTTACACTACGAAGGGAGTTCTATTATGTTTTGCCTATTGGCTTTTGGGTCTTTGTCGAGAATATCCGCAACCCAATTGAAGCACGAAATGGAGGCTTGCCCCATTCGTCTCTTACTAAGAGACGTAGCGAATCAAAAAGTCACTGATATCCCTCGTTTTTGAGCGTTTTGCATAGCGATTTGCTAAACAAAGTATAAAAATGATATACCAAAAGTGTGTTTTCTTATTAAATAATGTGTATCTTGACCAAAAATTAGTATCTTTGTGTTCAAATATCCGTCTCTTAGTAAGAGATTGAGAAATTTGCTAAACAAATTCTTGTTTACAACAATCCCAAAATCATCTTGTTTGCTTTATCAACAACCGACGTTTCCAGTGAAGCGAGGTATATTTGTGTGGTTGCCTCAGAGTCGTGTCCCATTCCTTCGCTGATGACAGATAAAGGTACGTTCTTCGCTTTGGCTGCACTCGCCCATGAATGACGAGCCACATACATAGTCAGCGGTCGCTGGAGTTTCAACATTGTCGAAAGTTCTTTCAGCCGATAGTTGACCAAGTGAAGGGCATTGTCATATTGCCTCCGCTCATTTCCTTGCTCTTTGATGATAGGGAGAAGAAAATCCGTCTTGTTTTCTGGGTATTTGGCGATGATTTCAGTCATACACTTCTCCCATTTGATGGTCAGTTCCTGACCTGTCTTTCGTCTTCGATAGGTCAGAATGCCATTCTTTATGTCAGTCTTTTTGAGATATGCCATGTCCACGAAAGACATGCCTCTTGTGTAAAAACTGAACATGAACATATCTCTGGCGAAGTCCAATGCCGAGTTCGTTGCCAAGTCCAAATCCTTCAGGGCTTTGATGGTCTTGATAGGTATAGCTCGCTTGACCGTCTTATCCACTCCTGTATAGACGTGCCGGAAGGGGTATTGCTGTGCTGTCAATCCTTTCTCCACAGCACGATTATAGACCGCCCGAAGATTACGCATATAGAACGAAATGGTATTCATGCGTACATCTCTGGTTTTCAAGTAGGCTTCATACATGAGCATCATGTCAGATGTGATGCCATCAAGCGGTACATCCTGCTCGTCTCGGAATGCCATAAAGCTATTGAGTGTTGCAGTATAGGTCTCTGACGTGCGGATTTTGCCCAGTTGCTTCAGTTGTGCTATGACACCATGCATAAAGGTAAAGAGGGAGGACTCCTTGGTCAGTTTATGGAACATGGTGATCACATCGTCTGCCGTGAAGCGACGACGCTCCGTTTCCAACGAGCGGACAACTTTTTCTAGACGGGCCATGTCCCATGCCAGACGTTCTTGAATACCCAACAGGAGATTGGAGCGGCTACCATTTACGATAACGCTTTCAGACTCAGCATCCCATTCCTCTGCAAAGACCTTATAATCAGTATTCAACTGACGGACTACCCGATTATGGATAATCTGGAAATAGAGACCTCCCTCCTTACCATCCACCGTCGATGGTCTGAACTTTACCTTTATTGATGTCATAGGCATACCCTTTGTGTTATATTCCTGAGTGAATAAGGATGGCATGATACATCTGGTGCATCCTGGCATTGTCAACAGCCATGATACAAGTCAGAAAAACAGAGACAAACCAGACACTCACCATGATAATGATAAGCCAATGCTTGAAATAAGAAGATGTGAAGAAACATTTGCTATGATACCAAGGCAGGTGGAGGAATAGGTATGCAAACATCCCCATTGTTGACTGAGGCTGCTGTGGTTTCAAAACTGTTTTTGCAGGTAACGGTTCATGGATGACCACAGTCGTAACGGGTGATGTAACGGTATTGCGGTTCTTAATGATTTCCATTGCTTCAGTCAAAAGGGCTTGATATTTATTCAACAATTCCTCCGCTTTCGCCAGTTTGTTATTCTCTTCACCATCTACTACAATCTCAGCTTTATTCTCTTTGAGATACTTCACTAATGCCTCATGGATAGCACTGGTAGCGTTGAACTGATGCCTGAGAAAGTTGTATTCGCTGTCAAAACCATCTTTTTGAGCTATTACTCGTAGATAACCATTCTGCTGATTGATAACCCTAGCAAGGTTGTCTATTTTTGAAATAAGTTCATCAAACGAGGTCGTGGGCTCGTCCTTCAATGGAGTGAGTTTGTTTTTTGCCATAATTTATCTTTTACGTTTACGTGGTGTATAATTGTTTTTCTTATCTCTATCCTTGTCATCGTCGTCATCGTCCTTGGAACTGGAATCTCCTCCACCTCCTGATGATGGTACGACATGCGGCTGCAACAGCATTTCTGCTGCGGCTGCACCGATGCCATTGGTTTTCTCCAATAGTTGATTGATACTGTCGAAGCTCAGCGAATGGTCTATCTTTCCACCTGCTAAGGTGACGTTGCTTTCGTCGTCGGTGAATGTCACTCCGCAAACGCTGCCATCGCTGTTGCGGACAAAATCCAGCGAAATGTCTTTTTCTGACAAAGCCTTTCGGAGCTGCTGCCAAGTGATGCAGTCCTTCAAGGCTACGGTGATGGTGTCATAGAGGTGGTACTTGATGGCATCCTTTCCCGTAAGGCGGTCGCGTCGGACATTCTTCTTGCCCTTGCCAAAAGTTAGTCCATACTTTCTGGTCAAAGCCTTGGTGATGGCTGCAGACTTGGAAAAGCTGCAGTCACCTTTGATGATATTACCATCATTATCGACTCGGTTATAGACGATGTGAACGTGAGGGTGTGGCTGGTCCTGATGACGGGAAATGACATATTGCGTATTGATGATACCCATCCTCCGCATATATTCTTTGGCAATCTTTGCCATCAGCTCATTATCCACCTTGTCTTTGTCCTCGGGAGAAAAACTGAGCGATATATGCCCAACGAAATCCTTCGCACCAGAGTGGGTCTTTGCCTGTACTTTGAAACTGGCAGTAATGGCGGCATTGGATGCGAGGCTTACTCCATCGGATGCCACAACCACCGCATCCTTTTTCTCGATGTCGTTGGCATAGTTGACCAAGCCGCCAAAGTTGTTTCCTGGATGTATCTTTGCTATCATAGTTTATTGTTCACTTATCTGAATTAGTATTTCATTGATTTTATTTGCCAGTTGCAGTACACGTTCTTCCACCTCGAAGAAGTTATGGATGTGTGCCTCGTGTGCCAACTGATTCAAGTTGTTCGCCATGCCAGCAAGGGAACGAAGCAATGATGTCTCCTCTTTGGTAAAGGGTTCCTTGACATAGCCGTTGACGGTTAACTCATAAACCAACGTGGATAGGGACATGCCTGTACGCCTACGTTTGTTCAACAGTTTCCTGTAGCTCTGTTCATCGAAATATACCTTGACAGGATGAAGTCGCTGCTCGCTTTCGGGCTTCCTTGGACGACCGCCTTTGTTTGGGGTTGGGGTGTTCATATTTCCGAAGTATTTAAGTGAGACATCTGGCATTTTCGGCTTTCTGAGCCGTGGTTTAGTGGGACACAAAACCTATACTTGCTCCCCCAACCCCTAAATAACATCCTGCTGCTTCTGAACGATGCCGTGTGGGGTGTCAGGTCACGCAATTGGGCTTTTTTCTTCTCGTCTGCTGAGGACGAGTTTGTGAAGATGATGATGTTTGTCATTGTTATAAAAGATTTTTTGCCAATCAAAAGAAAATAAAAAACGTATTTCGACTTCCGTCCGAGTGTTGAAAGTTGTTGTATGTTTGTTGAGCGATTACTTATGTGTAACATCTTGATATAAGAGCTTTTATTATACATCTTCATCAAATCAACAAATCAACAACGTAATGGCTCCAAGAAGTCCCGTTGGACGGTGTAGTACCTACCAGTTCGTTGAACTGCCATATAGTTTGTGGCATTGGTATAGTCGATGTTGTAGGTCGTATAACGGTAGGCATTGGCGGCTGGTTGCAGTTGCCAGCGTTCCTTCAGAACCTTCAGGATTTGCCACTTCTCAATCTTAACATGCGTGTTCAACAGGAGTGCATGAATATCATTGGGACAGAAACAGTATTGTGTCAGGTTGTTCCGTTCCATCACATCCAGGCAAAGCTCCACCATATCCAGTTCGGCACGTGGTCGGTTGTGGCGGATGATGTTGTCAAGAGCCTCCGTATGGATAAACGCAGGATTGAACCACATTCGGCTTTCTTTTTTCGTTGACAACACTCTTTCGTGTTTTAAGTGGAACAGGAAGTGAGGAATCTCCGCTTCAAGATGTCGCAGGAAATCAGGGTCATCAGACTCTAATGGCTCCACCTTACGAACCCAATAGCGGATTTCCTCTGGGTCAATAATGACAGGAAAAGACTCGTTGTTGGAACACAATACGAACTTGGCAAAGAACTGAACTTCGTTTCGGTCCTTTCCTTTGGCTTCCATCTTATAGGTAAGAGCTGTACTCAGGTTCTTCAGTCGCTCGGAATCTTCCCTGCGACTTAACAACACTTCATCTACAAGGATTAGCAACTTTCCTGCCCAGTCAGCATTGAACTGGCTGCGGAAATCCTCGTTCGTGTTGAACGTAACGTTATCCTGAAAAATCAGTTTGAGGAAGTTGAGAAAAGAAGTCTTACCTGTATTACGCTCCGTAGAGACCAACAGGAGAACTGGAAGTTTCTGAGTCGGCTTCTCGTAAAGGATTTGCAGGTAATCCATCCCTAACTCATACTGTTCACCGAAGATGTGTTCCATCAGCGATTTGATACGAGGGAACTGACCTGCTTCAAGTTGGTGTGTGATTGGTTCATACAGGTTGTAGAAAGTTCCAATCTCTCTGTTATAGTCAAGATGATTGGGAACCGTACAGAAACCATCGTATTTCGGTATGTCGGCTATAAAGTTCTTGCCATAGTCCTGTCGTAGGGCTTCGATGCTCCACGGAATACGTCTCTTTACGGTTTCCCCATTGACCAGCGGCTGGTCCACTATCTTGTAATAAGTAGTGCCAACACGAATAAATTCGTCATTCTGTTCCATAGATTAGTCTTTCTTTTCTTTGTTGGCTTCTGCTTCCTTTGCCAATGCAAGTGCCATGTCTGCATCAACAATAATCTTCCGTCCTATCTGGGTGATAGCCGCATCAATGATGCCGCTTCGCTTGATACGATTGGCGGTTGGTACACTGCACCCAAACACCTGGGCTATGCCCTCTATACCATAGTAGGTACGTTTCTGTACAACAGGTGTTTGTTCGTTTGCCTTTGCCTCCATGCTGCTGTTGAGCAAAAAGGTCAGTTCCTCGCCCGTCATCATGGCGATGGGCTTCTGGAGGAGTTGTTTGATGTCAAATTGAGTTGTCATAAAATTTATTATTATTAGAGGTTATACATCTGAGGCATTTTGAGCCTCGTTTACATTCTCTGAAATCAAATTCTACGGCAAAGGTACTATGGAACAAAAAGGTTGTCGGTCGGCTTTATTTGCAAGAAATAAAACCGACCGACTTTTAACTAAACAGGAGGAAAATATGGGGTCTCAACCGACTTCAATGAAGATTTGAGTCCATTTATCGATAATACGTTTGGCTCGCTTATAGCTGTCACCATAGGGCGAAGAGTTGAGTGTGAACATCTTCAGCTCACCATATCGCTTCTGCGGAATATCATGACCTGTATGCTGTCCTGTGAACTGTTCAATGGCTCGGTGAAAAGTCATATAGGGGATGCTCGCTTCTATCTTTCTTGCACGTATCAAGGCACAAAGCAGATAAGCAAGACAAATACCATCTGTATTCTCGTCAAGAAACTGGCATATCCTTTTCTTTAGAATTGCAACGTCACCAATCAGAATTTCATCCAACGTGCGGATAGATTTCTTTTTCCCTCTCTTCCCTTTAGCCTTGTGCAGGGCAAACATGACATCCTTCCAGATTTCAGAGTGGCAATCCTCAACTGCATTCTCCCAAGAGGCTTTGGTATCAGTTCCCATTTCCATGCTATGATGAACGAGCATGTGGATGCAGTTGTGAACCAATGTCAATCCGCTCTCATCTACCTCTTCTTTGGTCAAGATTCCATTGAGGATTTCCATCATCAGAACAAGCCCATGGTCAAACACCACGAAGTAGTACATACAATAGGCCAATGTGTCTCCTTGGTTTATAATCCTGTCATAGAGATTCGCCAGGAACTTTGGCAAGAACACGGCATGAGAGAGTATGAAGATGTCAGCGAAGAAAGACAAAGAATGGTACAGCTGCTTGCGCTCCAATTTGCTGAGCAACATACAACCATTGGAGTTTCGTGCGAGTTTATCCAACTGCTCGATGAAATGGGGTTTTATGTTTTGGGGCAAACGGTTCCATGTTTCAACTGGTGTACAAGACTTGACCATCAACAAACCCTTTTGGCATGATTTATAAATGTCCACCTTACCCGTCTTCAGATTGATACCTAACCACAACTGGCGGTTGACCATACATTGGGCAATCTTCTCGGTGTGTTCGCCTGCCCACTGAACATTTCCAGACATCATGCGCTGGAGTTGGGATGGATTCTGTGTGAATAAAGTAAGGAACCAGTCATAGAAGGACTGCGCTTCTGGTGGAACGCAATCCTTCATCATGGCATACATATTATACAATGTGGTGAAATCACCTTCAACCACCTTGCCTATTCCTCTTTTGAAATCAGCATAGACAGCCTTGTTCTGATTCTTCCATGTGTGGATGAGCAGGTCTGTTTTCTCTTTTCTCAGCGAGAAGTCTGGCAATATCTTTGAAAAATTCAACTTAAACATAACTCTGTAGATTATTGGTTAGACGACTTCAGTTTACTCAGGAGTTGAGACAGGTCATCCTCCGAGAGCTCAGCCAATTCTGCAAGCAGTTTTTCACGCTTGGAGCGCTCCGTGTTCAAATCTAACAGCTTGGAGTTGTATTCCATCTGTTTCTCCAAAGGATATGTATCAAGATAGATATGCGTGATGGCATGTTCGCCAGTTGAATGTCCCATGCTCTCTGAGATGTAATCCACTTCCACACCTGCGTTATGAAGGTTGGTGGCAAAGGAGTGGCGACACCAAGTTCCAGATGGCTTGATGGACTCGTCCCATTGAAGAACCTCATGACAGACATTGTCCATCCTTTCCCGTACATTTTTATTCTCCTGTTGCGTTCTCTTCCTGCGGTCTTCCTCGGTTTCTGCACCATTGAATATCTGAGGGAACACATAGCCGTCACGTGTTGGCGGTGCCGCAATCTCATCAAGGATGCGTTGTAAAGGTTCGATGATAGGGATGATGACCTCAGAACCATTGGCACTGGTCTTTTCTGTCTTCTTGCGGTTGAAACGGAATGCCTTGCCTTCATTCTGGAAATAGTAGTTGTCGTATTTCAATCGGGCTGCATCTGCCATGTTGAATCCGTTGCAGAGATATTGCACCAGAAACAAGCCAAGCGAAAAATGCACTGATGCTGTATATGACTCGCCCCAATGCTCTGGGTATTGCTTTGAAATAAAGAGATTGTAGAGTTCTGTCATCTGACAGACACGGAGATAGCACTTGCGCCTTTTGGCGCTTGGAGGGATGCTGACAAGCCCCTTCTCTTTTTTGTTTGAGAACGGATAAGGCACATCTTTGAGGAAACCTTCGCGAATACAGGTGTTCCATACGGCACGACACGCACGAAGATAGATGCCAGCCGTTGTGTCGCTGATTTTACCTATGAGCTTGCCGCCTTTGCCTTTCACGCCATGCTTCATGCCATCCTTCCACTTCTGAATCTCAGCAACACTGATGTTAAAGCCCGTAATGGCATCATACCCCATTATCTTGCGGAAAGACTTTAAGGCACATTCGTAATTCTGCCCAGTTGTAAACTGTGTTCCTCCATCATTGGTTTTGAGGTCGTGGATAATCTTCTCCCAAATACTCATGAAGGAACGGTCATCTTTCGTTTGAAGGGATGTGTTGCCTGTGGTGACAGCCACACGTACCATCTCATAGGTGAACAAACTTCCTTTGTTGAGTTCTGCAAGCAGGTTTTTGTACTTGGGAACGATGGTCTCTCGCCACATACGCTGCTCACGGTAGTTTTCGGATGCGCTCTTTGTAGCGTTGCAGATGTCGGAGAACTGTTTCTCGGTGTAGGTACTTCCTACAACATAATAGAAGAACTTGCGGTCAATGGTGAAACGCATGGCCAATGGAAACTCTGTCGCATTCTTTCTCTGTGTGCGACAATCTAAAACCAAGGAAACGGAACAGTTACGCTCCTTGATGACTGGGAATGATTTTGTTAATTTCATAACGACTGAAATAGTTTAATGAATAAATAAGTTCGTTCTCGCGTTTGCAACCATTTCAGTACACGTATATATACAAAAATAGCTGCGTTTGACCATTGCCAAAGCAATAATCAAATGCAGCTATGCAATCTCGGCATCTCCTGTCGCTGTATGGGAACCGGGCTTATGCTAATCGGTCTCACCCCCTGAAGAGCCTCTTATGTGGAGTTGAATGAAGTATCTTCCGACTAATACTTCCTCCGCACTATGATTCATCGGAATGGATTTTAACCAGTCCACGTTCTGGCGAGCAGACTCACTTTGACTTCGTCTTATTCCCTCACGACTCGACATAATTGATGCAAGCATCATTCTGTTCTCGCTGCTCTGTCATTTCCTGTCAAAACAAGAAGAGCAACATTTCGTTCATGGTCCACTCTAAATGCTAATGCGATGCAAAGGTACTCTATTTATTTCAATTATTCCTATCTATCCGCATTAAAATGAATGGTTTTGAGTATCTTTAACTATCATACTTGGGTAGAGTATGAAAATCATACTCAGAAAAACATCCAAAGGTGTAAATATAGCATAATCCTATACTTATTCGACTAGGTTTGTAACGGATCAAAAGTGTTGTTATACATTGTTCATTACTGATACTTTTATCAGCAAAAAATATATACTGACTTCATTAGCCTTTATAGTGGCTTACATAATAAAGAAACAAAAACAGAGTGTAAATTTGGATTTTTCAATTATAATTTGTACCTTTGCAATCGGAAATTACTCCGGTTTCTGCTCCATACTCGAGTCTTGAACCAATGTTAGTAGCTTGATAACGCGGTGCTCGGAGAGCCGCATATTATTAACGTAAAATTTGGTTCTAATGAAAGAAATCTGTTTTTTCTGTAAAAGCCAAATGGTCGAGACTAATAGACGAAATGAAATCGTAGAAGGTCGACCAGAGTTGCAGGTCGAATTGACATGCACAAATCCTGAGTGTGGCAATGTTTGGATTCGTAGATTTCCAACAGAGTAGTTGTTAACTCAGCAAGTAGTCTTGCAAAATTAAGACGAGGGTGTGTCATATAGGCACATCCTCTTATCTATATTGTTACACTACAAAAATGAAAACACTTATTCCATCCTTTTAGTTCCATTTTTGCCCGCTTGTTCCGTTTTTAATCTATTCAGTCGCACAATTACCAGTTCTTCATACGCTTGTTTCTGATCTTCGCTGAGGAAGGAATCTTTTATGAGCTGTTTCCATTTTGGAAACACCTTATGAAGCCCTGCAACGAGACGCTGTACAACATTTTCTTCCAGTCCCATTGTCTTTGCAGCATTCAGGAAGTCTGCCAAACGGAGTTTTGTCTTCTTTCCCGCAAGAGTAAGTGCCAATTCCTCCTTGTCCTTCGGATTGGCAATGGCAACATTCAGCAGGTCATAAGCTGGCGTCA
>Ga0233361_1000101_pt1 | contig 15044 bp, 13 predicted proteins | sample ElkDunMinimDraft_21_FD_180678 | JGI IMG/M metagenome (GOLD analysis project Ga0233361, IMG submission 180678) | Fecal eukaryotic communites from dung pellets of Tule Elk in California, USA - Elk Dung C0 | ecosystem: Host-associated > Mammals > Digestive system > Large intestine > Fecal | place...
CCCCTGCCGAGGACACAGAAGCCTGCCGCCGCCTGCTGGCAGATTTCAAGGCCGTATCCGTGCGCGAGGAAAGTGGCTGCGAGCTCTGCCAGCGCACATTTGGCCGCGAGGCTGTCTTCATGCCCGACCCCACGCTGTTGCTCACGGCAGAAGATTATTGCCGGATGTGCGAACTGCCGCCGGAGCGCCCGAAGGGAGACTACATCGCCTACTACGTGCTGGACATGACCCCCGAAGTGCGGGATTACATCCACCGCGCGGAGGCTGCCACCGGGCTCAAGGCGGTGGATATCATGTTCGATATTCCGGCAGAAAAACGCCGCAAAAAAGACAGGAAAACACCCTTCCGCGCCGTGGAAGAATGGATGGATTTGCTCAGCCGCGCTGCATTGGTCATCACCGATTCATTCCACGGCTCCGTGTTTTCCACCTTGTTCCGCAAGGATTTTGTGTGCTTGGGCAACGTGCATCGCGGGGGGGCGCGTTTTGAAACCTTGTTTGGCAAGCTGGGCCTCTGGGACCGCATGGTCGAGCCTGAAGCAGCCTTTGCATTGGCTCCCATCTCACCCGAGCGCTGGGAGAGCATTCACGCCGCCGTGGCGCAACTGCGCGAGCGTGGCCGCACTTATCTGGAAGAAAACCTGAAATAAGACATATTGATATGAAATGGGGATGGAAACGAGAACGCCAAGGCAAGACCTTGTATTTGTTCGGCAAAGCAGTCTATCATCGCAAGCGCAAGCAGGGCTTGGATGATGTCATTAAAATGCTGCGCGACATTAAGAATATCCACATACCCGCAGCAGCGGCACATCCAGCTGTTTTCCATAAGTACAAGAACTGCCTGTTGGGCAAAGACCTCGTGTTTATCGCAGCAGGTCCCACGCTCGACAAGTACACACCGCTGCCGGGGGCGGTGCACATGGGGGTCAACCGCACCTATCAGAGCCGTATCCCCTTGGATTATCATGTGGCGCTGGGCTGGCAGCATGTGCCGGATGAAGACCTGCTCAACTACCGCGCCGGGCAGTGCACCAAGTTCTACGGCTACTCGTATGAGCCATACAACAGCATGCGCACGCGCATTGACAGCGGCGAATTGGTGGAGCGTTTTTACTTCACCATGCAAGGCTGCGGCACCCCCGACATGATACCCCACAACCCCGAGTATGCCCCCATCATGGTAATGGAAAGTGTGGTGACAGGTGCCATGCAGATTGCCCTGTGGATGCACCCCCGCCGTATTTACCTAGTGGGCTGCGATAGCGATAGCTCCGGCTACTTCTCCTCAGAAAAATCGGATGTCGCTCAAAGTCTTGGTGACACGCGCATGCGTTTGGCGTGGGAGCGCGTGAAAGAGTTTGCAGATGATTTGTACCCCGATGTGGAAATCATCTCCATCAACCCGCGCGGTCTGCGCGGCTTATTCCGCGACCAATATATGCTAGACGGTGAGTTGACTGATACCCCCCCTACAAAAAAATGAGCCTTCATTCCACACCACCTGCTGCTGCATCCGGCTTGCCACAGCTGCCTGCCGGGCAGCATGAGTGCACCGGTTGCGCCATGTGCGAATCGGTGTGCACGCATGCTGCCATTCGCATGCAGTTGAATGAGCAGGGCTTTATGCGCCCCGTGGTGGACCCGCAGCTGTGCATCGGCTGCCGCGCCTGCGAGAAAATGTGCGCGCGTTTGGATAACCCGCCACAGCCGCAAGATGCAGCCGTGAGCTACCACGAAGGTTGGGCTCGGCAGGCAGAGACGCGCATGGGGAGCTCCAGCGGTGGTGTAGTGCCGCTGCTGGCTCGGTGGATGCTGGCGCGGGGTGGATGTGTGTTTGGGGTGGCGATGGAAGGCACGCAGCAACCGAAGTTCATCTGCGTGAGCCAAGAGGCAGATTTGCCATTGATTCAGGGTAGCAAGTACCTGCAAGCCGATGTGAGCGGGTGTTTGGCGCAGGTGGCAGAAAAGCTCAAGGCGGGCGTGCCGGTGTTGTTCATCGGTGTGGCATGCCAAGTGAACGCGCTACGGGTGCGTTTTGGGTACAAGCAGGATTTGCTGTATGCGGTTGATATTGCTTGCTACGGTGTGCCCAGCCGCAAGTTGTTTGATGCCTGGCTGCGGGAGCTGCCGGAGCAGGGTAGCACGCTGGCTCGCTTGGACTTCCGCAACAAACACTACGGCTGGCGCGATTATGCCTTTGCGCTGCACGACCAATCCGGCCACACCGATTACCAACCCCGCCGCACGCACCCCTACATGCGGGCCTACCTCTCCGGATTGGCGCTCAACGATGCCTGCTACCACTGCCACCACGCTACGGATGCCCGCCCGGGCGATTTATCGCTTGGGGACTTCTGGGGGCATGCCAAAGAGGCAGAAGTGGACCGCCTCGGGGTATCCTCCATCATCTGCCGCACGGATAAAGGGCGAGAGATGCTGCAAGCCGTGGCAGAACAGATGCACTTGGCACCTATCTCCCAAGCGGATGTGACCAAGGGGAATGATGGCTTTGCCAACCCACCCCGCCGGGCCCCGCTTTCCCGCCCTATTGTGCTGCAGGAGCTGGAGCACAGCACCGTTTCTGCGCTCTGCAAGCGCTGGCTGGTCAAGCGCGGCATCCTTCCGCGTCCCTTCTTCCGCATCGGCAAGAAGGTGTTCACCATCCCTTCTTTCATCTACAAGAAATTTCACCGTTTATTTCAACACTAACTATGCTTAACATCAGTCACTTTATATCCAGTTGTGTTACGGAGCGTCCCGCCAGCATGTTTCGGGGCGATATTGAAGCTCATGCCGAAACGCTGAAAGCAGAAATCGGCGGCAAGCGAGTGCTTGTCATCGGTGGTGCCGGTTCCATCGGCTCATCGTTCATTCGTGCTATTTTGCCTTTTCAGCCGGCATCTTTGGTGGTGGTGGATTTGAACGAGAATGGCTTGGCCGAGCTGACGCGCGACATACGCTCCACCCATGGCATGTATGTGCCGGCAGATTACCGAGCATACACCCTCAACTTTGCCGACCCGATTTTTGAACGCATCTTCCGCGAGGAAGGCGGCTTCGATATCGTGGCCAATTTCTCTGCCCATAAGCACGTACGCAGCGAAAAAGACAAATACTCCGTGCAGGCTCTCATTGAAAATAATGTGCTCAAGGCCCGCAAATTGCTGGATTTGCTCAAGGAATTCCCCCCGGCACATTTCTTCTGCGTCTCGACCGACAAGGCGGCCAACCCCGTCAATATCATGGGCGCCAGTAAGCGTGTGATGGAAGATATGATTATGGCTTACACGCCCTACTTCAAGGTGACCACGGCTCGTTTTGCTAATGTGGCCTTCTCCAATGGCTCTTTGCCCGCCGGATTTATTGAGCGCCTCATGAAGCGCCAGCCCTTAGCCGCCCCGGCAGATGTGCGCCGCTACTTTGTCTCCCCGGAGGAGAGCGGACAAATCTGCATGCTTGCCTGCATCTTGGGCAAGAACGGCGAAATCTTCTTCCCCAAACTGGGTGAGGAGCAGATGATAACTTTCTCCACCATCTGCGACCGCTTCCTCAGCTACCTCGGCCTGCAAAAGAAAGAGTGCTCCACTGATGAAGAAGCTAAGGCTTTTGCTGCCGCCATGCCGCCGGATAGCACCGTCTACCCCGTGGTGTACTTCCAGAGTGATACGACCGGTGAAAAGGGGTTTGAGGAGTTCTATGTGCCCGGTGAAAAGATTGATTTGGAGCGTTTTGCTTCCTTGGGCGTGGTGACGGAGGTGAAGAGCCGCCCCATGGCAGAGCTGGATGCCTTCTTCGATGAATTGGGCGGGCTCTTCCGCGCTCCGGATTTCACCAAGGCCGATGTGGTGGTGGCGCTCAAGCGATTCCTGCCCAACTTTGAGCACGAGGAAAAAGGAAAGAATCTTGACCAAAAAATGTAACGCCATGTCCTACCAACACATTACAGATTTCATTCACAAGCTGTACGGCACACCGGATTTTGTGCCGCTGCACGTGCCGACCTTTGCCGGCAACGAGAAAGCCTATCTCATGGAGTGCATCGACTCCACGTTCGTATCGAGCGTGGGCAAGTTTGTGGATCGGTTTGAGGAAGAAGTGGCCCGCTACACAGGGGCCGCGGCGGCCGTAGTGTGCGTGAGCGGCACCAACGCCCTGCACATGGCCATGATGCTGGTGGGGGTAGAGCGGGGGGACGAGGTGCTCACCCAAGCCCTCACCTTCGTGGCTACGTGCAATGCTATCAGCTACATTGGGGCGCACCCCGTTTTCATTGATGTGGACCGCGATACCATGGGGCTTTCCCCTGCGGCGGTGCAGCAGTGGCTGGAAACGCACGCCGAATTGCGCCCCGATGGGTGCTACAACAAAGAAACAGGCCGCCGCATCAAATGCTGTGTGCCCATGCACACCTTCGGGCATCCCATGCGTGTGGATGAATTGGCCGCCGTTTGCAAGCAATGGCAACTCGAATTGGTGGAAGACGCCGCCGAAAGCTTGGGCAGCTTCTACAAAGGCAAGCATACCGGCACCTATGGTAAGGTGGGCGCCATCAGCTTCAACGGCAACAAAACCATCACCACCGGCGGTGGCGGCATGCTTTTGTTCCAAGATGTTGAGCTGGGGCGCCGCGCCAAGCACCTCACCACCCAAGCCAAGCTGCCGCACCGTTGGGAGTTTGTGCACGACCACGTGGGCTACAACTACCGCATGCCCAACATCAACGCAGCCTTGGGTTGCGCCCAGATGGAAACGCTGGAGCCATTTGTGCTCAACAAACGCGAAACTGCCGCCCGCTATGCGGAGTTCTTTGCCACGGTGCCGGAGATGACCTTTGTAACGGAGCCGGAGCACGCCCGCGCCAATTATTGGCTCAACGCTGTGTTGCTGCCCGATAAGGAAGCCCAGCTGCGCTTCTTGGAGTACACCAACGACCACGGCATCATGACCCGCCCGGTGTGGGAGCTGATGAACCGCTTGCCCATGTTTGCCCATTGTCAGACAGATTCCCTGCAAAACACCATCTGGCTGGCAGATCGCCTTGTGAATATCCCCAGTAGTGTGAGATAATGCTGCAGCAACGCCCCATCATTCTGGTTGGCGGTGGCGGCCACTGCCTCTCCGTCATCGAAGCCGCAGAAAGTGCCGGAATGGCCATCTTGGGCATTTTGGATGCTCCCCATTTGGTGGGCACCCGCGTGCTGGGGCACCCTGTCGTGGGGGGCGATGCTGATATGGCTCGCTATGCGGCAGAGGCAGATTTTATCATCTGCGTGGGGGCTATCCGCAGTGCAGAAGTGCGGCGCAGGCTGTATGCCCAAGTGCAGCAGGCCGGTGGGCGCTTAGGGCGCATTATCGCCTCCACTGCGCGGGTTTCTGCCCATGCGAGCATCGGCGCGGGTACCGTGGTGCTGCACCATGCACTCGTCAACGCAGGGGCGGTGGTGGGCGAAAACTGCATTATCAATTCCGGTGCCATTGTGGAACACGGCTGCAACATCGGGGCGCACGTGCACCTCTCTACCGGGGCTGTCATCAATGGTGATTGCTCCGTGGGCGATGGCTCGTTTGTGGGCAGTCGGGCAGTTGTTTACCAAGGTTGCAGCGTGGCAGAAAACTGCATCATTGCTGCGGGAAGTGTCGTGCGGGGGAATCTGGATACCCCTGGCATGTATGCCGGCAATCCAGCGCTATTGAAATGAGTGTATGAAGAATAAGGTTTTAATTATCGCAGAAGCGGGAGTGAATCACAATGGGTCGATGGAGCTTGCGCGGAAGCTGGTGGACGCAGCGGCAGAAGCGGGCGTCGATATGGTGAAGTTTCAGACTTTTAAGGCTGAGAAGCTTGTTACAATTGATGCTGAACAAGCAGAATACCAACAGAAAAATACTGGTAAATCGGAGAGCCAGTATGCCATGCTCAAGCGCTTGGAACTCTCGGAGCGCGACCATGAAGAATTGATAGCCTATTGCCAGCAGAAGGGGATTCGCTTCTTCTCGACGGCATTTGATATGGAGAGCTTGGATTATTTGCGCAGCCTCAATTTGGGGATATGGAAGATTCCATCAGGTGAAATCACCAATTACCCATATTTGAAAAAAATTGCATCATACGGTGAGCCCGTTATCCTGTCTTCTGGTATGTGCAGCATGGATGATATTCAGGCCGCGTTGGATGTGCTGACGAGTTCGGGGCTGAGCAAAGACGACATTGCTTTGTTGCATTGCAACACAGAATACCCCACGCCTTGGGGCGATGTGAATCTGAATGCCATGCCTGCTATGGGGAAGTACTTTGGGGTGAAGATGGGGTATTCAGACCATACCAAAGGTATTGAGGTGCCCATTGCGGCCACAGCTTTAGGCGCTACCATCATTGAAAAGCATTTTACCTTGGACAAAACCTTGCCCGGACCGGATCATCGGGCCTCATTGGAGCCAGATGAACTAGCCGCGATGGTAAAAGCCATTCGGCATATTGAACAGGCCCTGGGTTCATCTCAAAAAGCCGTGACGCCGTCTGAGCAAAAAAACATGCAGGTCGCTCGGAAAAGCATTGTGGCGGCCAAAGATATTTGCCGTGGAGACATTTTGCTAGAGGATTGTCTGGCCGTTATGCGCCCAGGCACGGGGATTTCTCCCATGCTCTGGAATGAGGTGGTAGGCAGTGTTGCCACGAGAGACTATAAGAAAGGAGAATGTATCGAAAGATGAGAAAAATTTGTGTAGTAACCGGTACCCGGGCTGAGTTTGGCTTGCTCAGCGGAATCATGCGGGCCATTCAAAATCACCCAGATTTAGAATTGCAGGTGATAGCGACCAATATGCACCTTTCTCCTGAGTATGGGTTAACCTATCGGGAGATTGAGCAGGCTGGTTTTACGATTCATAAGAAAGTGCACATGCTTCTTTCTGCTGATACGGACAACTCCACAGCCAAATCTGTTGGATTGGGCCTTATCGGTTTTGCGGATGCCTACGAAGATTTGAAGCCCGATGTTTTGTTAATTTTGGGCGATCGCTATGAAATACTCGCAGCGGCTTCAGCAGCAATTTTTTACAAGATTCCCATTGCTCATTTGCACGGTGGCGAAGCGACGGAGGGTGCCTACGATGAAAGTATCCGGCATGCTGTCACGAAGATGAGCCACTTGCATTTTGCTGCAACCGAACCATATCGACAGCGTATTATTCAGTTGGGTGAGCCGCCCGAACGCGTCTTTTGCGTGGGAGCACCGGGTGTTGAGAATATACACAAGGTCCCTCTCATGAGCCAAGCCGAATTGGAGGAAAATTTGGGCTTCTCATTTGGAGAGAAAAGCCTTCTTATCACCTATCATCCTGTGACTCTGGGCCACCAGAGTGCCGCCGAGCAAAGCGCGGCATTACTGCGCGCTCTCGATACGTTCCCTGAATACAAGTTGTTGTTCACGATGCCCAATTCTGATACGGATAGCCGTGTTATTGCCGACATGATTCAGCAGTATGCAGCGCAGCAATCTGAGCGCACGGCTGTCTATTCTTCGCTGGGCATGAAGCGCTATTTGTCGGCCTTGCAATACGTGACGGCAGTTGTCGGTAATTCGTCAAGCGGCATTATTGAGGTGCCTAGCTTTGGCATTCCTACCTTGGATATTGGGCCGCGGCAGCAGGGGCGCATCGCTGCCGAGAGTGTATATCATTGTGGTTCTACATACGATGAGGTGGTGCAGGGCTTGCAGCAGATTCTTTCCCCTGCATTCACGGATATGGCCCGCCATTGTCAGAATCCTTATGATATCCCCGGCACGACTGACTCCATCGTCAATACCTTGGCTTCGGTTGATTTGAATCAGCTCGCTATTAAAAAATTCTATAATCTCGTATGAAAAATCTACTCGTCATTATTCCCGCTCGCGGGGGCAGCAAGGGTATACCCGGCAAAAATATCAAGCCCATGGGTGGTAAACCCCTCATTCGGTATTCCATCGATGCCGCACGCTCTGTGGTGGCAGATGAGCAAATTTGTGTGTCGACGGATGACGCGGCCATCATCTCTTGCGTCGAGGAATATGGCTTGAAAGTGCCTTTTGTGCGTCCCGCTGAGTTGGCTACCGATACCGCAGGCACCAATGGAGTGTTGCTGCATGCTTTGGAATTTTATGAATCAAAAGGCATGCAGGTGGATGCGATTTTGATGCTTCAGCCCACATCTCCTTTCCGCAGCTGCGAACAAGTCAGGCAAATCCTTGAGGCCTATACTCCCGAGGTGGATATGGTCGTCTCTGTGAAAGAGACTGCCACGAATCCTTACTATAATTGTTTCGAGGACGATGAGAAGGGCTTCTTGCGCATCAGTAAGGGGGATAGAAGTTATGTGCGCCGTCAAGATGCACCCCCTGCTTATGAGTTCACTGGGTCGCTCTATGTCATCAATCCCTCTTCTCTTAAGTCAAAGGGGCTGTTTGGTCTCGATAAAATCCGCAAGTTCGTGACCAACGATTCGTATTCCGTTGATTTGGATACATTATTCGATTGGAAAATGGCCGAACTGCTCCTTCAAGATAATTTGGTAAATATTCCGTAATACATTGATTTGACATGACAAATATTAATAAATGTACACTGTCCGTGCAGTCCAATGTATTGGATGCACTAAAGAAGCTGAATAGTTCTTCCGCTCTCACGCTTTTTGTTGTGGATGAGGCGGAATCCGTCATTGGTACGGTGACAGACGGTGATATTCGACGCGCCTTGATAAGTGGCGCGACTTTGGATTCACCCATTGGGGATATTTGCATCCGCCAATTTGAAGCCATACGCGGTGGTGATTTCTCGCCCGATGACCTCTCCCGTATTCGCCGCAAAAACATCCATGTGGTGCCGGTGTTGGATGCGGAGAACCGCATCGAGCGCCTCATCGACCTGCGCGAAGTTAAAACGATTTTGCCGGTAGATGCGGTCATCATGGCCGGGGGCAGGGGAGAGCGCTTGCGCCCGCTCACCGATACGACACCCAAGCCTCTCCTCCCCTTGGGCAACAAGGTCATCATGGAGTATAATGTAGACAACATTGCCTCCATGGGTATCGACAACGTGACGGTGTGTATCCGCTACTTGGGAGAGCAAATTCAAGCCTACTTCGGAGATGGAGCAGCCAAGGGCTTGCGCATGCGCTACGTGACGGAGGACAAGCCGCTGGGTACCTTGGGTGCCATCACCCGCATAGACCACTTCGAACACGATGTGGTGCTGGTGATGAACTCCGACCTCTTCACCGATATTAACCTGGAGGAGTTTTACCTGCATTTTCTCCAAAGCGGGGCAGACATGTCCGTGGCGGCCACGCCGTACAACATCTCCGTGCCCTATGCCGTGATGAAAACGGACAAAGACCGCGTGATTTCTTTCGAGGAGAAGCCCACCTACACCTACTACTCCAACGCCGGTATTTACATGATACGGCGCAGCCTGCTCGAAACCATGACCCGCGATGAGCGTTGCGACACCACGGATTTGATGGACAGGTTGCTGGCCGGTGGCGGTAAGCTCACCTATTTCCCCATTGTGGGTTATTGGCTGGATATCGGCACCCCGGAGGAGTACCGCAAGGCCAAGGATATCATCAAGTACATCAAACACTTCTCCTGATGCTCAACCGGGAATCATCCCGGCACACAAACAGCACATCGCGACAAGATGCGATATGCTGTTTGTGTGTTTGCCCCACTGTGGGCTTACCGGGCGTCGGGGTGATTCTGCTGGAAGAACTCCAGCTGCTTCACCACGCAGCGGTAGCGGTGGCGCATTTTAGATTGGTGGTGGAAGCGGCTCAGGAATCGGCCTTTGCGCAGGGCTTGCTGCAGTTCCTCCATGCTGGGGTAGGGGTAGGTGTAGACAAAGGTACCCTGCGCTTTTTCTAGCTCTGAGCAGATGAAATCGAAGCGTTCTTGGTGCTCTGGGCTGCAACCCACCTTGCGCACCGCGATGAGGAGACGCACCGCGTCATCCCACTCCAGCAACTTCATGCTGATTTTGCCGAACCAACGGCTTGCGCAGATTTTGAAGATGTCGTTAAAGAAGGTCACCGATTTGGTGTTGATGGGCTTGGTGGCGAGCTGGCAATCGATGAGCACCACCCGACCATTGCGGTATAGCATGTTTTTGATATCGGCATCTCGGTGCACGATGTTGGCGCGCTTGAGCGCCTGGTAGATGGTGTAGATGTCTTCCACAATCTGGGCCTTTTGTTCGCCCGTCAATGCCTCCCCGCTTTGCAGCAGCGATATTAAGTCCTTGCCAGGCACATATTCAGCGCTGCAAAAGGAGAAGGGCTCGCCCGCATGGTAGGCAAGTGGCTTGGCAAAGTGCTCGGGGGCTTGTTGCCACAGCTCAAGTCCGCTGCGATACTCGTTTTCACTCATATCTGCATAGCGACACGCCTTGATGAAAATCGTCTTTCCCTCTGCATCTTTGGCCAAGTAGATGGAGTTCATGCTGGTAGCAAAGCGGCGGTGCGGGGAAAATGGGCGCACATCCGTGTAGCCATAGTTCTTCTTCAAAAATTTGCAGAATGCGCTGTGGCCGTTGAGTAGGGGGAGAAAAGGTATGTTCATGGGAACGGTGGGGAGCGTGTCTTATGCTCCACGCTCCATCTTACACCCTCGCCTTTTTTGTGTCAATCTCTATCTGCCATCTTAAAATAAGTTCGCAGAGCGGCGTTTTTTGCATTTTGGGCTTGCCAAAGGATAAGAAAGTAAGCTAGAATCGTTCCCGGATGGGTTTGTAGCTCAACGCGCGAGAGGTATAGATATCCATCTATCTAATAATCAACTCGATAGAAAAAGATGAAACATAGTATAATAGCCTTGGCATTTGCTTGTGGTCTGTGCGGTTCTGCCTTCGGGGCAGTGTCGCTGGCAGATCCGGAGTTTGTGCTTGAAGGCGACTCTCTGATATCCACGCAGGTGTTCGATGACTACCAAGTGACAATGTCGTTGCTCTTGGATGCCACGACCTTGGAGAAGGCTATCGGTAGCACGACGCAGGAGATGGATATCGCCTCGTTCAACATGGGCGGTACAGCGTTCACTTTACGCTTCAATGGCGGGAATATCAAGGCGTATAAGAGCGCAGATGCAACAAAGTTCTGGACGCTACTCGCGATTGATGAGGGCAATATCTGGGCTAATGTTGAAAAAGCGGCTCTTACCTTTGTGTTCGATTCTTCTAACGGAACGGTTGGTACTTATACCACGCTGACGCTGACCGATGCCGCCGGGACGGTACTGTATGAACGTAACGAATCGAATAGCGGTTTTAAGGCCACCGGGGGAACGTTGAAAGATATCTCCATCCCTGATAGTGATTTGGTAGAGAAAGCCTATGTCATGAATGGGATAAGCACGGTTGAGGAGACTAAGAAGCTCAATAAGGAGCTGGTTCCTGAGCCAACTACGACGACGCTGAGCCTTCTTGCTCTCGCCGGTATGCTGGTGCGCCGCCGCCGCCACTAAGGTCGCGGTCCATCGCATATATGACCACCACGGCCCACCCTGCATGCAGGGTGGGCCGTGGTGGTTTGATGATGCCTAGTGGGAGGGGACACAAAGCCTCAATTAGTCAATGACGCTCCAGAGGCGGCCATTGGAGGCGTGAATGAGGCGGATGGGGAGGTCGAAAGCTAGGCGGAGGTTGGATTCGGTGAGGACGGTATCTCGGGGGCCATCGGAGATGATTTGGCCGTCTTTGAGAATCATGCCGTGGTCGAAGGTGGGGAGGATATCCTCGATACGCTGGGTGATGAAGATGAGGGTGAGCTCGGGGCGAGCGGCGGCCATGTCGGCGATGGTGTTGAGCAGGAATTCGCGGCCTGCAATATCGAGGAAGACGCTGGGTTCATCCAGAATCATGAGCTCGGGGTTGGTCATGAGGGCGCGCGCAATGAGCACCTTCACCTGCTCACCGGAGCTCATGGCGCAGACAGGCCGCTCCATGAGGTGCTCTGCCCGCAGGGAGTGCATGAGCTGCGCAGCACGGGATTCCTCTTGCTCGGTGGGGTCGCGGAAGAGGCCGATGGTGGCATCCGGGCCGGAGAGCACCATCTGGCGGCCCGTCCACTCGCGATCGCCCAGCCATTGGTGCATGAGCGGGCTAACCCACGCGATTTTTTTGCGCAGCTCTTGCAGGTTCACCCGGCCGAAGCGCTGCCCCAACACCTCTACCACAGCACCGAAAACCGGCCAGGCGTAGCCCATGAGCATACGGACCAAGGTGGTCTTGCCGGCTCCATTGGCTCCCAGCACAAAGTAGCGCTGGCCACGGTGCACTTGCCAGTCGATGCCCTTCAGGATTTCTCGCCCGCTCAGGTATACGTGGGCACCCTGTACGTTGATGCAATGCTGCGGATTCATGATGATTATTCAGCTTGGTAGCGATCTCGGCTGTTCTGCATGCGGGTTTCCGCATCTTGGCGTATTTTTTCGGCCTTTTTCGAATCGCCGGCTTTTTCGTAGGCATCCGCGATGAGGTTTTGGATGGCTACTTCCTTGGAGAGTTTGAAATGGTCTCCCCCGCCGGAGCGCACGTGTTTTTCGAAGAGTTTTTCCACATCTTTGGCCATGGCCTTCCATTGTCTTTCGGAGGCTTCTTCGCCCATGAAGTTCATGTATTGACTGAGGAGTTGCTGGAAGACATCGCCGCGGTTGGTGTATTCCTTGAGCTGTTTTTTGTAGAGGACGGAGAGCCCGCGGATATCTCCTTCTTCACTCAGGAGGCGGCCTTGGCGTTCGATGGCTTCCACCACGAGGTCGGTGCGTCCTTCGCCCACGGTGCGTTTGAGGGTATCCATGCTGCGTTTCATGGAGCTTTTTTGGGAGGATGTGCTCTTGGCGGCCATGAGGTATTGATCCTCCACCTCGGTGGCGAGGTCGATGAGCTCGCCGTTCTTGCGTCCGTGGCGCATGAGGTTTTGGCTGATGGAGCGCCATACTTCGGATTCAGGCATATTGTCTTTATCGAAGGAGAGGACACGCACACGGTTGACCCAACCGGAGGTGAGCAAGGGGTAGGCAGAAGTCACGAACTTGGCGGCACCGCGAGCTTCTGCGCTGCTGCCAATGCGCATGAGGTAGGCCGAAAGCAGCATACCGTCTGCCGCCTTTTCCATTTTTTCATCCGTGGTTTTCTTGGTCTGATTGAGGAGTACGCTTTCATGCAGCCAGCGGCCGGAGCAGCTATTGGCAAAGCGCCCGGTCTTGTAGCCGTAGGAGCCGGTTTGCTGCCAGCTCACGTTATCTACCAGCGAGGCAATCCACGCGTGGGGGCCACGGTCGCCATCGCCCACGATGTAGACAGCGGGTATACCGGCGCACTTGGCAGTCGTGTGGGCAAAGTAGGCTTGGTCCATGCAGATGCCGCCTTCTTTGCGGATTTCCTCGAAGGTGTAGCTGGTGTAGGGGTCCACCCTTTGGGCGGCGCGGTCCATACGGTAGCGGATGGAGCCGTAGGCTTCTCCCCAGTTGGATTGGTTGTACTTCATGTTTTTGAGCACCCAATCGAATTCGGAGCGAGGCAGGCGCACATCCACCACGTAGAGAAGCTGGCTCACGCTGAGCTTTTTGATATCTGTCACCAACTTTTTGGCGGCATCTTTTTCGCGGAAGTAATCATAGACCTGCGCCATGGTGAGCGGCGGGGTTTTGGCATCACGCACTTTGGTGGAGGATTGAGCCACGGCGGGGGAGACAAGGGAGCAGGCAATGGCGAGGTTCAGGTATTTGCCCCGGTCTTTTTCAGGGGTGCGTTCCCACAAGTCGAAGAAAAGGCGGATGGCGTAGCCCATGTGGGCGGGGTTGCCTTCATTCATCATGAAGTTTTGCAGCAGAGTGTGCAGCGGTTGAGTTTTATCTCGCAGAGCCCATTGGAAGAAGAGCTTGGGGGCTTGGGGGCCGTTGGTGTATTCGCGGGCACCGGGAGCCAGCATCTCGCTGAGTACTTGGCTGCCCGCCATATCTGCCAGCAAGCACAAATCAATCGCTTGTACCAAGTTGCGGCAGCGCGCATAGGCACTGTGGCCCAGTTTATCGCCCGAGATGAGCTCCGGCATCACGGCTTTGATACGCGGATTGAAGGTGGAGGCAAAGACATCAAAATCGCCGCGGGTGAGCAGCTCATCCACCATGGTGTTGAAGGTGGCTATATTGGCAGGGAGATTGCAATCCGAGCCGGTGAGCAGGAGCTCTGCTGCATACGGGGAGTCTGCTTGCTTCTCTTCCGTGGCAGGGGCAGGGGCGGGTTCATCCGGTTGCTCCTGCTGCCGGTTGGCTTCTGCTTCGCGGCGGCGGCGTTCGGCTTCCTCGGCCTCGCGGCGGCGGCGTTCAGCTTCTTCTGCGGCTTTGCGCTCGGCTTCTTCGGCAGCTTTGCGGGCGGCTTCTTCTGCGGCCAAGCGCTTGGCTTCCTCGCGGGCCTTGCGGTGAGCCTCTGCTTCTGCCGCAGCCTTGCGGCGGGCTTCTTCGGCCTCGCGGGCACGGCGTTCGGCAGCGGCTTTGCGTGCCATGGCCTCAGCCTTGGCTTGCTGCTGTGCTTGGATGTAGTAATAGCCACCGCCACCCAGCAATCCCAGCGCCAGTAAGATACCTACGATGAGGCCGGCCGGTGATTTTGTTTTGCGGGGAGAGGGGGTGATAGATGGGGTAGAGGGTTTGAGCTTGATGGCCATGCCTACATTGTACACAAATATGGCTGCTAATGCAATACCCCAGATGAGAATATGCAGCGCAAACGCATTAGGCGAGATCTGCCTTAAATAGCTGCTGCTGCTTGGATATCAATTGCGAAATTCATATTTCAAATTTCACATTGAAAAAATGGGCGCTGTCGCGCAAGAAAATGGGTGGGGTGCATCTGCGCTCGCCGCCCCCGCCTTGAAGGCGGGGCAAGGCCAAAGTGTCGTTATCGTTTCGCTTTACATCTGACGCAAGTCAGCTAGCTCCAATAAATTATAAATTTGAAATCATTGCCATCCCATAAAGCAATGTTATATGGCAGGCTTATCGTTTTTCGTT
>Ga0233361_1000114_pt1 | contig 14225 bp, 11 predicted proteins | sample ElkDunMinimDraft_21_FD_180678 | JGI IMG/M metagenome (GOLD analysis project Ga0233361, IMG submission 180678) | Fecal eukaryotic communites from dung pellets of Tule Elk in California, USA - Elk Dung C0 | ecosystem: Host-associated > Mammals > Digestive system > Large intestine > Fecal | place...
CAAACAAACTTATCCGTCAAGCCTTTGCTGTAGTAACAAATAATCAACCATATATTGATGGGTTTGTATCATCACTTGCATAAAAATGATATTGTTTATTAATTTTTTAATATAGTTCGTTCGAGCGTATGCGAGATAAGAACTGTCAACTCTCAACTATCAACTGTCAACTATCAACTGTCAACTATCAACTGTCAACTATCAACTGTCAACTATCAACTGTCAACTGTCAACAGTCAACAAAAAAAACGTTATGTCCAAAACAGAAATCTCTACACTCGGTGAATTTGGGCTCATTAAGCACCTCACTAAAGATATCAAACCCGTGCAACCTTCTACCCAAAAAGGAGTAGGTGACGATGCTGCGGTGATGCACTATGCCGACAAACGCACGCTTGTTACCACCGATCTATTGCTCGAAGGTATCCACTTCAATTTGGAGTACGTACCTCTCAAGCATCTTGGTTACAAGGCGGCTGTAGTCAATTTCTCCGACATCTACGCCATGAATGGCACCCCTACGCAAATCACTGTTTCTCTCGGAATTAGCAAACGTTTCTCCGTAGAAGACCTCGAAGAACTCTATGCTGGCATACGCCTCGCATGCGAGAAATATAATGTTGATCTTGTAGGTGGCGATACCTCTGCTTCTATGACAGGATTGACCATCTCTATCACTTGCCTCGGTACAGCATACGACTCCGATATCGTCTATCGCAATGGTGCCAAAGTCAATGATCTTATCTGCGTGACAGGTAATCTGGGAACTGCTTATATGGGATTGCAACTGCTTGAACGTGAACGTATTGTAATGAATGCCAACGAGAATGCTACCCCTGCTTTCGAAGGACGCGAATATTTGCTTGAGCGCCAACTCAAACCCGAGGCACGCCGCGACATCATTGAGCAATTGCACAAAGCGGGAATCAAACCTACTGCTATGATGGACATCTCCGATGGACTTAGCAGCGAACTCATGCACATCTGCACCCAATCCAATGTTGGTTGCTCAATCTACGAAGACAAATTGCCAATCGACTATCAAGCTGCAGCATTAGCCGAGGAAATGAACCTCAATATCGTCACTTGTGCCCTCAATGGAGGAGAAGATTACGAGTTGCTATTTACTTGTAATTTAGAAGATTACGAGAGACTCATTCCATTGGAGGATGTGTATTTGATTGGTCATATCACCAAGCCCGAGCATGGTATCAACCTCATCGGCCGCAATGGTGAGGAACTCTCACTTCAAGCCCAAGGCTGGAACGCTTTTAAGAAATAACCATTACATATACCAAAACGCCACTCTCCAATTGAAGAGTGGCGTTTTCTATTTCAACAAAGTGTTAGTGGCAGAACATGATTCCCACATACAATCTGGGACCTGTAGGGAAAACCAACTGCTTGTTAGCAAATGCCAACATCCAATCCAAACGGAACGTAGCATGTATGCGTTTGGTAATACAATAATCCATACCCACATACGGATTTACATAACCAAATCCTTGCTTGTGTAAGATTGCTGTTCCTTCTGCTTGCCAATCGTCTTGACTACCATCCACGATAGACAATGTACGCATAGCACCACCACCTACCGAGCCACCAATATAGGGCCACACCTTCTCCAAACGCCAGCATGCATCGGCAATCACGCCGCCCCAACCAGTACGGATATAACTACCTTTTTGCAGAAAATCGTGTTGGTCAGTCATGCCACTCTTTACATTGGAACTAAAGCCCTCACAACCAATTCGCAAGTGCTTCATTAGATTGACACGCATCGAACCTCCCAAACCATATGTCAAGCCTTGCATACTAATTTGTTCGCCTGTTGGCAGTATAGCGCCAGCGGGTTGCCCAAACAAATAGCCCGCATGCACCATCATACCACCACTACAACCTTGAAATACACGTACCTTTTCTTTTTTAAGAGCAGTAGTATCATTTTGTGCAAATACCATAGCACTGCACCAGAGTAGTATGTAAAGTAGTTTGTATCGCATCAATTAAAGGTCTATTATATAATAAGTTATAATGATTATTCCCAATATTCTTTATAATGATTATTTCAATTTTTCTACATAGTAAAGTTGCGTAGTATCGCCTTCTAAAATATGTTGCAAGTCTTGCAAAATACGCTCTGGGTGAACCGTACCCGTTTCCCAAAAGTCATTGGCTCCGCTAGGCAACGCCCTGCGGCGGAAATTATACACTTGTCCCGTCTGGTAAGCCCTGAACCATGTGTGTTTCTTATCTATAGCCTCTAATTCCTTCAAACTAGTGGCTTCGCAGCCTACCCAAACATCTGCTTGACTAAAATCTTGGATGGCCTGCTCCATGGTCAGCGGAATAGATGAGGTGGAAGGATTGTCTTCATATTTGTATTGTGCGCCCGCATCGCGGAATAGATTGCCCATGAATGTCCCCCCCGCAGGTACATACCACGTCCCTCGCCACGACATACCGGACATGATACTCTTGCCTTTAAACGTTAAACTATCAACTTTCAACTGTGCATATGCATCTCTGACGCTCGCGTATATGCTGTCCGCCTTGGTCGAACAACCAAAGACGGCGCCAAACACGCGTATCCATTCGGCGCGAGCGAGTGGAGTAGTCTCTGTCCATTCGTTGCAATACAAAATAGGAATACCCAATGCCTCTACTTGTGCTGGAATAGGGTCGCCTTGAGCATAGGTATAAAGTATCACGAGATCGGGATTAAGCAGCAGAATCTTCTCCATGCTTGGCTGCATATCATCGCCAATATCTGTGATACGCTCACGGTCTTCTTCGCTCAAATTATATACGCGCTCTGGGCGGCAAACACCTACCACTTTGTCTGTCATGCCCAACTCGCTTATAAAACCCATATGCGTAGCCGAAGTACACACAATACGCTCATACGGTTGGCTGAACGACAACTTCTGCATCACCTCTCCCTTCTGCCAAGGTGAGTAGATAGTGATAATCGTACTATCGTTTTGAATATCAATAGTAAAACCAGCGGTATCATCCGTGACAGATATGTTGGTTGTAGGCTGGCATGCCACGCACACCAACCCAAGCAAACACAATATGAAATATAGTCTGGACATTCTTCTTATTTCCCACTGATCTCACAGATATTCACGAATCTTATTTATTTGTGATAATCCGTGCAATCTGTGGGCAGAATCAAATTACCTCTAGTTTACTTCCTGGGAAGTAGTGCGCCAAGATTTGCTCGTAGGTATAACCCTTGGCAGCCATCACTGCGGCACCGATTTGGCATAATCCTACACCATGTCCCCATCCAGCACCCGTGAGGATGAAGTCACCATTCTCGTTGCGATCTACTACAAAGGCACTACTGTACAAGTGGCTGCGGCTCAACCATTTGCGAATCTCTAACTCCTTGCCAATTACCATGCTGCGCTTGCTACCCACAATCTGCATCTCGTACAAACGAGCCGATGGACCGCGCTTGATAGGCACGAGGTCAAGGATCTCGCCAAAGTCAATACCTGAACGCTCACGGATAATCTCGCTTAGCTCCTCTTTACTATATTGTACAGTCCAGCGGTAGAAGTCTTTGGTCTCTTGGTCGTAATTATTCAATACTTGGCTGAGGATACGCTCGTCGGTGGTATTGCAGTAGGCAGAAGGAGAGGTGCGGATAAAGGCTTGTGCATTCTCCTCGATAGTCAGGTCAGGTAATGGAGTGCCAATCTCGTCGCGAACGGGCTCGAGGTAGTCATAGTGCTCGTTTGCCCAAGCGTTCTCAAAGAGTTCGGTTGCGCCACCGCATGCCTTGTAGAAGCGTGCGTCGCATACTTTTCCGTCGTACATTAGTACTTGTCCGCGGGTAGCGTCAATAGCCTTTTGCACATTGGCGGCTGCCTCGGGGTGCTCATCGCGACGGGTGATACCTTCATAGCGTTGGCAGTGGTCGTCGGCACATACATCAAAGCCCTCGTGCGCATCTCTCTCGTACCAAATGACATGGCGATCAGGGTCGCTCAGGTCGGGTTTGTCGGTACCGGTAGATGGGCTAATGATAGGACGCAATACCCAACTGCGGGAGATAACAGCGTGTGCTTTCAAGAGCTCCAACGAAGAGGTAGCGGACATCTCAGAAGTGATTACCGAACTGAGGTAGTCTTCTACATCGAGGCGGTTGATGGCAGTTTGTGTGCCGTCGGCATTGTCGCGTATTTCGAGTGTACCTTCAAACTCTTGGTCTTCGAGGCGATCCCAGTGAAAACCAATACCAATGCGGACATTCTTCAAGAGGAAGGTTGGATGTTCGGGTGTGGAATGAGGACCTGGAATAACGGCCTCAATCTTTGGGGCGGTCATAACGCCCACAGCAATTTGGTGTTTCATGATGCTGAATTATAGTTAGTTATTCATTCTTTAAAAAGGGTTCTTGTTCAAAAAGCATTTGAAGTTCATCAAAGCGAGCGACTGTATCCGAACCATATTTCCACAGATGAAGGCGAATCTTTGCCATCGGCTTATCCTGTCCGAGTTTGGTTTTAGAATAGAATTTATCAGCATAACATATCAGTTTCTCCTCCAATGTCTGCGGTGAATAGTCCCGTAGCGGTATAGGTAACTGCTCACGGATAATCTGCTCATAGGTGATTCCTGTGCCAGTATGACGTTCTGCAACTGCGGCATGCTTCGGCAACCCCTCTTGACGGAGTATCTCGGCACCGAGATAACCATGTTCGATATAGGCATGTGTGCCTAAACAATGAATTTTAGGAGCATCACAGAGTACCACACCAATATCATGCAGCATTGCTGCCTCCTCTACAAAAACTGGGTCCACCTCACCAGATTCTATCCATTCGGGATGAGCTTGTAATATGGCAAGAGCACGATCAGCCACCTGACGAGAATGGGTCAGCAAAATATGCTGAAGCTCCACATTTCCACCACAATACTTCGCTATTATCTGATTATAATCAATCATCTCACTTTCAACTGTTAACTATCAACTATCAACTGTCAACTGCAAACTGTAAACTGTAAACTATCAACTGTCAACTATCAACTGTCAACTATCAACTGTCAACTGTCAACTGCAATCATCACTTTCCCCAATTTAATTTATCTTTGAGCGATTGCATAAACGACTGTCCTTCCACATGCACAATCTTAATAGTGCGTTGCGAGCGCTCGATATGCAATTGAATATCTTGATTCAAGACTTGGCTACGTCCATCTACACTAAGCATAAAATTGCCATTACGGCTTGAGATCTTAACATCAATTTTGCTATCATCAAGTACAACCAGCGGACGGATATTAAGGCTATGGGTGGCTACAGGTGTAAGGATGATAGCATTGACATGAGGATCCAGTAATGGCCCACCCACACTAAGATTGTAAGCTGTTGATCCTGTGGGTGTTGCCACCAACAAGCCATCTGCTTTGTACTTATGAAGAAATTCGCCATTGAGGGTAACATCCACCGTAATCATACTACTCAAACCCGACTTCAAAATAGCCACCTCATTGAGCGCATAAGGCGAAGCAATCTTGCCATCTTGCTGACAAGTAACCTCTAACATACGACGTTGTTCAATGGTATAATTATTCGTAATCAGTTGATCAAGCACCGCATCAATATGCTCCGTTTGAACCTCAGCAAGATAGCCCAAATGTCCACAGTTGATACCCAAAATGGGTATATCCAAGTGCCCTACCAACGAAGCTGTGGTAAGAAAAGTGCCATCACCACCTACAGACAGTGCAAAATCGATCGTCTCGCCTGTTTGGGACATATAATCCTCTACCGAAGGAAACTCACGATTAAACGCTTCATGACGCAGTTCATGCGACAGGACGATATCTACACCACGCAGTTGAAGAAACTCAACGATATGCTTTACCTCGCGGATAGTTTCCGAGCGAAGGGTATTACCAAAGATAGCGATAGTCATGGCAGTATATAATTTATAGTTTATTATTTGTTTTTCAATCCATTGAGTAGTGCAGCAGCATCCATACGCTTCTTGCCTGGCAATTGCAACTCAAGCAGATCAACATATCCATCACCACAAGGAATGATGATATGCCCCTTCTGCTCAGCGAGCGAAGTGACTGCCACCTTATACACCTTAGCACCTTTGAGCACATCTCCCAACGGATGAGATGCTGGCAGCTCATTGATCCATGCTGCTGGATAGGGACTCAAACCACGCACATGATTGCGGATACGCTCGGCATTCCACGAGAAATCAATCGCGCAAGTATCCTTAAAAATCTTAGGCGCAGGGCGCAAAGCGATCGTATTGTCCTGTGGCATAGTAGAAAGTGCTACTCCCTGATTCTCGGCATCAATGATGGCATCTACAGTGCGTGTCACCAGCGTTGCTCCCATAGTCATCAGTCGATCATGCACAGAACCTACATTTTCATCTGGAGCAATAGATATACGCTCCTGCAAGATGATATTACCTGTATCTATCTCATGCTGAAGCATAAAGGTGGTGGCACCTGTTTCGGTATCGCCATTCATCACCGCCCAGTTGATAGGGGCAGCTCCACGGTACTGTGGCAACAAAGAAGCATGCAGGTTAAATGTACCCAACCGTGGCATATTCCACACCACTTCTGGCAACATTCGGAATGCCACCACAATCTGCAAATCTGCTTGATACGAACGTAGCTCTTCAAGAAACGTTTCGTCCTTCAGACGCTCTGGCTGCAATACGGGCAAGCCTACCGAGAGGGCATACTGCTTAACCGCCGAAAATTGCAATTGGTGTCCACGTCCCGCAGGTTTGTCGGGCATAGTCACCACAGCCACTACTTGGTAGCCCCCTTCCACCAAGGCACGCAGACTCTCCACTGCAAAGTCAGGCGTACCCATGTAAATAATTCGTATTGATTGCTTATCCATATACTTTTTAACTCTCAACTGTCAACTATCAACTGTCAACTATCAACTGTCAACTGTCAACTGCCAACTGTCAACTATCAACTGTAAACTATCAACTGTCAACTATCAACTGTCAACTGTCAACTGTCAACTGTCAACTGCCAACTCCCCCTACCTAAACGTGTGCGCAAAGCCCACACTAATCAACTCCTTGAATTGAACTTGCGACCTATGGTCAGTCACTTGCTCTATCGTACCATCATAGCGAGGATGGAGCATGACTTTTGCCGACAAATATCGATTAATAATAAAGTCCACATTGACTTCTAATTCCGTTTCTATTTGTTTATAGTTGGTAAAGAAATAAAATTTCGTATCCAAATGTATCTCTCGTAAAGGTTTCCATTTCCATTCTACTCGTAAGGCACTACCTATTTCGTGCAATATATTTTTCCCTGCTTCAATACCATATTCTGTAACATTTACATAATCTGCGTCTGCGATATTGGCATAAACCAGTTTATATGTTGCAGGCGAAAGGTTGATTGACAAACCCTTGATTGGTTTATAGTCCGCACCAATACCCATCGTATAGCGAATTGGTGTTAGGAATGTGGTATTGAGGAGATTGGTATTCTTCTGATAGTTCGGAAAGAAGTTTGTTCGAAATTCAACAAACATAGATGCATACCAATGTTTATGAAACTGATACCCCAACTTACTATAAACCTTAAAGATATCATCCGTTGTATTCATTTTTCGGAGCGTATCTCCACTCACCGTGCTCACACCCACACGCCATTCTGCATTGTTCTCCCAAGAGAGATTATTCTTGTTGTAATTGGCAAAAGCTTTTGCCGACCAAAGCATGGAGAAGGCATTAGCCGCTCCTTGATGCCAATTTTCGGTGGCATAGTTCTGTGTCAGTTGCAGCGACATATTGGCTTCTCTTCGCCAAGGCGAACGCGAATCGCGCAACGCACGTGCAGCATCCAAGGCATCCTCACGAATATTACGCACGATAGCTCGTTGTATTTTTCCGCGTCCAATTGCCACATCTTTCAATCGCTCTGGATCGCTGACCGAAGTGTATAAATCAGCATGATTCCGAGTAATATAACGAAGTGCATTGCGACGAATTGCAGCTACCGTATAGCGCTCATCAGCAGCCGTATCGTTCAACGAACGCATTGGCTCTGGCACATACATCAAGGGGACACACAACGGATGAGGATAGCGTTCCCAAATCGTATCACATACCACTACCATCGAATCCGCTAACACCACTGTATCTTGATGTAAATCACGACCTTGCTGCGCCACCAACTCCAACAACAACGCGTCGTCATCTACCGTTTGCGCCATGACAGTGGAGATGAAGGCACTACACAATAGCACTATGAAGATACGCCACCTCAAGGCAATGCAGGACGTTTAAATGCACGAATAATCAAATAAATACCCCAAATCACAAATGGCAATGACAGCAGCTGCCCCATATTCAACACATGCCCCGCCTCAAAAAGCTCTTGGTCATTCTTGATAAACTCCAGCATAAAACGCGTAAAGAAGATAATCTCTAGGAAAACGCCCAAGAGCAATCCCTCGCGTTTGTATGCCTTACCTTTCCAATACATGAGCCATGTCACAACAAAACCGACTATACAATAGAGCATTTCGTAGATTTGAGTAGGGTGACAAGGAACGGTCTGTCCATCACGCACAAAGATAAAGCCCCAAGGGAGGTCGGTAGGAGTTCCATAAATCTCAGAGTTCATCAAGTTCCCCAAACGAATTAAGGTAGCCGTCACACAGACTCCTACTACCAAGCGATCCATAATCCACAGCAGTGATGTATGGAACTTTGGCTCTTTGGAGAATACTTTCTTATTAAGTAGCCAAGCTGCTGTCAATAGTCCAAATGCGCCACCGTGACTAGATAGTCCGCCTTCCCAAATCTTGAGCAGTTTGAGAGGATGTTCAATATATGGATTGCGGTAATTGATTGTCCAACCAAAGATTTGCACAGGGTCCGTAGAGATACCCATATATTGGCAATAGGCTTTCATGCCTGGCAGGGTAACATCGTGCCACTCATAGAACCAGCAGTGCCCTACTCGCGCACCGATGATAAGACCTATCACCATCCACATGAATAGTTTGTCGGTCCACTCGGCAGGACAATTCTCGTTTTTATAGAGTTTGATCTGAATGAGATAGCATAGATAGATACCAATAGCCCACAGCAGACCATACCAACGAATCTCCCCCTCACCGATATGCACCAATACTGGGTCTATATCCCATACTATAGTTAACAGTTGACAATTGATAGTTGACAATATCATAGTAAAAAACTTATTTTAGATTATTTTTGGATGATTTTATTATAGATGTTAGCAATTTAAGTAGTTCATGACAATCCTCATAAATTGAATTATACACATCATCATCTATATAGTCTGTATCATGTAATAAATCAAGCCAAAACTTGGTTTCTTCCGCTTCTTTTAATGAAATTGATAGTTTGTTAATGAAATCCAATGTACTTTGTGCATTCTTTGCTTCGGAACAATTTGCCCCTATCGACGTACCCGAACGCAGTAATTGTTTTGATAAAACATATTCATTTTTTTCTTGACACAAATATTTATATGCCTTCACTATTCTAATGGCAAAAGCATATGATTTTTGATATATCACACCCTTATTCTTCATAATCACCACCCTCCACCGTCAACTCTCAACTGTAAACTGTTAACTGTCAACTGTCAACTCTCCTTACCGTGACACTGTTTGTATTTTTTACCTGATCCACAAGGGCATGGATCATTTGGACGAGGTTTCTTCTCTACGCGGAGAGGTTCTGGGCGCTGTTGCTCACGGGTATCACGTCCTGCTGCAGCTGCATGTCCGCTAGCTTGTGCAGCTTGAGCGACTGCATCTTTTTGGGTACGGTAGCGAGAGTAGTCATGACGTTGTTGCGCATGCGCTTGACGTACCTCCTCAGGATCGCGGTTAGGGATTTGTCCACGGAAGAGGATAGAGATGGTACGACGGTTGAACGCATCCAACATCTGTTTGAAGATATTAAATGATTCCAATTTATAAATAAGCAATGGGTCTTTTTGCTCGTAGCTTGCGTTTTGTACCGACTGCTTGAGTTCATCCAATTGGCGCAAGTGATCTTTCCACTCATCATCAATCACATAGAGCACCATGCGCTTCTCAAACTCGCGGATAACTTCCTTACATTCAGTCTCATATGCAGCTTTGAGATTCACTGCAATATTATATACCTTCTTGCCATCTGTGATAGGAATCAGAATATTCTCATACATCGCGCCACGCTCCTCGTACACCTTCTTAATCACAGGATATGCCACCTTCTGAAGTGTCTCCATACGACGCTTAAAGGCCTCTAACGCCGCTTCTGCCAATTGGTCAGCTAAGACATTCTCACGGCTCGAACGGAAGGTATCTTCAGCAAAAGGAACTTCCATAGCAAATACTTGCATGACATCCAATTGGAGTGCCTCGTAGTCCATCGTCGCGCGTGCCTCCGCGATAAGCGCATCAGCAGTGTCATAAATCATATTGGTGATATCCACACCAATACGCTCACCCATAAGCGCATGGTGGCGTTTTGCGTAGATCACATTACGTTGCTGGTTCATCACGTCATCATACTCGATGAGGCGTTTACGAATACCAAAGTTGTTCTCCTCCACTTTCTTCTGTGCACGCTCGATAGAAGAAGAGATCATGTTATGTTCAATCATCTCGCCCTCTTGGAAGCCCATCTTATCCATCAAGCCTGCCAAGCGGTCCGAACCGAACATACGCATCAAGTCATCCTCCATACTCACATAGAATACAGAACTACCTGGATCACCTTGACGACCTGCACGACCACGCAACTGACGGTCCACACGACGGCTCTCGTGACGCTCGGTACCAATGATAGCCAAACCACCTGCATCCTTCACCTCTTTGGTGAGCTTGATATCGGTACCACGACCCGCCATATTGGTAGCGATAGTCACTACGCCTGGACGACCCGCCTCAGCCACCACGTTCGCCTCGTGTTGGTGCAACTTAGCGTTGAGGACATTGTGCTTGATCTTGCGGAGGGTGAGCAACTTACTCAGCAACTCACTGATTTCCACAGAAGTTGTACCTACAAGCACAGGACGACCAGCTTTAACCAATTCTTCCACCTCTTCGATAACCGCATTGTATTTCTCGCGTTTAGTGCGATAAATACGGTCGTTCATATCCTCGCGAGCGATAGGACGGTTGGTTGGGATAACTACCACATCCAATTTATAGATATTATAGAACTCACCTGCTTCCGTTTCAGCAGTACCAGTCATACCAGATAGTTTGTGGTACATGCGGAAATAGTTTTGCAGCGTGATAGTAGCAAATGTTTGGGTAGCCGCTTCCACCTTCACATTCTCTTTTGCTTCTACTGCTTGGTGCAAACCGTCTGACCAACGACGACCGTCCATCACACGACCCGTCTGCTCATCGACGATCTTAACTTGGTTATCATCAATGATGTAGTCCACATCCTTCTCGAAGAGGGTATAAGCTTTCAGCAACTGGTGTACGGTGTGTACACGTTCCGACTTGATGCTATAGTTAGCTAGCACTTCGTCTTTCTTTTGTTGTTTCTCCTCAACCGAGAGTCCCGATTTCTCAATTTCAGCCACTTCACTACCTACATCAGGGAGTACGAAGAATTGAGTATCCTCCATATTGCCTGTGAGGGTATCAATACCCTTGTCGGTCAACTCAATCGTCTTATGTTTCTCGTCGATTACGAAATACAGTTCATCAGTGGCAACATGCATATTCTTCTCGTTCTCTTGCATGTAGAACTCCTCAGTCTTTTGCAAGCGCACTTTCACACCAGGCTCGCTGAGGTATTTGATAAGTGCTTTGCTCTTAGGCATACCCTTAAAGGCACGGAAGAGCGAGAGTTCGCCTGCCTCACGTTCCTTCTCGTCTGCACTCTGCATCTTCGCTTTAGCTTCGGCAAGGAGCTTGGTAGTAAGGGTGTTTTGTGTGCGAACCAGCAGCTCTACACGGTGCTTGTATTCATCGAATAGCTGATCTTCGCCTTTTGGCACAGGTCCACTGATAATCAATGGGGTACGTGCATCATCAATCAACACAGAGTCCACCTCATCCACGATAGCGTAGTTATGTCCGCGTTGCACGAGGTCCATAGGACTAGTGGCCATATTGTCGCGGAGGTAGTCGAAACCAAACTCATTGTTGGTACCGAAAGTAATATCGCATGCATACGCACGGCGACGCTCATCGGAGTTTGGTTTGTGCTTATCAATACAATCTACGGTCAAACCATGGAACATATACAGCGGTCCCATCCACTCGGAGTCACGTTTAGCCAAATAGTCGTTGACAGTCACCACGTGTACACCCTCGTGCGTCAAAGCATTCAGGAATACTGGCAAGGTAGCCACTAGTGTCTTACCCTCACCCGTAGCCATCTCAGCGATAGAACCGCGTTGCTCTTTGTCGTTCTTCACGGCGCCGTGGAGTACCACACCACCAATGAGTTGGACATCGTAATGCACCATATCCCAGATGACCTCGTTACCACCAGCAGTCCATGAGTTATGGTAGATTGCCTTGTCACCATCAATATCCACGAAGTCGAAGCGAGGATCAGCAGCCAAGTCACGATCCATCTGTGTAGCTGTCACTGCGATGGTCTCGTTCTCTGCAAAACGGCGAGCGGTACTCTTGACTATAGCAAACGCATCTGGCAGGATATCGTTGAGCGTCTTATCATATATATCCAGCACCTCCTTTTCAAGGCGGTCAATTTCATTATACACTTTCTCGCGTTTGTCTATATCGAGCGATTCGATGCTTGCTTTGAGTTCAACAATCTTGGACTTATCCGCAGCCACCGCATCTTGCAAGCGTTGCATCAACGCTGCACTACGTGCACGCAGTTCATCGTCACTCAAAGCATCTATCTGAGCATAAACCGATTTTATTTTCTCCACATATGGCATTACAGCCTGCATATCCTTCTGCGACTTATTGCCAAATAACTTTGTTATTATTTCTACAAATCCCATATTATATATTTTTTAATATCACTTATCAACTGTAAACTGTAAATTGTCAACTGTCAACTGTCAACTGTCAACTGTCAACTGTCAACTGTCAACTGTCAACTGTCAACTGTCAACTGTCAACTGTCAACTGCACAAATTAGCGTGCAAAGGTACAAAAAAAAACGCAACTATACAAGAAAAATTGCGGAAAGTTTATTTTCTTTGCTATTTTGAATAAATTAATATAAATAACAACGAAGAGTGCCCTTGATGAGCACTCTCCGAAGCATTATGTTTTTTTGTGTTGATTATTGAATTACTTTACCTTCTGCATTATATTTTACGCCATTGAGCAAGATATGAAGATAACCATTCTCAATCACTTTGATATTATCCGTAGTAGATACGATATTTTCTACGTCTGTAGGTTTGTTTTCAGGATTTGGTTCAAAGTGTACACGCAAAGCATCCACGCAGAATTCGCCTGAAGTGGACAAGAGTGATGGTTGATGAACAAGCTTCAATCCCATAAACTGATAGTCTACGCCTACTGGCAGTGCAGACATATCTGCCTCTTGATACAACCATCCTGCGTAATCCAAGTCGCAAATCTTGGTATATTTAATATCACCTTCCACAATCCATTTTGCGTACAATGCATTGAATGAATAATCAGAGAATACATGCATACCAAAGGTGGAATTACTATTGCATTGAATAGATGTCAATGTGGTTGCATACAATGCTTCACCATCGTCTTCTGTGAAAGTGTATGCCAATTTGTTCGAAGCCAATCCTTCTGCTTTCTTGTTGGTAAAGCGTAAGGTAGAAATAGAAGCAACTCCAGTAGAATTCTCTTTATCAGCACTGAAGCATAACTCATCCAAATTATTAACCAAATCTACAGAAGGTATAGTAGCATCACCCGTGCGGAATGCAATATAGATGGTCTCATTGAGCATCACATTATTCACATCCTTCAATTCAGGATACAATACCAATTTATAGTCAGTATTAGGTTGCAATTCTTCTGGCAACTCAAACGAAGCATATCCATAAGGTTCTGGTGCTTTGTTAATCGTTACGTTACGTGTAGCTGGAGCCATCACATTGCCTGCTGCATCCATTACTGCCATTTGATTCTTAGAGCGTGTGTTAAATTTCGCATCATAGATAGTGATAAACGATGGCTTCAGTGGTACATTCACTGTGCCCTCTGATGGATAAGATTGCAGCAATTGCATCGA
>Ga0233361_1000117_pt1 | contig 14091 bp, 13 predicted proteins | sample ElkDunMinimDraft_21_FD_180678 | JGI IMG/M metagenome (GOLD analysis project Ga0233361, IMG submission 180678) | Fecal eukaryotic communites from dung pellets of Tule Elk in California, USA - Elk Dung C0 | ecosystem: Host-associated > Mammals > Digestive system > Large intestine > Fecal | place...
GATGCGCCGGCGAGATATGCAATGGCTGCGCATTGATTCATACTTGAATGCCACCACAAACACCCTGCTGTTTGTGCCCATGGCATGCCGCCATTGCGAGGACGCACCCTGCGAAGCAGTCTGCCCCGTGAATGCCACGGTGCACACGAGTGATGGGCTCAACGCGATGGTGTACCCCCGCTGCTGGGGTACGCGTTATTGCTCTGCAGCTTGCCCCTACCAGGCTCGCACCTTCAATTTCTACGACTACGCCAAGCAATCTCGCGCGGCGACCAAGCTACCCCCCAATCCGAGTGTGACGGTGCGCTCCCGCGGAGTGATGGAAAAATGCACCTACTGTGTGCAGCGCATCAACGCCGCCAAAGCCAGTGGCACGCCCCCACAGACGGCTTGCCAAGCGGCTTGTCCCACGCAGGCTATTCGCCTGATTGATTTGGTGAAAGACGCGCCAAAGAAGGTCTGCACGGCCTTTGATGCACCGGGTACCCAACCGCACACGCTCTATATTCTTTAGAAGAGAGCTGCTACGGCCTCGGCACAGCGGCGCCCATCCAAAGCCGCAGAAACGATGCCACCTGCGTAGCCCGCGCCCTCTCCACAGGGGAACAGACCTGCCAGCTGCGGGTGCTGCAAGGTGGCGGCATCGCGCGGTATGCGCACGGGGGAGCTGGTGCGTGTCTCGCAGCCGATGAGCAGCGCATCCTCACCGGCAAAACCTCGCAGCTTGCGGTCAAAGAATTGCAAGCCCTCTCGCATTCGGGTGCACACACTTTCAGGCAGCAGAGCATTCAAATCCCACGCCGTGATACCGGGGTGGTAGCTCGTGCGCGGCAGGGTGTCGGAAACACGCCCTGCAAGGAAATCCAGCACACGCTGGGCGGGTGCTTTTTGCATGCCACCACCTGCTTGCGAGGTGGCAATCTCCAAAGCTTTTTGATAGGCAATGCCAGAAAGCATGCCATGCTCCGGCAAATACAAATCGGTATCTTCCGGCTCCACCGTCACTACAAAACCGGAATTGGCAAAGGGGGAGTTGCGGCGGGAAAGAGACATGCCATTCACCACCACTTCATCATTCTCTGTGGCAGCGGGCACAATGAAACCACCGGGGCACATGCAGAAGGAATGCACACCGCGCTCGCGTATCTTGGTGGCCAAGGTATAGCGGGCAGCGGGCAATTCTTGCGGGCGCACTTCCCCGGGGCGCAGGTGATATTGCGCGGCATCAATGAGTGCTTGCGGGTGCTCAATACGCACACCCACGGCAAAGGGCTTGCGCTCCAGCTGCACTCCCTCAGCAGACAACATGCGGTACACGTCGCGCGCGCTATGGCCCGTGGCCAAAATGACAGCATCGCCCTGCCACTCTCGGCCATCTGCCGTGCGTACTCCGCACAGGTGCTTGCCATCAATGGACTTGAGCAAGCCGTTCACCCGCGTGCCGAAATACACCTCGCCACCGGCATTGAGGATGCTATGGCGCATGGCACGGATGATGTTGGGCAGTTTGTTGGAACCAATGTGCGGGTGGGCATCCGTCATGATTTCCGGGGCCGCACCGTGGGCGACAAAAGTCTTGTAAATCTCCATCACAGGGCCACGTTTTGTAGCACGGGTGAAGAGTTTGCCATCGGAAAAAGTACCGGCTCCGCCCTCGCCGAAGCAGTAGTTAGAATCCTCTACCACGTAGCCTTGGCAGTTGATGGGTTGCAGGTCGAAACGGCGGGCAGATACGTCTTTGCCGCGCTCCAAAATGATGGGCTTGAGCCCCAATTCCAAGCAGCGCAAGGCCGCAAACAAACCACTAGGACCGCTGCCCACAATAATGACGCGGCGAGCATCAGCGGGCACACTGGGGTATTGGCATACCAGTTCCTCCGCGGCGGGCAAGTCTTCATCCACCGCTACAAGATAGCGTAATTGCTTGCAAATGGGACGGCGGCGAGCATCAATACTCTCCTTGAGCAGTCGCATCCCCTGGATGCGCTTGGGAGAAATGCCCAACTTCTGCGCAGCAGCTTTGCGGCAAGCTTCCGCTTTGCCGACCTTGCGCAATGGCAGGTGAATGTCCAACTCCCGAATCATGATTCTGAGATACATTGACGCATACCCAGTGCCGGGGCATCTTCTGCCACCGAACCAACGAGCACGGCAGGTACGCCGGCCACCGTGGTGTGCGGCGCTACATCGCGCAGCACCACAGATGAGGCGGCAATCTTGGCACCCTCGCCAATTTCCACGCGGCCCAATATCTTGGCACCGGCACCAATGAGCACACCACTGCGCACCACAGGATGGCGATCGCCACCCTTTTCTTTGCCGGTACCACCCAAAGTTACTTCGTGCAGCATGGACACATCATTCTCGATGATGGCGGTTTCACCCACCACAAATCCTGTGCCGTGGTCCAACAAAATGCCACAACCAATGCGTGCCGCAGGGTGAATATCCACCCCGAATACTTCGCTGCCGATGCTTTGGAAAAGAAGCGCCAGCAGGTGCCTGCCTTCCTGCCACAATAAGTGAGCCACACGATAGGTAGCCAGGGCATGAAAACCCTTGAAAAACAACAGAGGCTCCAAGGCGTTGTGACAGGCGGCATCACGATCCACCACCGCCATGATATCCGCCGCCAAGCAATCAACCGCTGTGGGATTATTGCGCAATATGGTGCGAATAAGCGGTTCTAAATCATCTCGGCCTATATCGCGGCGAGAAAGCTTGCGCGCTAAGCGTACTGCTACAGCGCTGCAAAGAGAATTGCGGCTCAACACCACGTCATCCAGCATGCCGGCCAATTTCGGCTCCGTTTGGGCCACTGTTTCTGCTTCGCTGTAGATGAGTTTCCACACCGTTTTGGCAATGCCAGGTGTCTGCGGCACCATTTTTTCAGGGCGTATCATGGCTCGAAAATGGGTTAATTGCAGCAATCTCGCAGCATTTCATCCACGCGGTAAGTCATTTCTGCCAAGGCTTCACGCGCGGGGGATTCCGGCAGCAACCACAGCACTTCTCGCGCCTCTTCCATGCGCGCCAGCCCTTCATCCACAGAAAGTTTGATAGCCTCTTCAAAGGCTTCAGTACCTTTCAGCCGAGCGTAATCTATCGTCTCGTGGTTTTCAATCGCTTCATGCATGTACGCAGCCACGTCTTCACTGCTGGATTCCAGCAAGAAGAACATGGGCAGCGTCAATTTGCCCTTTTCTGCATCCGTACCCAGTGTCTTACCGGCTTCATCATCTGCACCGGTCAAGTCCAAGCAGTCATCGTATATCTGGTAAGCAATGCCCAGCAAGGTACCCATGCGGTTCAAGTGCTCCACCATCTCATCATCCAAGCCTTGCAGATACCCTGCCCCGCTCATGGCCACAGCAAACAAGGTGGCTGTTTTCTTGCGGATGATTTCATAGTACTCTGCACGGCTCATGTCCAAATCCCACAAGCGGGTGGATTGTGCTACCTCGCCTTGGCACAAATCGCGCATGGCTATGGCCATCTTGCGGCAAAATTTGCTGCCGCCTATCTCCGTACCCATCACAATGGCCTGGGCCAGCAAGGTATCGCCCAGCAAAACAGCTAACTCATTGCCCCACAAAGCATTGGGTGTAGGTAAATCACGACGCGTATCAGCTTTATCCAAGACATCATCGTGCACAAGAGATGCCATGTGTATCATTTCCAGCAAAGCCGCAAAGGTGATGTGTTCATCCTTAATACCGCCGGTGGCGGCAGCTGTCAACAGGACCAACCCCGGACGAATCATTTTGCCCTGCCCCTTGCACACTTTAATCATGTACTCACGTACATAAGGCTCAAAGGATTCGGCTTGGTTTGCAATTTCAGCACGCACCTTCTGCAACTCGTGGCGAACAAGCTGCATGTACGCTCTTTTATTGCGCAGTTTGCTGAAAAATGGGAAACTCATAAAAGCAGAAAGAGGGGCTGTTATGTTGTACAACGCCCTCGCAGGGGCGATGATAGCAGATTTTACACTGTTGTGCAATCCTTTATTTCAAACGCTCAGGATTTGCATCTTCAGCCGTTTTACCGGAAGCAAAGGGACGAAGTACATACAAGGCTGATTCACCGGATTGACTGTACAGTAGGTGGCCACATGGCCTGTGGCCAAAGAAGTTTTTATAAGCGCTATGCTGAGGATGATTGAGATGCCCTGCCCATTCATCTTTGATGTTGCGGGAAATTCCTTCTTCACTCCACGTGTATTTGTGAATGACACGAAAGGCCATATCCCACATAAACTCAGCAGCCGATAATACGACAAATGCAATAAGAAGCAGCCGCCATATTCCGTGAGAATAAATGAAGCGTGAAGCATAAAGAATAACAAGCAACATCATGATGACCGCACTCCCCTTAAAAAGAAGTTCGTTATTCTCATAGCCTACCCATACAAAAGGCAAAAAGCAAATAAGAGCTGCACTCACAACAAACGCAGCTGTTCTTTTGTATTTGCTTCCCAAAAAAACAAAAGCCGGTATCAGCATCTGACACGTAATAAACAAGGACTTGATGACCCGCATCACATCATCCTTCATCCATTCATTGTAGTAAGGGGATGGGGCCCACACAGCGTGTATCATGCCGGATTCCATGCAAGAAAAATACATGACCACGCAACACAGTAATCCCAGTGCGCCCCACATGCTGCAAGGGCGAAACAACTCGATAAAACCTGAAAACCGGCTTAACTTCGACTTCATGTAGACCATGAGCCAAGGTAGCATGCAAGCAGAGGCCAAGGGAGACCACAAAACAGCCAAGGCAGATGTATAGGGAATATGCCGCCAGGGCAATCGCTTACTCAAAACGATTGCGATAACCAAGCACACCGGTAAAGCTGTATGGGGTGTATTGATGGCAATCTGATTCCACAATCCCAGAAAGAAGTAGTTGGTCCAATCGGTCAAAACACGAACAAAAGGTTCTATCCACTCAAGAGCGGGACATTGCTCCCAAGTCCATTTGGCTAATCCGTAGATGCGCCGCAGGTCGTTGAGCGACCCCATCGCCAAAATCAGAAGCAGGATGATTCCTACTCGTTTCCTCCACCGCAACCACAACGTAAGCAACAGAAGAAGGACACCCATGGCATTCCATATCCACAAAATAGAGATAGGAGATATGGCAAAACCCAATACCTTTGACATGAGAGCCGGTGGCAACCAATACGCCATGTAGTACACAAAATAACCTCCCTCGGCGTTATACAATGGCCAATCACACCGGACTAAAGTCTCATAAATGGGATTTCTCACCACATAATCCCACGTTTGCGGCATGTGCCCATGCAGCCCCAAACATTCCGTGCAAAGAGCAGCGCCTGCTACCAAAAGTGGCAAAATGTACGCATCTGAACGCTGAAATTGAAATGGTGCATCCGGTATGCAGCGCAAAATCCGAAAAAATGAACATACCAGCAAAATACAGACAGGTACTGCCCAATACCATTGAACCCACCCCAGAAGAAAAAGCAGGTTGGGTAACAAGAGGTAAAAAACCGCTGCACCGATGATGCATTTCACAACACGCTGTCCCCTGCCCGGCTCCATAAGCTTTATCGGATGATACCGCGGATGAGAATATCTCTGCCGCAGCTAAGGTGATATTCGGTTTCAATATTGAGCTCTTGCGGCAGGTAATCGCCGGGCACCATTTCGTCCGGGCCGCCGGAGATTCGCGGTGTCAGAATCTGCACCCATTCATTGACCATCCCCTGCTCCAAAAATTGCCGCAGCAATGTGCCACCGCATTCCAACATGAGCTGCACAATTCCGTATTCACGGTACAATGATTCCAGCCAAGCTTTTAAATCTTGCACGTTCTCGCATACGAGCGTACGCTGGGATTCATCATCGCTCAGCAATTTTGCTTTGCGGGGCAAAGTATGTTCATCTCGCGTCAGGATGATGCGCCAAGGCTGCACCTTCGCCTTGGGGATACCCGTTTTCGGTGTGCGAATGGTCAATGCTGGGTCATCCGTGCGCACGGTGTTGCCACCTACCAAAATCGCATCACTTTCCAAACGCAATTGGTGCGCCTCTTTCACAGATTCCCGGCAGCTGAGCCAAGCTCCGCTGCTGCGGGTCATCCTCCCATCCAGACTGCATGCCACCTTGGCCACCACCCAAGGTCGACCGTGGCGCACAGCATGCATCCATGGCCGTAAAAAAGCATCACAAGCTTCTTTGCACACCCCGCTGCGTACATGCACCCCGGCTGCTTTTAAAACCTCATCTGCGCGTCCTTGGTGGCGCGCGTCCGGATCGGTAGTGCCATACACCACCTTACTGATACCGCATTGGATGATAGCCTCCGTGCAAGGCGGTGTACGCCCATAGCTAGAGCATGGTTCCAAGGTCACATAGATTGTAGCTCCTTTTAGGCGTGCCTCATGCCCGCGTAAAATAGCATTGGCTATGGCTCGGCGTTCAGCATGCGGCTCCCCTACTCTTTCATGAAATCCCTCTCCTAAAAGTAAATTGTCTTTTACAATGACAGCCCCTACCGGCGGATTAGGACTGGTAGTGCCCAATCCCTGCCGCGCTTGGGAGAGGGCTCGGTACATCCAAAGTTCATCCGGTTCTATGCTCTGTGTGTTCATGCAGCTATTTTATCTTTCGTTGCGCCTTTGTCAAAGCCTCTCACATGAGCGCATGTTCGATACCCTCTCTGATGATAGAAGAATTTAAATTTAAATTTCATCATCATATGGTATGTGAATAAGTCTCACAAGTACTCTATCTGTTTGATTTTTATATATCTGCTGCTGCTCCCTTCGGTGAATAGTTTCGTCGATAAGTGCATCGTCCTGTGAAAAAAAATCTTATTCACACCTTCATTCACACTTATTCACAGTATTTATTCACAATTTTAGTTAATAAGTATCGTTAGTTATTGATTATCAATACTTTATAGTAAACTCTGAAAAGAACTTTATAGGTGCCATAAGGGGTATTGCCACGTTGTAAAGAATCGTACCGGGAGTATCTATCAACACCAATTCAATCCCACTCAATACCTGATTTCCAAAGGGTGTTTTCTCCGGTGTGCGAGCTCCGGCTATGAGTCGGTCGTTCATGTCTTTTGGACACTCTATATGGGCCCGTATGGGATAGCTCCGCGCGTGACTCAATGTCTCTACCCAATCTCCCGGGGTGCTCTTTATTTCCTCTGCCAAATCTCCTAAATCAGCATATCCATCTGTCCGCATCAGTACTTGTGCTGTTCCCTCCGATATGGGATGATAACATACTTTGTGCTGATTGGCATTCGGTAAAATTTCGTATGTCGGTTCGTTGTTCTCCGTATATAAAATGGTGTCTCGTATCACCGGATAGTGCTTTTTTAATTCAACTTTTTTGGCCGCAATGTACCATTTTCCCCCCGATTTGTAAATGTTCCATGTGGAACAATTGGGCATTTCTACGAGCTTTCCTTCATACCGACAGCCCATCTCTGCCACGTTTTTATTCGTCTGCATATAGGCGCACGAGCTCATAAAAACCATCGTGGTAAGAAGCGTCAACCAAAGAAATGAGTGCCTTTTCATCATAGGCAAATTCTACCAAAAACGGACGAAATGTCAAACAGTAAGTAAAAGTAAAATGTTCCACATGGAACATTCATATATCCCCTGCCCTGCCGTGATTTAGCGCACAGGTATGACGGGGGGGAACATGAGATTAGGCGCTTTACGCGCGGCTTTAGCATTATCGAGCCAGATTTGTTTTGTATCGGAGTAGAGGGAAGCCTTGGCTAAATTGATAGCGATGGTGCAGGCTTCTTGAGCTCGGTGCCAGGGTGTGAGAAGCAAAGGAGATTCATCGGCCAAGGCATCATAAGATTGGTCGAGGCATTCTTTAGCTTTTTCAGCGAGTTGGAGGGAGTGTGCAGCTTCTTTCCATTTTCCCTGCTTCGCTTTCAGGCGTGCAGAAAGCGTAGCGCGGAGGCAATCGCGCACGTGAAGTACGTAATCATTACTTTTCCAAGCTGTTTTTGGTGTGGCAGCTTGGGATGCTCGCGAAATGGCTCGTTGACTCGGCACTGTGTTGCTTGCAACGAGGAGACGGAGAGGAAGCGTGTTGCATTCCCAGCGGCGAATGATAGATGCTTCTGTGAGTCTCTTAGATTCATCAATCGGTGTAGAGTTGAGAGCTTTGATAAGCTTCTCTGCTCTGGAGGTCTGACCGGCGCTCCAGAGAGCTGTGGCTTCACAGAGGCGCAATTTCCACCACAAGGGAGAGTTTTCTAGTGTGAGACCACGCGTTGCGGCCAACCGAGCTGCCTTATTGAAATACTTGGCAGCTTCGGAGTACTGGCCGACACGGCTCAGTAAGTGCCCCATGAGGAACTGTGGCATAGGGTGATTGGGAAAAGCTTCTGCAGTTTGTAAAGCGGAAGCGAGAGCATCACCCGATACTTGGGGAGCAGATTGTTCTACGTACGCGCGCGCGTATGATATAAGTGCATCATCAGGATAGGATGCACTGAGTTTTTCAATTCTCTTCAAAGCTTCGGCTTGCTGTGGGCCGGGTGCTCCTGTATCAGGATGATAAGCTAAATCTGAACTGTGCAGTAAAATGACAGCCCAGACATTGGCAATTTTATCCGCTCTGTATTTATCTGCTCGCGCACAGAAATCTTGACAAGCAGCTTGGTAATGCCCGGCAGATAGCTTGAGAAGTGATTCAATGAAGAATGTTTCATGTGACAACAATGATGTGTCTTGGCTTTCGTAAATCTTTTTGAGTTGCATGCGGGATTCTTCATCCTGCGGATTGCTGAGACACAATCCGGCGTATGCTAGTGCATTTGTCGGATCATGTTTGGTGGCCTCTTGAAAATGTAAGTGTGCAGATTCATCCCACCCAAACAATAAATCAATGAGACCCGCATGCGTTTCATTCTTGCTACTTTCGTTGTCGGTACTCAACGGAAAAGCAAGAGTCGGCACAGGATTTTGTGCCGACTCTTCTTGCGCCATAGCCGAAAAGAAGAATCCGGAGATGGCAATAGTAGCTAAAATTTGTTCCACATGGAACATTTTACATGCGTTCAGGCATATCAATACCAAAGAGACCCATGCCGTGTTTAAGGACGCGGGCTGTCAATTCGCACAGGGCGAGACGACTTTCGCGTACGGCACCTTCGCTACGGAGGACAGGGCATGCTTCATAGAAACTATGGAATGCGCGCGCTAAATCGTAGAGGTATGCTGCGAGAAGATTCGGGCGGCAGTCATCCAAGGTAGAGGGGACAACTTCGCCGTAGCGTACGAGCATACGTGCCAAATGAATTTCAGCGTCTGCTTCCAAGATGATGGATTGCGGGGCAGAGAAGGGGGCCTCAATCTTGCGGAAGATGGAGCGTACTCGCACGTACGAGTTCTGCAGATAGGGGGCAGTATCACCGGTGAGCGCAAGCATTTTGTCCCAGTCGAAGATGTAGTCGCTCATGCGGTTTTGGGACAATTCTGCAAACTTGATAGCACCGATACCCACCATCTTGGCCACTTGTTGCTTTTGTTCTTCGGCCATATCAGGGCTCTTTTCGTCGATGACCTTTGAAGCACGCGTAACTGCTTCATTAATAACGTCTTGCAAGCTTACAGTGTCACCGGAACGTGTTTTGAAGGGCTTACGGTCTTTGCCCAAGATGGAACCAAAGGCAACATGGCGGAAATCACCAGTTACGCCGCGCATACGTTCGATGTCGAATATCTGCTTGAAGTGTTTATCCTGGGGTGCGCCGACGACGTACCAGATGGAATCTGCATTGAAGTTTTGGGTGCGATAATCCAGGGTAGCCAAGTCGGTCGTGGCGTAGAGGAAGCCACCATCTGCCTTGCGGATGATGGCGGGCACGGGCAGCCATTCGCCATTTTTTTGCACAAGGAAGGGGTCATTTTGTGGCTTGTGGAAACCATCGGAGAAGACACAGATGGCGCCATCGCTTTCGCGGGCGATACCTTTTGCAATGAGGTCTTCCACCAAGGGTGCCAGTGCATCGTTGTAGGCACTCTCACCCAGCCAGTAATCAAAGCTGATGTTGAGTTGGCTGTAAATTTTCTCCAGCCCAATTTTGGTGACAGCGATGCAGCGCTTCCATATATCCAGGTTTTCAGCATCACCGCTTTGCAGCTTCACTAATTCAGCCTTACAGATATCAAGCAAGCCTTCTTCTTCCTTGCATTTTGTGTTAACTTCTTTATAGACAGAGAGTAAGGCTTCAATTGGGTCCTTATCGAGGTCTTCTTGATTGAGAATGTTTTTCCAGCCCCACAAAATCATGCCGAACTGGGTACCCCAGTCACCGATGTGATTATCCGTAATCACCGTGTGACCCATAAAGCGAGCCAAGCGGCCGAGAGTATCGCCGATGATGGTGGAGCGGATATGGCCCACATGCATGGGCTTGGCCACGTTGGGGGCAGAGAAGTCGATGACGAGTGTTTTTGGTTGTTCTACGAGAGCAACACCCAAGCGATCATCGTGAAGCATAGCGGCTGTGTTGGCAGCAAAGTACTCCGGTCGGATGCGGAAATTGATGAAACCCGGGCCGGCAATTTCAAGTGTAGCAATCGGTGAATCGCCAAATTGCTCCACCACTTGTGTAGCCAATTGGCGGGGATTCATGCGTGCCTGTTTGGCAAGCATCATAGCTGCATTGCTTTGGTAGTCACCAAAGCGCAAATCTTGTGAGGGTGTGACGGCAGGGCTAAAGCCTTCCGGCAGGGCATCACCCACAATTTGCTTGAGAACAGCAGCAAGTTGTTGGGAAAGTTGTGTAGGAATGGTCATCTCGCGCGTTATATACACCTTATAGGGTCATTTGTCAATCTCCGCGCATGTCTGTATATTGTTCCACATGGAACAAAAGTTATCTTGTCGGCAGCTCTAAAAAGCTTGCTGTGGGGATGAATTTATGGTATATAGCACTTGCTGCTGCGTTCGTGACGCGTGGTTCTACAGGCCCGGACCGATGTAATATAATAAGGGGCACAAAAGCCAAGGGAGTTAATGTTCCGTCCAATGGATACCTCAGAGAACTCCGGCTCCGCACCCACCTAGCTAACGGGAACGTGGCTCTCATACCACTGACGGCGCAGCGGCTTTTTTATTTCTCCAAATGATGGTATAGTGCGCATCGAGTGGGCGAATACTTTCGGGGAAGCGCTCTGCATAATCAAGGAGGGTGGGTAGAAGTTCGCCTGTTGCGTAGTCGACCAATTTTTGCCAGGTATCGGGATGGAGCAGGGCAGGGCAATCTTTGTAGCAAGCAATGCAAAGTCGGTGTTGCTCATCGAGCATGAGGCGGATGGGCCAAACGCGGCATTCAAAGGGGCGTTTATCGCGGGGGAGGGAGCAGCCGGTGGAAGTATCCAGCAGAGGGCAGTTGCAATTTTCCTCGGGGTCAGATGTAGCAAAGGGCAGGGTAAAACTCTTTGCGCCATGGGGGCGTGTAGTAAGGGGAAGGCCATCCTGTACCAATTGCGTTGCAAGTTCGGGCTCGAGGAAAGGGGTTTCCCAAGCGGAGCGTTGGCAAAAATTGCAACAGAGGCGGCATTGAGCACAAGTGGTAGGGCTGAAGATGTGGGTCAGCATGGAGGGGTGCGGGGGATGGCGTTAAGTTTACGGAGGAGCAGGGTAGGGCGGTAGGACAACTTTGCTTGGCGCAAACCGGGTTGATTCAAATCTTCCTCACGGTTGATGAAGCGGCAGGAGAGTTTGCGCGCCATTTCGCGGTTGATGATGGGATAAGCATCGCGGAATGCGGGCAGGCATTTTTCGTAGTGGATGTCAGCTGTGTCCGGAGAGATGAAAGAGGCGAGTGACATGCCGACGGGTTTTTCATCCACATAGAGAAGGCCGCCTGTCAGGGAGAGTTCTTTCATGTGGGCCAAGGCGGCCCGGATGGCGTTTTGCTCGTGCAGGAGGGAGGGGGAGTCATCTTCTCGCGCAGCGAGCCATTGTTCTGCCACGGAGCAGGCATCTTGCACGGTAGCATCTGTCAAAGCTTCAAAATGCCAGTTGGCATATTGGCGGCAGAAGCGTGCGATGTGATTTCGTTTTTTGTGGAACATGGTACCGGGGAGCTCGGCTAAATCCGTGCGGTGGTAGATGAAGTCGGCATCACCGGGATCCGTTGTGTAATGGTAGGTATGGGGGCGGAGCTGTTGTAGGAGGGCGGCATCCGTTTCCGTGAGCAAGCAAAAGCGGCAGGGGCGCTTCCGGGCGGCGGCATCGTCTTCTATTTGCTGCAAGGCCCATTCCACATCACCCAGGCCACAGGGGAAGGCGTAGCCCTGCAAGCGGCCATGTCCGCCATAGTGTCGAAACAAGAATCCACCTTGGATGGCCACTTGTGTTTTATATTTCTCTCGCAGTAAGTAGATATTGGCAAAAGCCAAATCGTTGCTCATACCGTGCGCGGCAGCCACCAAGGGAATAATGGCTGAGGCATCATGTAAGCCGGGATTAGCAAAGGGAAGGGGCATAGGCAAAAGGGCGCGGCAGTTAATCTTGCAAGTGCCAGCCGTGTTCTCCGTGGTAAATCATTTGGCGTGTCATCCCCCCATCGATGCAGATATTTTCTCCCGTGATGAAGCCTGCTTTGGAGGAGCAAAGATAAAGGACCATGTGGGCTATGTCCTCCGGCGTGCCGACACGCCCGGCAGGGTGTTGGCTAGCATCTGCCCCGCTATAAACGGCACCGCGTGTTTCAATCCAACCCGGGGAGATAGAGTTCACCCGCACGCGCCCGGCTAAGGAAACAGCCAAGGCGTGAGTAAGGGCGGCAATTCCTCCTTTGGCGGCAGCGTAGCATTCTGTGCCCGGCATGCTCATCCTATCTCGGCTGGAGGATATATTGACAATCGCGGCACCCGGTGCAAAATGGTCCATGAAAAGCTTGGCAAGCATGTAGGGAGCTGTTACCCCCACTTGCAAGGCGTAGTTAAATTCTTGCCAGGTGCAATCCGGCAAACCTTTGAAGAGCGGGGCAGCGTTGTTGATGATGAAATCCACCCGACCGTGCGCGGACAACACCTCTGCGGCAAAACGCCGCAAATCAGCCTCGCATGCCAAGTCTCCCACAAAACCGGGATTTTGCTGCACATCAAAAATGCAGACCTTGGCACCGGCAGCGGTGAACTGCTCTGCTATACACTTGCCTATCCCCTGTGCACCGCCGGTGATGATGGCTACTTTTCCCTCAAACTCCTGCATGAGCTTATCATAACGGTGCACGGCGTTTTTGTCAATCTACTTGCGTGCGGCTTTAGTTTGTCTTACCACGGAGTACATAGCCCGCCCGAGTGAGGCCTTATCACTCAGCGGCACATCGGTATCGTATGCCCATATCATCACCCCGCCGAACTTTTCTTTTTTCATCCAGCGGCATTTATCACGTATCAAGTCCGGCCCATTGAAACTGTGAGCCGGGCCATTGGAACCATCTTTATTCTTCGAGATGAAATCATTGGTACCCGGTTTGAGGCGCGGGTACCAGGTGCGGATTTGCGAGTAGCCGAACTGCTGGGTGAGTTTGCCCTTCTCGTTGCTGTAAAAGGGCAGGCCGATGACGATACGCTGCCGGGGCATCTTAAAATCGTTCAGGCATTTTTTTGCATCATTTTGGAAGCGCCACATGGAGGAATGCTCCGCTGCCACATCATCGTAGGACATGGTCATGATGAAATCCAGCTGGTCGGTCACATAGATAGAGGGTATCTTGTAGGTCACGGATGCCGCTAGGCTGATAGAAAGGTCGGTGCCGGCTAATTCCTCTCGCAGATCGGCCAGAAAGAAGCCGAAGTTTTGCCATTGTTCCGGTGTATCGGGGTATTCCCAGTCGATGTCGATTCCTTGGTATCCGCGGCTGATAGCCCACTGTGCCATATTGCGTGCAAGAGTGCGGCGGGTATCAGGGTTGGCCACGGCCGCTGTCATGGGTTCATCCATGTGGCCGAAACCGGCAATCAGACGGGCTTTCCCCTTGCTTGCCTTGCGCAAACGCTTGATTTCCTGCAAGGCCTCATCCACCACTTGGGTGGGCTCGGCTCCTTCGCCT
>Ga0233361_1000127_pt1 | contig 13350 bp, 12 predicted proteins | sample ElkDunMinimDraft_21_FD_180678 | JGI IMG/M metagenome (GOLD analysis project Ga0233361, IMG submission 180678) | Fecal eukaryotic communites from dung pellets of Tule Elk in California, USA - Elk Dung C0 | ecosystem: Host-associated > Mammals > Digestive system > Large intestine > Fecal | place...
ACACAGCCTCAACCGACTGCCACTCGTAACACGAGTATATAAACAAAAATTGAGCGGAAAACGGGGCTCAAACCCGCGACCCCCAGCTTGGAAGGCTAGTGCTCTATCGACTGAGCTATTTCCGCGTGCTTAACCACGACTTCCGCGACGGTTAGTTTTGTGGGAGCAGATGGATTCGAACCACCGAAGGTGAAAACCAGCAGATTTACAGTCTGCCCCATTTGGCCGCTCTGGAATACTCCCAATGTTTATTTCAATGTCCGTTTTGGAGCCTCTTGTCGGATTCGAACCAACGACCCCGAGATTACAAATCACGTGCTCTGGCCAACTGAGCTAAAGAGGCGGGTCATGCAGCGCTTTTTTGCCACGCCTTTTTACACGTCGGCGGAAAAGCGGTGCAAAGGTAGTGCTTTTTTTTCAACTGACAAAATATTTTACAAAAAAAATGACATTTTTCTGTGTTTTTTTACAAAAAGAGGGGCAAACGCGCCCCTCTCACATGAAAATTCAATCTATTTTTATTTATCTTTACGTTTTTCCAATTGTTTCTCAATTGCCTCTAAGCAATCATCAATTCCCTCCTCAAACGTATCGCACACTTTTTGTGCAAATAACTCGGCGCCGAATCCCACTACGCGCACGTGTGTTTCCTTGTTAAGATTCGTTTCGGGCTTCACCACTGTCATTTGAATCTCCATCTCTGCGGACTCTGGAAGCAACTTCTCATAGCGTTTTGTCTTTTTTGCAATGTGTTTCTCGAGGCGTTCTGCAATCTCGAAGTTCACGGCTTTTACGTTCAGTTTCATAAGTCCTCCTTTTTTAATTGGTTAAGTTGATATTATTTAGTTTAGATGTTTAGGGGTTCAGAAGTTTAGGAGTTATCCAGCAACTACAGCCCCAAACACCCTATTCTTTCTTCTTTCTTCTCGGGTGCGCTGCATCATATGCTTGCTTCACCTGTTCGAAGGTTGTGTGGGTATATACTTGTGTTGCCTCTAAACTAGAATGTCCTAATAGGGTTTGTATGGTACGTATGTCTGCCCCGTTGTTCAACATTGTTGTCGCAAAGGTATGCCTCAATACGTGTGGAGAATGTTTCTTCAGCGTACTTACATCTCCCATACGCGCGCGAACTATATTATATATTCCTGCGGCTCCAAAGGGTACCCATTCGCCATTTTTCTTTGTTCGTACAAGAAACGTGCCAAAATCATTGTTTCCTTGCAGTACTTCGTGTTTTACTAGTAAATAATCCTCTATTAGTTTTGCCAGCTGCTCACCAATCGGTACGATCCGCTCTTTTCTGCGCTTTCCAAACACCCTAATCTTTCGTCCTGGCACATCCACGTCCTTATCCTCCAATGCTGCCAGCTCTGCTCGACGCATACCTGTTTGGTAGAGTATTTCTACTAATAGATAATCTCGCATTGCCTCCAGCCAATCCTCTTTGTCCATCCCCTCTTCGTAATTAGGCACCTTGTTTTGCTCCTTGAACGCCTCCATTTCGCTCTCTCGGAAGAAGATGGGTAGCGGCTTATCGGCTTTGGGCACAATCACTGTCCGCGTGATATTCACCTTTACGAGTCCCAATCCGAGCAAAAATCGGTATAAACTCTTCACAGCCGACAATCGTCTCTTGACACTGCGTGGCGACTGTCCCGCGTCCAACATATGCATCATCCACTCCTTTACATCCCCCGCATCCAGCTCTTTTGGATTAAACTCCTCTATTGTCCATCCTAGAAACTCGCACCATGCTCGCAGATCATCCCCGTACTCTTTCACGGTGCGTGGCGAGTAGCGTTTTTCTATCGCAATATAATCCAAAAATCTCCTTATCATATACACAAACCTCCCCTTGGAGGGGAGGCTTAGGTGGGGGCTATTTTATTTCTTTGCCGTGCTCAGCACTTCCCTCAAATGGGAACAAACCGAACAATTCTGCATCTATCCTATCTGTGATGTGGCGAAAGTCTTCGGGATTGTTGCCAAATTTTATTGTATCGCCATCTACAATAAGTAACTTACCCTTGTAATCTGCAATCCAGTTCTCGTATAGTTCATTCAGACCTTGTAAATAGTCGATACGCATGCTTGCTTCATACGCGCGACCGCGTTTTTGAATTTGTGCGACCAAGTTAGGAATAGTACTGCGAATATAAATCATAAGGTCTGGCATCTTCACCAGCGACATCATTAGGTCAAACAAGTCGCGGTAGTTATCAAAGTCGCGGTCGGACATATACCCTTGACGGTGCAGGTTGGGCGCAAAGATACGCGCATCCTCATAGATGGTGCGATCTTGGATGATATATTTATCCTCTTTAGAGATGTCCACCACATCCTTGAAGCGTTTGTTCAAGAAATACACTTGCAAGTTGAATGACCAGCGGCTCATATCCGCATAGAAGTCCTCGAGGTACGGATTAAACTCCACACTCTCAAATCGTGGCTCCCAACCATAATGTTTGGCGAGCATGTTGGTCAGCGTCGTCTTGCCGCAACCAATATTTCCTGCTACTGCTATATGCATAATCTCACTCTTTATTTACAAAATTAGTCCAATGAGACCAATTAGACCGATATGTCTAATTAGCCAAAGTTCTCTGCCGAGAACAATCCAAACAACTCCGCATCAATCTTATTCACAATCTTACGAAAATCCTCTGGATTACTCTCAAAATCCAATCCGTCGCTCTCTATCACCAGCACTCGGCCTTCGTATTGATTGAAGATAAAGTCTTCGTATCGCTCATTCAAATCACGTAGATAATCCAACTGCATTGTCTTCTCATAATCTCTGCCTCGCTTCTGGATCTGTGCTATCAGCGATGGCACAGATTTTCGCAGGTAGATCATCAGGTCGGGTAACTTCATCAAGCGCTTCATGTGCTCAAACAACTCCATGTATGTCTGGTAATCGCGCTCAGACAAGTCGCCGCGCTTATAATTATTGGTCACAAACACATACACTCCCTCAAAGATGCTTCGATCCTGCACCACGGTATGCCCTACCTCATTAATGCGGAGCATGTCTTTGAAGCGCTCTTTCAAAAAATATGTTTCTACTGCAAATGACCAACGTTCAATATCGGTATAATAATCCTCTAGGTATGGATTAAAACTCACCGATTCAAAGCGAGGTTCCCATCCATAATACTTGGCCAACATCTTTGTCAATGTTGTCTTTCCTGCGCCAATATTTCCTGAAATTGCGATATACATGATTTTCGGTGCAAAGTTACAAAAAAAAACAGACATACGCAAGTATCTGCAAACTTTTTTACCAATAAATTTGCATGCATGTGATTTTTTCCGTACCTTTGCACATTATTTAGCAAACTCATCTATCGGACAAATCTATGACAAAGACGCGCAAAATCATCAATGACCCTGTGTTTGGATTTCTTAGCATACCAGATGGTGTGCTTTTCCAGATCCTGCAACATCCTTATGTACAGCGACTCAATCGTATTCGTCAATTGGGATTGAGTTTCTTTGTCTATCCAGGGGCTATGCATAGTCGGTTCTTGCATTCGTTGGGAGCTATGCACCTTATGCACGAAGCTCTTGCCTCGCTCTGTGAGAAAGGCGTAGAGATTACGGAGCAAGAAGCCACCGCTGCTATGGCAGCCATCCTTCTTCACGATGTAGGGCATGGGCCTTTTTCACACGTTTTTGAGGAAGCAGGCATGTTGTCTAATGGCATGAGCCACGAGGATATTAGTTTGATGATGATGTACGAGATTCGAGATTGGTTTTCTTCCAGCCAAATCGCATTACCTAAAGAGCGAGCAGAAGCATCAGCTATCATGAATTTGGCTATCCGTATTTTCAAGGATGAATACGAGAAGCATTTCCTTCATCAGCTCATCTCTTCGCAATTGGATGTGGATCGCCTTGACTATCTCTGTCGTGATTCATTTTTCTGCGGAGTGACCGAAGGTAGTGTGGCAAGCGCGCGCATACTCAAGATGATGAATGTAAAAGATGGGCATTTGGTGGTGGAAGCTAAGGGTATCTATTCGGTAGAGAAATTCCTCGTAGCGCGCCGATTGATGTATTGGCAAGTCTATCTCCATCATACTAGTGTGGCTGCCGAGCAACTGCTTATCAAAATTCTTACTCGTGCTAAGCAATTGGTTAATAGTGGGGTAGAACTGTTTGCGTCGCCAGCGCTGAAGTATTTTTTACATGGTGCTGTAGGAGAAAATTCAAAATTCTTAACTCACAATTCCGAATTGCTCTATTGGTACGCAGCATTGGATGATTCAGACTTGTTGTCGGCGATTAAGGTATGGGCCAATAGCGGGGATAAGGTGCTGAGTGTATTGTGCGAGTGTTTTGCTAATCGCCAATTGTTTAAGGGACAATTGTTGGAATCATCGCTTACTGAAGAGGAGTGCGAGGCTTTGCGCAATGAGTATGTTGCGCGTTTTGGTGTGAGCAAGGCTGAGGCGGAATACTTCTTCGTAGAACATGTCTCTACCTCTAATACGTATAGTGAGAATGGAGAAGCCATCGGTATTCTCTTTAAGGATGGCTCGGTGCGCGACATCGCTAATGCATCCGATATGCTCAATATGGAGACATTGACATATAAACCACAAAAACGCTACTTATTTAAACTGAAAACTGAAAGGTGAAAACTGAAAATAGTGAATTATGAAATTTTCTGCACAACAAATAGCCATGTTGCTTGGCGGTAAAATCACAGGTGATGCGAATCGCCAAGTATGGGATGTAGGCGCTATTGAGAGCGCTAAAGAGGGACAACTCACTTTCCTCTGCGATGCGAAGTATCTTCCTCACCTCCCCAAAACAGGTGCCAGTGTGGTACTTATGACCGATTCCATCGCTTTTGATGGCGAAACCAATGCCACTATTATTCGCGTGGAGAATGCCCGCGCTGCTATGGGGCAATTACTCGCACTCGTGGCTAAAGCTATGAACCCTGCTAAACAAGGAGTGGAGCAACCTTGTTTTATAAGTGAGGGAGTTGAAATTCCAGAAGATGCTTATATCGGTGCCTTTGCCTATATCGGTAAGAATGTCCAACTCGGCAAGGGCGTGCAAATTTACCCTCATACGTATGTGGGTGATAATGTGCGTATTGGCGATAATACGATATTATATTCAGGTGTAAAAATCTATTACAACTGCGTGGTGGGGCAAGACTGTATCTTGCACGCGGGCGTGGTTGTTGGTAGCGATGGTTTTGGCTTTGAACCCGATGCGAAAGGTGTGAACCAAAAACTCCCTCAGATCGGCAATGTGGTGATTGAGGACGATGTGGAAATTGGTGCCAATACCACCGTTGATCGTGCTATGATGGGATCTACTGTTATTCGCCGCAATGCGAAGATTGATAACCTCGTGCAAGTGGCACATAATGTGGAGGTTGGCGAAAGTACTTTCCTTTGCTCGCAGGTAGGTATTGCGGGGTCGACGAAGATCGGCGGTCATTGTATCTTGGCTGGTCAAGTGGGTGTGGCAGGTCATATTGAAGTGGCGGACAACTGTGTCTTTGGTGCACAAACGGGTATTGCGGGTAGTGTCCGCAAGGCGGGTATGTATCAGGGCTCGCCTGCTATTGATGCTATGAACTGGCGCCGCAGTAGTGTGGGCTTCAAACAACTGCCTGATATCATGAAGCGCCTGCAGGAGTTGGAGAAGAAGGGGTAAAAGAAGTTGTCGCAGTTTTAATCAACCAAAAGCTCTCCGCAAGCTACGCGACCATTTCGCGACCACTGTAGCACATCTATAGGAGAGCGATTGCACTTCGGTGGCTTTTAAAGATATGAGTTTATGTAAAAAAAGGAATCCGTATGTTATGCAGATTCCTTTTTTTTAGTTTTCGCTTTCTATAAATGTTGCTACTTATTTTCGTGTTTTAGAATCTCTCTACTTATTCTTTATACCACTCGTTAGAAGAGGTGCTTTCACGTTTCCAGATATTTCCACTGCCATTTTCGTAGAAAGTTAAACCATCATCAGAAATTTCACCATTTGTTATATCCGTATTACTCATAAAGTCAATAATATCTTGTGACTTCAAACGTGCTTTTTTACGACCTTTAAAGGTGCCACCTAATATTGTAATAATTAGCCATATAGCAAATACAATGACAATAATAATAGCAATAACAATAGATGCCAAGACGCCAACAAAGAAGGCAATAATAAGCGTAGCAAATAATAGTAATGAGCGTAATGTCGCAGTTTTGATGTCATTGGCGGCAATGATAGATTCATAAATATTCATTCCTACAATTATTAATACAATAGTTATTGCAGAATAAACAGATGCTTCTATATTTAAATTGAAAGTAGAATTTAGAATCTTGCCTCCAGTAACTAGTGCTCCAATGAGTGCAACAATAATTATTGATAATGATGCGTAATATTGGTTTGATGCAACTTTATTGTTCCAAATGCGCTCGTCAATTGCATGAAAAAATGATAATACATTTTGTATTTTAAAATTCTTTTTCATATTCTTTTGTATTTATTGAATTAAAATATAGATTCTGTAAAACTAATAATGTTCCCTGCATTGGAGAATATTAAATAAAATGTTATAGCCAAAAGTGCTAATGTAAATAATCCTCCTATCGTATATTTGCTAATAGGAGAATAGGTGTAAGATACAGAAGATTCTTCACTGGATATCTTTGTATTAAAGGCTGTACAATGTGTAAATTTCCAATAAAAACATGCGAGTAAAATCACACAAGTCCAGTTGTAGATTTGAATTCCCCATCCATATCCCCAATAATGAATACTATCTGCTACAATGTAAAAATCAGTCGCTCCTGCAATTAAATTGGAAATTTGTCCTACGAGACTACCGATAGTGCATATCATTAAAATGTAAAACCATGTTGTCTCAGTCTTGTTTAAAGAGTTGTTACGAATAATTAAACTATATGCATAAATGCAGAGCAATGGGACTACAAATACTAAAGTGAGTGTAATAATTCGTGTTGATAATGCCATCTCTTCATTTGGAGTTGCTACTGCAAAATATGTCATTATTGATTGAATAATGTTGCAGATATAAGTACACAATATTAGAAGTAATGCTAGCTTTGTGGGTTTATTATTAGACATTGGATATAATATTAGAGTGGCAAGGATGCTAATAATAGAACGGGGCAATGGAAGAATAAAGAGCATCCAAAAATAATATGATGCCTCTGTTTCAAAAGGTGTTAATACAGATTGAAATGTGATGTTTAGGAGTGTATTCAGAAATACACACAGAACTAATAATACTCCCGCTACATGTTGCCATTTGTGCGATTGGGAAACAAAAGTCAATAATTTGTTCATAATGTTGATAATTGAATGTTAATAAAATAGTTATATATTTGTACACACTTAATAAAAATAAAAGCGTGCGTTTTCGTTCGCTCATTTGACATTTTGAGGTCTTCGACTACCTATATTCTTCAAATTTACGCACAGAAAACTCACGCTGGAAACGTGAGCGTGCATAAACCTGACTTGAAGAATATTGGTGTTTTGAAAGTGTCGAAGTTTCAAAATGCCAAGTTCGGGCTTATAACGCTATACTAAAATATGTAGTGATGGGTAACGCTTTACCGAATCGGTTGCAAAGGTACAACAAAATTTGCGCATTTGCAAGAAAAATCGCATTTTAGTGCGATTTTTTACTCGGCGGGTTATCGCCGAGCACAAGACAAGTGGCGGGTGACAGGTGGTAGTTCGCTTCGCTGTAGATCGGCGCTGTGCGCCTGTAGTTGGTAGGTTGCTGCGCTGGAGGTGGAGGATATTAGGGAGTTGAGCGGAGGATAGGTGGCATGGTACGGGGAAAGTATTGGATGGTGATACAGTGGTAACAGAGTGGTATCGGAGTGGTTTCGAGAAAGATAGCGGGAAAGAAGCATATAGAAGGCAGGATGAAGGTAAGAGGACGATAGGAGGGAGATGGGGCATTCTCAGGTTAACAACCCGATTATCCTACGTATATCTTACGTATATGTTACGTATATCCTACGTAATTGATAAGGAATTGATAGGGTTTTTCTTTAGATTTGGTGGAATAGGTAGAAACTCCTATTAAACTATCAAATGTTATTGCAGATAGATAAAATCTATCCGACTTTCAAAAAATATTGCTCGATTACTTGCGTATGTGCATTTTTTGTCGTACCTTTGCGTCCAAATTGGCTAAAACGAACTTTTATGTATTACACTTATAGTGTACCATAGCGAAAAAGATGGTCACTTTTATAAATTCAACATTTAGGAAGAAACCAAATGCAGAAATCGGATTTTATCATTGAGGTGAATCACGTGTCCAAACAGTTTGAGGACGGTAAATTTGCCTTGGACGATGTGAGCCTTCAAATCAAGAAAGGCGAGTTCGTAACTATCTTGGGTCCATCGGGTTGCGGAAAGACTACCTTGCTGCGTTGTATAGCGGGTTTTCAAGTGGCAACAGAGGGTGATATCTTGCTGAACGGCGAAGATGTGACCACGATGCCTCCACACTTGCGCGATGTGAATACGGTATTCCAGAAGTACGCGTTGTTCCCCCACTTGAATGTATTTGACAATGTGGCTTTCGGATTGAAACTGAAGAAGGAAGATAAGAAAGTCATTGAGAAAAAAGTAAAGCAGGCGCTGAAAACTGTGGGTATGACGGACTACGAGTACCGCGATGTAGATAGTCTGTCGGGCGGTCAGCAACAGCGTGTGGCTATTGCTCGTGCCATCATCAATGAGCCTGAGGTGCTGCTACTGGATGAGCCATTGGCTGCGCTTGACTTGAAGATGCGTAAGGACATGCAGATGGAGCTTCGTGCGATGCACAAGAAGTTGGGTATCACCTTTATCTATGTGACACACGACCAAGAAGAGGCATTGACGCTGAGCGACCGCGTGGTGGTGATGAGCGAGGGAAGAATCCAACAGATTGGTACGCCAACCGATGTGTATAACGAGCCACAAAACTGCTTTGTTGCCGATTTCATCGGAGAAAGTAATATCTTGGATGCCACTATGGTGAAAGATAAGATGGTGAACTTCTGCGAGCATGATTTCGAGTGCGTGGACAAAGGTTTTGGCGAAGATACTGAAGTGGATGTGGTGGTTAGACCAGAGGATATTTATATCGGGCGATTAGGCGATGAGGCGAAAGGCAAAGAGGCGAAAGGCAAGGAGAGCCCATGGCAACTGCATGGCGAAGTACATAGCTGTATCTTTAAGGGTGTGCACTATGAGATGACCGTGCTGACTGATGAGGGGTATGAGTTGATGATTCAAGATTATCACGCCTTTGAGCCAGGCACGAAAGTGGGACTGCTGGTAAAGCCAGAAGATATTCAGGTAATGAAAAAAGAGCGCCTATGCAACACCTTTGAGGGTGAAGTGCTAGAGGATAACCGCGTGCGTTTCTTGGACGAGGAATGGGATATCCCAGAGCGTGTCGCAGAGCGATTCGAAGTAGGCGAAGAAGTGGAGGTGGAAGTGGACTTCAACCGCGTGAATCTGCAGGACGACGAGGAAGATGGTGTGTTGTGCGGCGAGGTGTATTTCATCTTGTACAAGGGCGATCACTATCACTTGACCGTTCGCACGGACGATGGCGATGATATCTTTGTGGATACCAACGATGTGTGGGATGATGGCGACCGTGTGGGAATTCGTGTGGCTCCAAGTTATATAAGATTGTACAAGAAGAGCCAAGAACAAGGAACAAAGAACCAAGACTGATTTGTTTAGTGAACGCCCTATGGGCTACTGTTTAGAGTTTAGAGATGAAAAATAGTAAATTAAGAATGGTGTTTCAGTCGCGTAGTACATGGGCATGGCCCTATGCGCTGTTTATGCTGTGCTTGGTGATTCTGCCATTGGTGCTGATTGGTGTGTATGCCTTTACGGATGCTGATGGTAGCTTTACGATACAAAACTTTGTGAGTTTCTTCACCAAGTCGGAGGCGATAAACACCTTTATCTATTCGTTGGCTATTGCGCTGATTACCACTATCATTTGTCTATTGTTGGGTTATCCCGCAGCATACATCATGGCAATGGCAGACTTCAAGACACCACAGGTGATGGCGATGTTGTTTATTCTGCCGATGTGGATTAACTTTTTGTTGCGCACAATTGCGACGGTAGAACTGTTCCGTATGTTCGGTTTGCCATTGGGCGAAGGAGCGTTGCTGTTTGGTATGGTGTATGACTTCCTGCCGTTTATGATTTATCCTATCTACAACACCCTGCAAAAGATGGACACCAGTTTGATTGAAGCTGCGCACGACTTGGGCGCGAAGCGTCATCAGGTGTTCTTGAAAGTGACATTGCCGTTGTCGGTGCCAGGTATCTACTCGGGTATTGTGATGGTGTTTATGCCAACTGTTTCGACTTTCGCTATCGCGGAGTTGCTGACCCATAACAAGGTGACACTGTTCGGTTCGCTCATTCAACGCTGCTTCGGCGAAGGCGGTATAGCGATGTGGAACTACGGTGCAGCCTTGTCTCTCATCATGCTGATAATCATCGGATTGACCAGTTTCTTTGGTGGAGATAAGGAGGATATAAATCGTTGAGTGTTTAGAGTTTAGTGTTTAGAGACATGTTTGAAAATTATAAGAAATCGAAGATTGAGCAGCGAGGATTGGGATCGCGCATAGCAGCACAAGCGTATTTGTGGTTGCTATTGGTGGTATTGTATGCCCCTATCCTGCTCATTATCATATTCTCATTTACCCAGAGCAAGGTATTTGGCAACTGGACAGGGTTCACTTTTGGTTTGTATGAGAACCTGTTTACGGGTTATGATGCTGTGGCACAGGTGAAAGTGGACCCTAACTTGTATCGTGCGATATTCTTCACGGTGGTGATTGCATTGTCGTCGGCGTTGATCTCTACCGTATTGGGGACATTGGCTGCGATAGGTATCTATCATATGCGCAATCGCGATAGGAAGATACTCACCTTTATGAATAGTATCCCGATGATTAACCCCGATATTCTGACGGGTATCAGTTTGTTCTTGCTATTCGTATTCTTGGGCATTAGCCGCGGCTTGGGTACTGTGATTGCGGCACATGTGGTATTTTGTACTCCTTATGTGGTGCTGAGCGTGATGCCACGATTAACGAAAATGAATCCGAATATCTATGAGGCAGCGTTAGACTTGGGTGCAACCCCATTCCAAGCGCTTCGCAAAGTGATGATGCCAGAGTTGTGGCCAGGTATGATTAGCGGATTTATCTTGAGTTTGACTTTGAGTATTGACGACTTCGGTGTAACCTACTTCACGAAGGGCAGTAGCGGATTGGAGACATTGTCCACTTTTATCTATGCTGACGCGCGCAAGGGCGGTTTAACGCCAGAGTTGCGCCCATTGTTCTCATTGATATTCTTGACCATCTTGGTCTTGCTGATAATAATGAATATACGAACCCATAAACAACAAAACAAAACGAAATGAAAAAGTTCTTTTTTGCTGTAGCCGCTTTGGTGCTACCTTGTGTATTGGTATCTAATGCTTTTGCTGCTGACCGCGAGCACACGCTGAAGGTGTATAACTGGGCAGACTATATCGACATGAATGTGCTCAATGGTTTCCCTGCATGGTACTATGAGCAAACGGGCGAACAGGTGGAGGTGTTGTATCAGACCTTTGATATTAACGAGTCGATGCTCACCGAGATTGAGGTGGGTCACGAGGACTACGATGTGATTTGTCCTTCGGAGTACATCATTGAGCGTATGTTGCGCAATAAGTTGCTGCAACCTATCAACAAGGATTTTGGCAATACACCTGACTACACGAAACTGGTATCACCTTTTGCGGTGGATAAGTTCCAACAAATGGCAACAGACAGCAGCGTGTGCGTGGCAGACTACACGGTAGGCTATATGTGGGGTACGACGGGTATCTTGTACAACACTGCATTGGTGAATAAGGAGGAGATTCTCTCTTTGGGCGGCTTGCAAAACCCTAAGTTTGCTGGCAAGGTATTTATGAAAGATGCGTTCCGCGATATTTACTCGGTTGTCGTGTTATATGCGTTCCGCGACGAGATTGCTCGTGGCGAAGTGAGCCGTGATGAGTTGGTAGCCAATGTTACGGAGGACCGTATTCAACGCGTGGAGGAGTTCCTTACCAGTATGAAGAGCAATATTGCAGGTTGGGAAGTGGATTTCGGCAAAGAGGAGATGACAAAGGGAAAAGCATGGTTGAACCTAAGTTGGTCAGGCGATGCACAATGGGCAATTGATGAAGCAGCTGAAGTGGGTGTAAACCTTGAATATTTCGTGCCACAAGAAGGTAGCAATGTGTGGTTCGACGGCTGGTGTATTCCAGTATATGCGAAAAACACCAAGGCTGCAAGCTACTTCATTAACTATATGTGTATGCCTGAGAACGCCATCTTGAACATGGAGGAGATAGGCTATGTGAGCGTAGTAGCAGACTCTACTATTCTTGCGTGGGCTAACGACGAGGAGATAGAGGCAACATCTAATCTGACTTATTTCTTTGGCGAGGGAGCAGAGGCGGTGCATGCTAATCATGTGTTCTATCCAGACCAAAGTGTGATAGAGCGTTGCGCTTTGATGCACGACTGCGGCGACAAGACCGAAGACATGTTGGCTATGTGGTCACGTGTGAAAGGCGATAACCTGAGCATGGGATTGGTGATTTTCATTCTTGTCGTACTCGCACTGATAGTGGTTGTGTTTGTCATTCAAGCCATCAACCGTAAACGCCAACGCGAGTTGCAACGCAAAAAACGTAATCGTAGAAGAAGATAATTATATTTATATAATAAATGAAACGAATTGTTTGTATCATAGCAACCACAGTCTTGGGGTTGTCCCATATGATAGCCCAAGACTATGAGCAAGCTTTTAGTGATGTTCAGCAGCAGTTTGAACAACGCTTGCCTATTACCCAATCTAACCTCAAGGAGTATCTTGATGACTATCCTTATACCACTTACGCCGATGAGGTACGAACAATGCAAGGTGTGCTTTATACCGAGAAAGAGAAGTATAAAAACGCCATCAAGACCTTCGGCAAGGTGAAGGTAAACAATCTCACACGCAAATCCGAGCCCATGTACTATTTCTACTTGGGTTATGCTCACTTGCAGCAAAAAGATTATGAGAAAGCGTTGCCATGCATGTTACGTGTTAAGAACAAACAATCCGCATATTCGTTGCAAGCTACCTATTATACGGGCTACGCCTATTACAGCCAAAAGAATTACCCACAAGCATTGGCTGAATTTCTCTCCATTGAGCAACTTGGCGGTTACAAACAAATTGCACCCTATTACATCGTGCAAATCTATTACGCACAAC
>Ga0233361_1000128_pt1 | contig 13286 bp, 9 predicted proteins | sample ElkDunMinimDraft_21_FD_180678 | JGI IMG/M metagenome (GOLD analysis project Ga0233361, IMG submission 180678) | Fecal eukaryotic communites from dung pellets of Tule Elk in California, USA - Elk Dung C0 | ecosystem: Host-associated > Mammals > Digestive system > Large intestine > Fecal | place...
TAGATATACTGCATTGATCGGTCAGAGGCGCTCAACCACGAATCAGACCAATATACCAATTGGTTACCTTTATAGATATAGAAAATGATATTGTCACCCGAACGCGTATAGTGCCAAATAGAATCAAAATCACTGTTTATCAGTGCCTCTTTGAGGCGTTCGGTCAAGTTATCAGCTCGCTGTTGCTGCTCGCGCAAAGTGGACTGGAGGCGATGTGTACGCGCTTCAAAACTATAGCAAGAGGATAGTCCCACTACACAAAGCAATAGCAACAATATTTTGATACTACTTTTCACGCTGCAAAAATACAAAAAAAATACGATTCGACCAAGTACAATGTAGATTTTTTAGTTAAAAAATCAAAAAAACTTGCGCATATCATAGAATTTCTGTACTTTTGCGGTCAAATTATAAACCGTTAGTTTCAGTTATCACATGATACATATTTTTACCTCGCTGCTATTGGGTTTATTGATGATTCTTGACCCTTGTACGCTTTTCACGAGTATTGCGGCAATTGGATATATTGATAAGGAAATCCATAATCGTCGCAAAGTGCTACTCAATGGACTGATGTTTGTCCTTGGTAAATTGGGCACTTACACCCTACTTGCTATACCTTTTATCATGGGTGCACGTACAGAAGGAATCAAACATTTTCTGCACCATTGGGGTGAGCCCCTATTAGCAGCATTTATGATTATTTGCGGTATATTATTACTATTCACTGGCAGTCACCATCATGAGCATGACCATGGGATTAGCAAATGGCTTAAAAATATGGATGGGCAGAGTAGCGGTTTTTGGTCATTTATGTTGGGTATCTTCTTTGCAATAGCATTTTGTCCACACCGATTGGTATATTTTTTCACGATGGTAGATATCGCTATCACTCTACCCTTCACATGGAATTGGATATTGCCTGTGATGTTTGGTCTAGGAACAGGTTTACCAATCATGATAATCGCGTGGGTAATTTCATACAGCACCTTATCTATATCCACACTCAACACCAAACTCGCTATCGTTGAAAAATGGGTACGGTATGTATCAGCAATACTGTTTATCGGATTTGGTATTTACCTATGTGTGCATATTGGATTGCACGGCTTAGAATGCAGTTGTCATGAGCAGTCCATTCTTTCGTTTTAAGCAATTTACGGTGTGGCATGACCGCTGCGCGATGAAGGTAGGCACAGATGGTGTCCTACTAGGTGCGTGGTGCCCGATGGCAGTTGATAGTTTACAGTTGATAGTTAACAGTCGTAAACATAAGGAATTTAGAGTGTTGGATATAGGCACTGGTAGCGGATTAATCGCGCTGATGCTGGCACAACGAACATGTGCAGTGGACTGTTTACAGTTGACAGTTGGCATTGATGCAATAGATGTAGATGAGGGTGCAGTGGAACAAGCCACATACAACTTCGAGCAATCGCCATGGGCAGAGCAATTGCATGCCTATCAGTCATCGCTACAAGAGTGGCATAGCGAAACCAAGTATGACTTGATTGTAAGCAACCCACCCTATTTTCAAGCAAGCCTCAAAAATCCAGATAGTCAGCGCGCCACCGCGCGACATACCGACACACTCAGTTATACAGCACTCATTCAGCATGCAGCACGTCTGCTGCAAGAAGATGGTACGTTAGCGTTGGTATTGCCTTTTGAGGCAAAGGAAGATATCGTAGCATTGGCTGAGGCGCACGCCCTCTACCCTACGCAGATCACTCATGTGCATAGCAAACCAGGCAAACCTGCTAAACGCTTGCTCATTGCCTTCTCGCCTATAACTCATGGAGAGTACGCAACTCATACCTTCTATATTGAGTCAGAAAACTCACCCCGTAGTGAGGAATATAAAGCACTGACAAAGGAGTTTTATCTATAGTTTGCATTAATTATATCACCTGATATAAATAATCAAAAAGGCTGCTCTATGAAAGCAGCCTTTTTGATTGTTATAGAGGATTATATTCTCTATTAGAAATAGAATGCCATGTACAAATTTGCACCAATATTGTCAGTACCGATGTGGAAACCATGACTTGCAGGAGCTACTAACTCTGTAAATTGCTCCACTTGCATAGTAGCGGTATTCCATCCCTCATATATAGTAACACGAGATGGATTGACCTCATAATAGATGCCAAAGTTAACATTAGCACCAAGAGCAATCTTAGGAGCTACAAACCATTCCATACCAACACTTGCATATGCACCCACCATATGAATCAAATTATTTGCTTGGGTATTCAGAGGACGAGCATTAGGCATATAACCAGCTACAGCCTCATACAAAGCAGGCTCACTAATCGAAGGAATTTGGTTTAACTCAGTAATTGCATTACCATAGTTATATTTAGAAGAAATCTCACCAAAAGCATAGTTCAATCCTGCACCAAATACACCTTGTACAGGCAAGTTCTTACCCACACGATACTCTACACCCAATGCAATGCTACCATGGATACGATTGTATGCCTGTGTATCAACCACCTTCACCCTGCTTAATGGGTCCAAGAAGAGAGCAGCATCATCAAGTACATATTCGTTGTTGCTCTTGTGAGTATATCCTATACCAAGATTCACTTTCCATGCCAATTGGTCAGTTTGCATATATGTACCCATAACTGACACCATAGGGGCACCTGTGATACCATCCAACAATGGCTTACCTGCCAAATCACCTAAGCCATTTGATGGACTACCGTTAAACATATTACCCACAAAGGTAGCAATAGGATCCAGCGAGAATGCCACAGAGAAGTCTCCTTGTTTTGGCAACCACTCAGAGTAGTCATTCAAAACTTTTTTCTCACGTGGTTTGGTAACAACTTGCTCTTCAGCAAGAAGAGGCAATGCCAACACAGCCACGAGAATAAAACTTATTAATCGTTTCATAATACTACAACTTTAATTATTGATTAATGATTTTCAATTGAATTAATAACCCCAATTAAATGGATTCCAAGAATCATACAATTTATAATAATAAGTATACTCTACAACATCTATTTCCTCATCACCTATACCATAAATTTTATTATTATTATAATCAGGTACAAAAGGCAATACAATAGTATTTAGACGAGCACCTATTAACAATGCTCCATCTGACAAATTAGTAGAAGTATAGCCATTTGAATAGTAACCAGTTACTTTCTGCTCGCCATAATAAGGTACCACTTCATCATCGCTATCCGCATTCTTCAAAACTTCTACATAATAATAATAGTGTGTAAGTGAAGACAAATATGCCTTAGTCTCAATTTCAACCTTTGTTTTCTCTATATCCCATACATCATATAAATTAGCACTTAATTTATATTCTCCATTAGAAGTTGTAGTAATATTATATACTATTTTCTCAGATGGATAATCAGAGTTGGTTATGGTCATCACCAAATTTACAGGAGTAGAAACATTACGCACATCAGCATGAGCTTCGTAATATCCTTCTCTATAATCTTCTTTGATATACTCTCGCACCTCACATATTTCTTGCACAGTACCATTCAAAGCCACCACCTGCGAACGAGTCATTATAGGACTTTCTGCATTTTTTTGAATACAAATATCAGAAACTGTACAAATTTTCCCACGTTCCAACACTATAGATGCAGACGAATACTCTCCGTAAGAAGCATCTTTTTCTACGATAGCACCATTTACCAAGTCATAATACTTATCTACGATAGGACGAGTATATACGTTAACGCCAGTGATTGCAGTTTGTCCCACAGGTACTTCGATCTTGTAGAAACCATTCGCATCGCATACTCCCTCAAAGAATTTATCTCCAGCAGCTGCCTCTGCATCGTATTTTGCGTATGGTACTTTCACCAAGACTGCGCACCCTTCAGCTGGCAAACTCTTAACGACATAGTTCTCTCCATCTTGTATATATCCTTTATCGATATACACATAACCTTGTACGACCGCTTTACCCTGTACATCGGCAAAGTCTAATTGTGATTGTTCGTTTTGGCAGCTTGTAAATGCTGCGATGGCTACAGCCATTAAAAATAAGACTTTTTTCATAACTGAATAAAATTAAAGTTAATAATAAATATTGAAGTTGATTTATATATTCCTAACTTTTGTTTGTGAGTGCAAAGGTACTGCTTTTTTTTGATATGTGCAAATATTCACCCATCCCTCCAAAAAAACTCCACAGTCAACTGATAATTAGCTATTTATATAGAATTATTCACAATCTATCTGTGTTGCTACTGCTTTATTTTCGCCTTCTTGCGTAAGGAGATAGCATGCACTACGAGTGGTGTATATATCTTCAGACTGATTGGGGTAACCTGTCCAGTCCTTACCTTGTTTGAAGATGATATTCAGCTCCTCTCCCTCATAGACAAAGACAAACCACTCACCTTGACGCATCGCTATGTGTTCATAGTTTGTAATACCATCGCCCCAAATCCATACATAGATAGTTTCTGTCCATGTTGCTGGCACTTTAGCTTTAACAACGATCCCTTCTACTTCTTTCTCTTCAAAAGTAATACTATCTACTTTAGCAATATCATACTCCAAGCGCATGCCATCCTGCCAAACATACATAGAGGTTGTCCCATTGGGCTGGAACTCTGGATTCTCTGGGTAGTTATTATTGTTATCACCATTGTTATCATTATTTCCACCACCATCATTGGATTTCCATTGTTCGTTGAGCCATTTTGCGTTTTTACGAAGTACGTCGGTAGTTCTGTCAATATAGGTACTTAATGTTTGGCTACCATGATATTGAGGCCAACGTTCTTTATCCTTTACAACTGCCTGCTTGATTAGGCTCTCGTGCGCATCAATAAAGGTATAGATATCGTTGTACTTGCCATTGTAGAATTCATTCCATATCTCTTTGACACGACTCATGAATACAGGAAACTTGCATATCTCTGGTATCCAGTGGTTGTGCCATACAGCGCCTTGATACATATACTGAGATTTGTCGCGGTTGAACGAACTACCAAAATCCCATACTGGACCAAAATTCCATTTCGCATTCGCTCCTATATCCTTATGCAAATAGCAACTACCATGGAAACTCTCGTAGTTATCCGTCAATTCTTGTACGATATAGAATTTAGCCAGCGCATCCATATCGAGGTAATTCCACAACTCGCTGGAGTTCTTATCTCCATATACCAAACCATCAATCAATAGCATCTGTTGGGTCAGGTACTGCTCTTGTTGGTACGACAACACCTCTGGTGTCTTATAGGTAATCCACATAGTCGTTTTGCCACCCTCCTTGATGGTGATATGTGGATCGGTGTCATAGTTGTCGATCTCTACGAGCCATCCGCCTGTAATCTTCTCGCTGTCGATCTCCTCATCCTCTTGCTCCACGATATTCACACGATCCTTATCCACGCGAATATGCTCGGTGAGGAAGTACAGACCGATATAGTCACCATTCAACACTAGTTCCAATGGCTTGGCATCGGGTGTATAGGTCATGCCGATCAACTTGCTAAGCTCAAAGCCTACTGCATTGCGCATAAAGCCCTTTCTATCATTGCTATCATCAGCATGTGCCAAGAGCGTAAAGTGTTTGCTCTTATTCATACCCAATAGCTGTTGCTTGTCGGCGAGTTTGATGCGGTAAGGCTTTTTGTCAAAGCCCGTCCAAGAGTAATTTCCTCGTCCTTTGATCTCCATAGCCAAAGGTTCCGTTTTTGTACCTATACTCTGATAGTCACTCAACCCCATATTATCAAGATAATAAGTGGCATTAATGTAATCCTCTTTACTTGTAATTGCTGCACTGTTCTCCGTTTGAATATACAACACGGGTAGTGTACCTGATGGTGATACTGCTTGCAGTGCAGCACACAGGCACAATACAAACGATAAAAATAATGTTCTTTTCATACCAAAAAATTTATTTTGCGACAAAGGTACACAAAAAAATGCACATACGCAAGTGCATGTGCATTTTTTATATAGATTATCCGAAAAGGTACTATCAATATGCATTCATCTGCTCCTTCACAGTAGCTGTGATCATGTCAGCAAACTCTTGCACCGTCATTTGACCTTTCTCCTCTGCGCCTTGTTGGCGAACACTAACGAGTCCAAGTTCTGCCTCTTTCTCACCTACGATGAGCATGTATGGGATACGCTTCAACTCGTTATCGCGAATCTTACGGCCGAGTTTCTCGTTGCGGTCGTCCACGATACAGCGTACATCTTGTGCCTCGAGCATCTCTTTCACTTTGTGTGCATACTCGTTGCTCTTCTCAGAGATTGGTAATACTACAGCTTGGTCAGGTGTCAACCACAATGGGAACTTACCTGCTGTATGCTCAATGAGCACAGCCACGAAGCGCTCCATACTTCCGAATGGTGCACGGTGAATCATCACAGGGCGGTGCTTTTGGTTATCCTCGCCCACATACTCCAAATCAAAGCGTTCTGGGAGGTTATAGTCCACTTGGATAGTTCCCAATTGCCAACGACGGCCTAGGGCATCCTTCACCATAAAGTCGAGCTTTGGACCATAGAAAGCAGCCTCACCAGTCTCTACGCGAGCAGGCAATCCCTTCTCTTGGCATGCCTCAATAATCGCTTGCTCCGCCTTCTCCCAAACCTCGTCTGAACCTACATACTTAGTGGTGTTGTTAGGATCGCGCAGTGAGATTTGTGCCTCAAAGTTCTCGAATGCCAATGACTTGAAGATGATCTCGATAATCTCCATCACGCGGATAAACTCGCTCTTCACTTGGTCAGGACGGCAGAAGATGTGCGCATCGTCTTGTGTAAAGGAACGCACGCGCGTGAGGCCGTGGAGCTCACCTGATTGCTCATAGCGATATACGGTACCGAACTCAGCAATACGGAGTGGGAGATCCTTGTAAGAGTGAGGAGTATTCTTGAAGATAGTACAGTGGTGAGGGCAGTTCATTGGCTTGAGCAGATAGACCTCACCTTCCTCTGGAGTGGTGATTGGTTGGAACGAGTCCTTACCATAGTGATCCCAGTGACCAGAAGTGATGTACAAGTTCTTGTTACCGATATGCGGGGTGATAACTTGTTGATAGCCATAGCGTTTTTGAATCTTCTTGAGGAAGTCTTCAAGGCGCAGGCGAAGCGCAGTACCCTTTGGCAACCAGATAGGAAGACCTTTACCCACCATGTCAGAGAACATGAAGAGTTCCAACTCCTTACCGATCTTGCGGTGGTCGCGTTTCTTAGCCTCTTCGAGCAAGGTTAAGTATTCGTCCAACATCGCTTTCTTAGGGAAAGTGATACCGTAGATACGGGTCATCATTGGGCGAGAATCGTCACCACGCCAGTATGCAGCAGCACAACTGAGCACCTTGATGGCTTTGATAGCCTCGGTAGAAACGAGGTGAGGACCTTTACAGAGGTCAGTGAACGCACCTTGTGTATAGGTAGAGATATGTCCATCTTCGAGTTCGCTAATGAGCTCGCACTTGTATGTTTGTCCTTTTGCGCCAAACTCAGCCAATGCATCTGCCTTAGCGATAGACTTCTTTACTAATGGCTCTTTCTTTGCACGAAGCTCTGCCATCTTTTGCTCAATAGCAGCAAAGTCGCTATCTTTAATTGTCTGTCCCTCAGCAGGATATACATCGTAATAGAAACCATTCTCAATAGCAGGACCTATACCGAATTGGATGCCAGGATACAACTCCTGCAGTGCCTCTGCCATCAAGTGTGAAGATGTGTGCCAAAAAGCGTGCTTCGCCTCTTTGTCCTCCCATTTGTGGAGTTTGATGTCGCAATCCTCAGTGATAGGGGCATTGAGTTCTACGATTTGCCACTCCTCTTGATTAGGAGTTTTTATACTGGCAACAAGGATGTCTTGTGCCAAACGACTGCTGATGCTAGCAGCTACTTCGTAAGCGGTGATTCCGCTCTCGTACTCACGGACGCCTCCGTCCGGAAAAGTGATTTTAATCATGTTTTTCTTTTTAATAAACCTACAAATGTTTACGGCTCAGGGCTCACAAATGCCCTAAGAAGCCAATTTCGGTGCAAAAGTAGTAAAAATATATCATATATGCAAGAAAAAACGAGAAAAGTTTATTTTCGACATATTTTACAACACTTTTTTATAATTGGCACAGATCTTTCTCGAAACCACTCCGTTACCAATTCGATACCACTCAATTACCATCCAATACTTTCCCCGTACCCTGCTACCAGTCTATCTCTCGGCGTGACGTTATTTGCGTGCGTATATTTCTTTGCAATTTTTGTTTATTAACCCCGAATCGTATTCGGGTATTTCTTGTCTACCCGTTACTAATCTAGTTCTCGGCTTTAATTCGCCGATTATCTCTCGCCTCTACACCATACATTCTACACCCTACACTTTTCCCTTTTAGTTTTCACCTTTCCGTTTAAGAAAAAAAAATCGCATAGTGCTTGCGCATGTGCGATTTTTTTTGTACCTTTGTCGCCAATTCATTATAGTGGATAGTATGCGTAAATTCATTCTAATAATTATCACCCTTGTTGGCTTCAATGCAATAAGCATTGCCGCAACCATTGTACACATAGCCGACCCTGCAACATGGACATACTCCGAGCTCAAACAATACGTGGGACAAACCGTACAATTTGACGTGCCATTCTACGTGTGCAATAATTACAGTGGACTGACCATCTCACCACGACGAACCTACTCGCCTACAAACCAAGCATTGCCACTATCCGACAACTACTATTCGATACTCTCGCTCAATTCCACAGGAAACATCACACTCAATAATGTGAGTGGCTACCATCGTTTAGGCGAGCGATTGCACAATCTGACCGTAAAGGTAAATAGCACAAATAACGTGTCATTCGTATCGTGCGATTGGCAAGGCAACACGCGTGCTGACATGGAAAAAGGACCAGACTATGATGCCATCGACATGCGCGGGCAACACACCTTGCTCGTCTGCTGCATGAACCTAGAGTATTACCTCGTGGAGAACTTGGGCGGCGACATGGGCGCAAGCAACTACTCCGAACACCAGAAGCAACGCGCCAAAGTAAGCAAAGCATTGGCGAAGATCAATGCCGATTTATACGGCTTTGTAGAGATAGAACAAGGGCAAACTGCCTTGGCAGAGATTGCGAGCGACTTGAGCAGAAACACGGGACGTAGGTTCAGTTACGTTGATGATGGCGGTTCGGCAAGTGGCACATACACCAAGTCGGGATTCGTATATTGTTCGGATGTCGTAACACCATATGGCAAACTCCGCGAGAACAACACAGGTGTTACCAACCGCAAGAAAACACAAGCCTTTGTAGAGAAAGCAACCAATGAGAAATTCCTCTTCTCGGTCAATCACTTCAAAGCAAAAAGTGGCAGAGGCAGCGGCGACAATGCCGATAAAGGCGATGGGCAAGGCACGTACAACGGCGACCGTGTGCGTGAAGCACGCTCATTGTTGAGTCATTATGAGAACGACAGTTATTATTTCGACGACGATGATATCCTTATCATGGGTGACCTCAACGCCTATGCGATGGAAGACCCCATCAAGGTGCTGCGCGAGGGCGGAATGATTGATCTGCATCGCGCCTTCCATGCCGACAGTAGTTATTCGTATGTATATCACGGACAGGCAGGTTACTTAGACCATGCGTTATGCAACAGCACCTTGTATCCACACGTGACGGGTATGGTGGCATACCATATCAACTCAGACGAGAGCGATAGTTATACCTACGACAAGTCCAACGACCAAACCATGTTCCGCTGTAGCGACCATGACCCTGTGTTGGTGGGATTAAGATTGGATTCGGTTCATACCACCACACCAGACGATGTGACACCTGAAGTGAGCGTCAACTTCCGCGACTTCGTGCCCTATATCTGCAACGCCGAAGGTGGCGCATATATGCTGTACTTGCCAAGTGGATACAAAGTGACTCCAGACCCAGTTAGTATCCAATCCAACGAAGAGCCTATCACGGGATTGCAAAAGGGATTGTACATCATCAATGTGTATGGACAAGGTACCTGCCTGCAAACGAAGATCATGGTGAAGTAAACCATCAGTGCTTATCCGTGAAATCAGTGGGAATTAAAAAGACAACAATATGGATTTGTTTTCACAAATAGAAAATCCTGAACGCGAAGAGATACTTGCTCTGCGCAAAGAATTGGAGCAGGCGAACTATCAATACTATGTATTAAATGCCCCTACCATGTCGGACTACGACTTCGACCAGAAGCTCCGTCGTCTGCAAGACTTGGAGGCACTCCACCCCGACATGTTCGACCCTAATTCTCCTACGCAGCATGTCGGCTCCGATCTGAGAGAAGCGAGAGGCGAGAGGCGAGAGGCGAAAGGCAAGGGAAAGGGCTTCGCCCAAGTGGCGCATAAATATCCCATGTTGTCGTTATCAAACACGTACTCGCAAGAGGAAGTAGAAGAATGGTTAAAGAAATTACCAGAGGGTGTGGAGATTGTATGCGAATTGAAATACGACGGACTCAGCATCTCCCTTTGGTACGAGAATGGCGTGCTGACCAAAGCGCTCACACGTGGCGATGGAGTAAAGGGCGATAATGTCATTGACAATATCAAGACTATCGCTGCGATACCGCAGCATATGCAAGCACTGGAGTCCGAAGTCCAGATTCCTGATTTCGTGGAACTGCGAGGCGAGGTGCTGCTCTCATGGGAGTCGTTCGAACGCCTAAACAAAGAGCGTGAAGCACAAAGTGATGCGCTATTTGCCAACCCACGCAACGCAGCATCAGGTACATTGAAATTGCAAGACCCAAACGAGGTAGCACGTCGTGGTCTAGACTGCTATCTCTACTATATGCTGGGCGAAGAATTGCCAGCAACCAAGCACTACGACCGCCTACAGATTGCCAAACAATGGGGTTTCCCTATTAGCGATGCCATCAAGGTATGCCATTCGCTGGAAGAGGTGATGGCGTATATCCATTATTGGGATACCGAGCGCAAGAATTTGCCCGTAGCCACCGACGGTATTGTACTGAAAGTAAACGACTTATCCACCCAAGAGGAATTGGGTTACACTGCCAAATCACCTCGCTGGGCAATAGCATATAAATTTCCTGCGGAGAAACAACTCACCCGCCTCAATGCCATCACCTATCAAGTTGGTCGCACAGGCGTAGTGACCCCTGTGGCGAACTTAGAACCAGTACAGTTGTCTGGCACCATAGTGCAACGTGCTACCCTGCATAACGAAGACTTCATTCGCCAACTTGACATCCGTGAAGGCGATATGGTATGGGTAGAGAAAGGTGGAGAGATTATTCCAAAGATAGTTTCTGTTGAGCCAAGGAACCAAGAACCAAGACCAATCAGTAACGACAGGACAGACGAAGGCGATAAGTCTTTGCTCCTTGCTCCTTATTCTATATTCCCAAAAAATTGTCCCGAATGTGGCACCCCTCTTGTGCGCGTAGAGGGCGAAGCAGCATGGCGTTGCCCCAATGAGGCGACTTGTCCACCACAGATTAAGGGCAAGATGGAGCACTTTGTTTCGCGCAAAGCGATGAATATCGACGGCTTGGGTAGTGAGACCATTGACCTACTCTACTCACAAGGGTTGCTCCACAATATTGCTGATATATACGACCTCAAGCAAGACGATATTGCTCGTCAAGAACGTCTCGGCGAGAAGTCAGCACAAAATATGTTGGCAGGCATAGAAGCCAGCAAACAAGTGCCTTGGGCACGAGTGCTATTTGCCTTGGGCATACGCATGGTGGGCGAGACAACCGCCAAGAAGATTGCTCGTCGCTTCCCAAGCATCGACCAATTGCAATGGGCAAACGTGGAGCAACTGACTGCTATCGACGATGTGGGCGAACAGATAGCCAAGAATATCATCGCCTACTTCAACGACCTCAGCAATCTGGAGATTATCAACCGACTACGCGAAGCTGGAGTACAAATGGAGAGCCAAGAGGAGGAGCAAGCACCGCAATCTGATATATTGCTAGGCAAGAGCATCGTGGTGTCGGGCGTGTTTAGCCACCACTCACGCGACGAATACAAAGCGATGATAGAAGCCCACGGAGGTAAGAATGTGGGTTCCGTGAGCAAGAAGACCAGTTTCATTCTCGCGGGCGAGAATATGGGGCCTGAGAAACAAAAGAAAGCAGAGAGTTTAGGGGTAGAGATACTAACTGAGGAACAATTCCTGGAGTTAATTAAGAATTAAGAATTTTGAATTAAGAATGATAGAGAAATTACGAGAACGGATGTTTGCTTGGCTATTGAAGCGACAAGCAAGCAGAAAAGTAACAATACCACAATGGGATAAAGTGCGTAGTGTAGCCATATTGTATCCTAACGACAATATTCAGCACATCATCAAGCAGATAGAACAGGCCAACAAAGAGGTGGTATTGTTCACCCTGCCTGATAAGAAGGAGATTTGTTGGCTAACCGAGCGCCCCAAGACCGAAGTGCACGAATTGATAAGCGCACGACAATTTGATGTGCTAATCGATTTGACTCAACAACCCTCGCGTACACTGCAATATATGGCGATGTATATTCGAGCAGACTTCAAAGTGGGACGCTTCATGCGCGAAGGGATATACGATTTGACCATAGATACTCCGCCTCAAGCAGCACCCGATTATCTGTTTGAGCAAATCATACGGTATATCAATATGTTTGGGAATAAGTAGTTTAGTGTTTAGAGAGATATGAAAGGATTAGGTACAGCGTTGATAACTCCCTTCACAGAGGAAGGGAAAGTGGATTTTCCAGCATTAAGCCAATTGATTGAGCACCAAGTAGCAGGTGGTACGGATTATTTGGTGATCTTAGGCACTACAAGTGAGGTCCCTACTCTCACCCACCAAGAGCAAAACGCCATCATTGACTATGTAGTGAAGCAAGTGGCAGGACGTATGCCATTGGTATTAGGCATTGGCGGCAATAGCACCGCAGCCGTGGTGGAACGCATTGACGAATTGAAAGAACAATTGGTAGCACACTTTGCGGCGATATTATCAGTTACGCCCTATTACAACAGACCACAACAAGAGGGATTATACTTGCACTTCTGCGAAGTGGCGAAGGCAAGTCCAGTACCCGTAATCTTGTACAATGTACCCAAACGCACAGGCGTAAATCTCCTGCCAGAGACTACTCGTCGCATCTACGATGCGTATCCAAGGAAGATTATGGGTATCAAGGAAGCATGCAACAGCGTGGAGCAGTTCACAGAGACAGTGAATATAGCCAATGGCAACTTTGCCGTTATCAGCGGCGACGACGACTTGGCATACGAGA
>Ga0233361_1000130_pt1 | contig 13079 bp, 4 predicted proteins | sample ElkDunMinimDraft_21_FD_180678 | JGI IMG/M metagenome (GOLD analysis project Ga0233361, IMG submission 180678) | Fecal eukaryotic communites from dung pellets of Tule Elk in California, USA - Elk Dung C0 | ecosystem: Host-associated > Mammals > Digestive system > Large intestine > Fecal | place...
ATTATGTGTTTGATCCGTTCTACGTATCCGCCGAACAGGAGTTGCGAGTTATTTTCTACAGTGAGAATGAAATAGACAGTACAAATTATGTTGTCGGAAATAGTTCTTGCTGTATGAAGGTAATCAAGCTTGTGGCTACAGCTGCTACTCCTATATTCGGAGGTGTGATCAATAATACAGGCGGGTACGCGTACTCTGGATCCACCGTATGGCAGGCGGATTATGAGGTACGTATAGTTAAAGCTGAAACTAATCCGGAACAACCTGTCACAATGATGCTCAGGGCTGTAGAGTCCTCGTCGTGCAAGGCTACAGACGATCAGGGAAATTCATATACATATGTGTATAAGTATTCCGTAGGAATTACAAACATCACCATGGACTCGCTGGCCGTACCGTTACCGGAAGGTGACTGTCCTATAATATCTTCTATAGTTTTGTATAGCTCCAGTGAAGGAGGATGTGTATTGGGAGGTTATATGGTCACACTTCCTCGCAGAGACGCCGATATTATGGCGGCAAAGTGGGCAACATTGATATCTTCTAGTTCCGATAGACGTACTCCTGATATCACATATCTGTCGTAATTATCTGGATTTATACTAGTATTGTATTATGCCAAGTGTAATTAGAAATAGTAGAATAGATACTGCCCCTGATAAGGATGTAGATGTGGAGATTATGTCTCCAACAAGATTTGTAGGAACACACGCAAATATTGTTCCTATGTTCAATAATGCTCAGTCTCCTCGTTTGTTCTATTCGGCACGATTCGTAAACCAGGCTATGCCTATTAAGAACAGAGAGACTCCTCTTGTTCAGTCTCTCGATCCTGAAGATCCGGATGGTAAATCTTTCGAGGATAAGTTCGGTGAGCGTATGGGAGCTCGTTATTTCAAGGACGATGAGGGTGAAGTGACGAATGTAACACCAGAGGAGATTGAGATTAAGCTGCCTAACGGCGAGAAGAAGTATGTAGATCTCTATAATAACTTCCAGTTTAATCGTAAGACTCAGCTCTCTAATAAGCCAGTAGTAAAGGTCGGAGATAAGGTTAAGAAGAATCAACTTCTGGCAAGTTCTAACTTTACTGACGATAACGGTACGGTTTCTATGGGTGTTAATGCCAGAGTAGCTCTGGTTCCGTACAAGGGTTACTCAATGGACGATGCTATTGTAGTATCTGAATCATTTGCTAAGCGTCTTACAAGTGAACACAATTATGCACACGAGTTATCTAAGGAAGGTGATCTAAAGTTCGGTAAGACTCATTACACATCATTATTCCCTAGACAGTTTACCAAGGAGCAGCTAGAGAATCTGGATGATGATGGCATTGTTAAACCTGGTACAGTACTTCAGAAGGGTGATCCTATTATTCTCGCTACTAAGCCCAAGACTATCTCCAGTAATTCTCACCTAGGTAAGCTCGGAAAGACATTCCGTCAGATGCGTACAGATGCTACAGAGGTATGGGATCACGACTATCCCGGTATTGTTACTGATAGCATCTATGGTAAGAAGAATGCTCGTGTATTCGTAAATGCTGATGTGCCTCTCAAAGTAGGTGATAAGCAGATTATGCGTAATGGTCAGAAGGATATTGTATCTCTTATCCTTCCTGACGAGCAGATGCCACGCAGTCTTGATGGTACTCCATTTGAGGTTCTTCTTAATCCTCTTGCTCTTCCTTCGCGTGTAAATACTGCTACTCCGTACGAACTTCTCTTAGGCAAGCTTGCTAGCCTGGATGGAAAGCCTGTTAAGGTTCCTGCATTCAATAAGGCTGGTACATCTCGTCTGGAAGAGGTAAAGAAGGAATTGGCTAAACGTGGTGTTACTGATACAGAGGAAATCTTTGATCCGATGACCAATAGAAAGCTGGAGAAGCCTGTTACTACTGGTATTGGTTACTTCTACAAACTTCACCACGTGGTAGACTCTAAGGTATCTGCTCGTGGTCAGGGCAGTTACTCGGCAGACGAACAGCCCGTCAAAGGTGGTGGAGAAGGTGCTCAGGCTAAACGTCTAGGAGGACTTGAAACAACAGCTCTCATGGCGCATGGAGCTTATTCCACATTAAGAGAAGGGGCTACTCTGCGTGGTCAGAAGAACGATGACTACTGGAGACTAGTACGTCAAGGCTATACCCCGGCAGAACCAGGCAAACCTTTCGTGTGGGATAAGTTTAAGGCACTACTGAATGGGGCTGGTTATATGGCCAGAGATTTAGGCAAGGGAACACTTCGACTGTCTCCTTTCACCGATAAGGATCTTGCCAAGCTTAATCCTGTTGAATTGAAGAATGCCAAGTCAGTAAATATAGGCACACTTGAACCTGAGCCGGGAGGTCTGTTTGACAGTTCTATTGTAGCAGGTAATAAGTGGGGCAAGATTACGCTTCCCACGATAATGCCTAATCCTGCATTTGAAAAACAGATACAGCAGTTACTCGGCATCACTAACGCTGATATGAGAAAAGTGATTGCTGGAGAGATGACATTAAAAGAAGCACAGTCGAAAAAGACAAAGAGATAAATTCGTTCTATAATTAAAGAGTCATGACAGATATTGAGAATATTAAAGCTATCGTAGCTGCCTTCGATGAGGGCCGCGCAGCGCTGACGAAATTTGCTTTCACACCAGCAGCTCCGCCCGCACCTCCCGCTACAGCAATGCCACCGCAGGGACCTCCCCCAGGCGATCCTAATGCTATGCCTCCACAAGGACCTCCTCCAGGAGATCCTAACGCAATGCCTCCGCAGGACCCAAATATGATGCCCCCGCCCGGAGATCCTAATGCAATGCCACCACAAGATCCAAACATGATGCCTCCTCCAGGTGATCCTGGTATGGCACCTCCTCCCGCTGGTGGTATTCCTCCCGAGCTTGAGGGAGCTTTATCTCAGCTTGCCGGAGGTATGGATTCTGTAGCTCAGACAGTAGAGGAGCAGCAGTCTCAGACAGATCAGTTATCTCAGCGCATGCTGGCTATGGAAGAGGAGATTAACAATCTCAGAACTTCTCTCAAGGGACCTGCTCCTTTTGAGGGAGGCGGTACCCCAGCTTCAGCCCCAGGTCCAGTTGCAGGAGAAGGTGCTCCTACCGAACGCTAAAATCCCCATCCGTGTGCTATACAATGCGCCAGGTTAAACGTCCTGGCGCATTGCTTGTGTTTTGAAGACGTACTACAATAAAGATATGCCTATCGATATAGATCAGTTAAAGTTTTTAGTTAAATCTGCGGGTCAGGTTCCTGACAAGGCGTCCCAAGCAATGGCCGCCGCCGCTCAGGCCGCTAAGCCGGCAGGAGGCATTCCTCTTCCAAAGGAGATTAAAGAAGAGAGTCCGGCAGAAGGCGCATTAAGTGCTGAACAGCAGCAACGCGAGCAAGAAAAGCTAGAACAGCAGAGACGTCAGGAGCTAGAGTCCAAGGAAAATGAGATCAGAGGCCTCAAGCACGAGTTAGAACTGGAGAAGGTCGAGCGAGAGAAAATGACTAATCGCTACGAACTAGACCTTCGTACACGTCAGGAAGAAGCTAAGTTGCGCTCGGAAAAAGAGAAGTTAGAGAAGGAGCGTCTGCAACTTGTTCAGGAAAAGGCCCGCCAGGATAATATGTTCAAGGCGGAAGAAATGAGGCATCAGGCTACACTCGATAAGGCTACATACAAGCAAGAAGCAGATATCGCAAAAGCTCAGGCCAAGTCGATGGCTGATATTGCCAGACAGCAAGCTCAGACACTTATTGCTACTAATGATAAAGCACGTAAAGCATCTGATAAGTATTACGCCGATGCTACTGCACGTATAAACAAAGAGCACCCTTCTATATCTCCAGCACTTCAGAGTCAATTAGATGGAGCTATAGCTTCGTTAGGCAGATTTAAAAAAGTACATTCCAAGCAACTCGCCATTCCTAAACCAGGAACTCCTCCGGATCTTACTAAACTTGCTATGATTAAGTGGGCTGATGTAAATCCTACAGGAGCTCCGGCCCAGAATACAACAACAACAGGACCCACACAAACGACTCCGCCGAAAACATCTGTACCTAGTACAACTTCCGCCTCCAATGGGGCTACTGGGGCAGCAGGAGGAAGTACGAACACTGCAACTTCAGGAGCATCTTCTTCTGCTCCACCAAGTCGCGAAGAGTGGATTCGTAGCATGAATGAGCAGGTGCGTGCCAAGGCTCGCTCTGACGCGTCTGAAGCGGCAGCGTGGGATCGTGCTAATCATGGCGTATACAAGGGTGGTGGATCCTATGATGCCATGAGAGGCGCTGCTTATTTTAGTAATCAATTGGCTCGCGCTAAAGAGAACAATGACCAGGCATCTATTGATTACTATACAAAGATGCTGGAGCAATCAAAGCTCATGGCTCAATCTAATTACCAGAACAGTGAGCGTACCGGTAATAAGGTAGACCAGGCTTTATATAAGAGTTATACCGATCAGCGCACAACAGTTAATGATTGGTCTTCTCACAAGGATCGATACACTACAGAATCTCAGTTTGACCGTGATGCTAATGCTTACGCTGATGCTGCCGCTCAGAAGAAGCATGCAGAGAACGGTGGCGGTAAGTGGTATCAGAAGTTGTGGGACGTTACACTTGGAGGTACTTATGCTGGTATGGTAAATTCTGTTAACGATATGCGAGCTAATATGCGCAATGCAGATTACTTCGGAGCTAATCGTTTCTGGAATACAACGTTTGACGATCCCTCCATGCGTGCCGCATATAATCATGCTGTGCAAAATCACAACTATAGCGATTCTCTCGCAGGAGATATAGGTAACGTAGCATTTAACGGCGCTATGGTTGGACTTGACCTTGCGTCACTTGCGGCAATTCCGTTCTCAGGAGGAGCTAGCGCTGCGGGATGGGCTGCACTTAAGGCCGGAGCTAAAGGCGCCCTCCAGACTGCCGCTAAGCAAGGGCTGAGAGCTGGAGCCAAGCAAGCTATAGGAAGTATGGGACGCGGAGCAGTAAATGTTACTAGAGGATTAGGTCAAGGAGCGGTTAATTACGTGAAAGCTCATCCTATACTGACTGGTCTTCAGGCTGCAGACGCAGGTTACACGGCTTATGACGCACACAATTACGAGGCTTACAATCCTTATACAGCAGAACTCAATCCAGACATGATTAAAATTTCGTCCGCAATGATCCCTATTCCTGGCGAAGCTCCTCGTATGGTAAAGAGTGCTAATGTGTTTACAGCGCAGACAGCGAACAGATATTACGACGCTCATAATCTGAATAATGAGGCTTATTATAATCCTGCATATTCTTCGCTAGGTAAGACTATTGGAGGTCTCATAAGCAGCTTTACAGGAGGTCTTATTAATCCTTACAAGGCGATTAATCCTCATGACATATATCTAAAGCCAAGAGTTCCTATCAGTGGAACTGCGCTTATGAACAGAGTGGTAACAGAGGCTGACCAGAAGGGAAACAGTAATGTTCATAAAGTAATTGCCAATGCAGCTACTGAAAAACATTCGATCGAAGAACCTCGAAATACTAATGGTACGTTACGTCATCCACGTTATATCTCTTCACTTGATTAATTTATAACATACGACCATGAGTGATACGAACACCCCAGAAACATATTCTGCAACAGGAATAGATACTGTAAATACATCTACCGGCTCTATTCCTTTTAAGCTAGTTACAGATTTACCGCTAGTCGGTTCTAGTTCGTTTGATATTGTTTCGGTAGTTAATAATATAGATACTGTTCGTGTAAGTTGGGAATCGCTCACGTCCAAGTACATCTCGCAGACAGAGGATATACCCAGAGAGCCAGGAATTACTAACAATGCTCCATATATTACTTTTGCTGCCGACAGTACGGGCTTGTATATTAGCGACGGATCCGCGTGGAGAAAGGCACCGTCGTATGGTAGTAACTGGGAAGATTTAACTGATGACACTAGATTTCTTCTGGTCAATGCTCCGATGGAGTTGACTGACGAGGAGGTAAGCAACGCTAGGACGTCGTTAAAGCTGAGAACGGCAACAGACACCGAGCTTGGTTTAGTAAAGGCTTTACCAACTACAGTTAATGCAGTTCAAGCTAACTCTGTAAGGATAAACAACGATGGGGTACTTGTAATAGATTTTGCAACCCCCATAGAAGAAGCCTCCCCAGAGGGCGTTCCTGGTGTTGTCAGGTTGAAGAATTATTATAGCACGGATATCACTGAGGATGGAACTTATGCCGTTACTGAGAAGTATGTCCGAGAGGCTATATCTAATTATGCAGATAATGTAACACTGCCTATTGCTACGGAAACTTCTTTAGGTACTGTAATTATAGATTCAGGCACTGCACTCACTATATCCGAGTCAGGAACTTTATCTATTAAGAGTGCCACGTCTGAAAATGCAGGTGTTGTATTTTTAGACGAGAGTACAGATATCGACAATGCGGTGGACTCTCACGCTGCTTCCGTAGGGTTTGTTAATACTGTACTGGAACGTAAAGTCAACGAAGTATACGATAAGGTAGCAGGTGTTAACCTTGGCATGGTTCGTGTGCCTGGAGATACGGCTGTTACCATTGATGGTGTCGGTAATATAGATGTACGAACCGCATCAGAAACTTATCCAGGAGCTGTTACTGTTCTGGGTTCGTTAGATCCTGACGGGAATTATTCTAATACAGACACAGGAAGTACAGCTGTAACGCCACAAGCTGTAACTGACTATGTAGAGACTAAACTTTCTAGTTTATCTCAATCACTTCCTATAGCTACCGCAGCTACGCTTGGAGCCATACGCGTAGGATCTAGTGTTGTAGTAGATGAGGATACTGGTGTTCTGGATATAACCAATGCTACACCAGCACGTCTTGGAGGTGTATATGTTTCACTGGCTGTAAATGACATAAATAGTACTACAGTACCTACAGAGAGCAGGGTTCTAGAGTTAATTAATAGTAATATTCCAGAACTAAATACCGCCAAGATAGATAGATACGGTACAGTAAAGTTAAGTCTGCCGGATGTAATAGAGGATGGAGCTAAGATTGGTGTTAATGCTTATGGGCAGATTGTAGCAGAGAAGACTACAATCTCATCTGATATTATTGCCGACGAGATAGGTATTGCGGCAAAAGACACTCTTGGTCTGGTAGCTCTGTCGTCGTCCAATACTGTAGGTAACTCATACTCCGGATATGGCCTTCCTATAGGATCTGATCAGAGTGGTGCTATATATGTGGACGCAACCAATCCATCCAGTTATGCCACAACCGTACGACCTGGATTGGTACAGTTAAGTGTAAGTCGCTCAGAAGTATTACCAACAACTAATCCAGGGATAGGAGTTGATGCGAACGGACAGCTTCGTGTAAAGGGATCTATCTCTGGGGGAGGAAGTTCTACGTCCGATTTTAATTATTACTTCTATAAAAAAGACGAACCATCACCAGGTGAGTACTCTCCTGTATACTATTATAATTCTGATGCATGGAGAATGCCGTTCGTGCCTGCTGCTTCCGCCTCATATCCTGGTGTAGTACGACTAGGCACTTCTACCAAAGTAGAGGGTGGTTTCCCTGTTGGTGTGAATGAAAGCGGTACTCTATGTGTAGCCATTAATACAACCGGTGACGGTACTGTTGTAGGTCCGGCTACAGCAGAGTCTTCTGGCGTTGTTAAGCTTGGGCAGGATGATGTTATTGATAACGGGTTGCGTGTAGGAGTCAACGCCAACGGACAGCTTTGCGTGGCTAGTACGTCTACAAGTATGTCAACAGCTACTTTCACTCTCGCCGGTGCTGTCACACTTAGTACACCTGACACATATGCTGCTGGCACTTTCGGTGTTGTAGGTGTAGACGATACAAATGGTAAACTTGCTGTGCCTGCTGCTACATCCGAATCTTATGGTGTAGTTAAAGTTGGAGGTAATGTACTTGACACTTCAGATCCGACGGTTGCTTTAGTAGGACGTACAAGTGACGGTCAGCTGGCTGTTAAAGGAGTATCTTCTGGGAACACCATAGTACAGACTTCGGACGCTGCGCTGCAGGTTACCCTTATTCCAGTAGAAGGCGCCGACGGTAGTTACGTAGTGACTATGACCGGAGGAGCTATTCAGTTAAACGATGGTAACATAGTTAATATAGAAGCTATAACGGAGGAAGATAATATAGTAATAACTCCTTCGAATAATCAGACGCTTAGTCTTAAAGTATTTATAAATAACGACGGCGAACCTGTGGCCAAACTTACTCTCGACAGCTCTACTAAAGTTTTGACATGTAAGCCTTTTATGGATTAATGTTATAATACCATGGTAAGTTATAAAGAGTTAGTTGTTCTATCTACAGCTCAGCAAGGTTTGGAGTCTCTCGGAACGAGCGCTGTAAGAGCGTTTTGTTTGCCGAGAGACTTTATGCTACCTAGGGTGTCTATAGTTAGTTTTACAGTAGACACTATCCCGGACGTTATACCGTATCTGGGTATATATAATGCCGCAACAGGAGAGCTTGTAACATATAGTAATTATCTTCTTCCATGCGCAGAAGCGACAGAAGATACTCCCAAACTGGTATATAAAACCAATGATGTAGTAGAAGTCGGATCAGAAGATCCTGGCTTTATCTTTGCTTTCTATAACGAAATACCTCCGCACAAATGTTACCCAAGTCCAGGCGCATTAGAAGTAGTTTTGCGTAATGGGGCGGTATTGGAGCATACGGTAGATACAGCGTGGTCTCTTATTGAAACTTCGGAAAGTACTCAGATGCCTTATGTGGAACTGTCTCCTGGTGTTATGTATACTGATGACGGTGAGTTAGACTGTGCCGCTGTGTATATTCCGTATGATGAAATAGGCGAATATATTGTCAGTGTACTTGGTAATACTAAGTTTTACGGTACATTTGTTAATACTGACGCTGGTGTTATTACTTACAATGCTCCTGATTCCAGTCTGCATTCTTCTAATGCTAGTGCTGTTGCTGTTTATTCGTCAATAACTCCTAGTGCTTCTATTGATCAGCTTGAAAGTGGTAGATTTCCTAATTTATACGTAGAAGAGGGTTGGCGTAAGCTTCTTACATTTAAATTGCCTGCCAATTGGGAGTGGGACGTATGCTCGATAAGACCTAATAGTAGAAATGAGTATACGTTATGCGGAAGAGTACACCATGGGGCTTTGGAATGGCAGTTTGGTAATCTTGTGTCCGCTGCCGTTACTCCTGCAACGGCTGATGCATATGAGAAACTTGTATATAATAGTGCGACAGGGCAGTGGGAGGTAGTAATCATTGATCCGAGTGATAGCGATGCACCTTCTTCTCCGGCAAGTCCTTTAGAGGGATTCATAGAGTGTATTGCTAGTACACGAGGCTCATTTTCTGCACCTATATTACGTTGGGCAGGGGAAGAGGAAAGTAAGAAGACTATGCTTAAAGACGGAAAGCTTAGAGCTTCATGCGAGCCTGTGTACTTAGGTATGTTTAACCTCTCTATGTCTTATCTTGCAGGTATAGTGTATGACGTAGTAGATGATCCTGATTGCGATAAGACATGTGATTTCTCTTCTAATCAGTCTTATTACGAAGCTGTACAAGAGGTATCTCCCGTGTGGTTTTTGTTTGCTTCTACAAAAAATGATGCATTAAATATTGTAGCTATAGAGCATAAGCTTTCTGCGGGGGAAATGGATGGTACGTGGCAAGTTCCAGAAGATATCACTGATCCTTATGCGTTGTACGGACCACCTCCCAAGGTACTGGATAAATATTGCGAAGGTAAGCCTCCGGTAAGTTACGATAAGTTCCGTATATGGTTGTACACTAATTTTATACTACCTCCGTCCAATGACATGGTGCATGTACCGGAGGACACTGAGGAACTTAAGGCAGGCTATTACTATGTACACAGTGTCACGGGCGCTTATTACAGAATACCCGATGATTTAATTGAATCCGGATGCAAAACTACCCCTAGTCCCAGGTGGATGGAGGCTCATAGTGTTGTAGATACAGATGAGGGTAACGTTGTCGACGTTCCTTTATGTGCGTTTGGGCAGGATAATACTATTTCTCTATTTAACAATCGTAACAAGAGATATAGGGGATTTTTTGATAGTGTACTTGACTATGAGTACAGATGGCAACATGTAGATAATACCTGGAAGTACTTGCCTTATACTGACAGTTCCTACGTGGCGGATATAGGTAGGACAGAAGGTTTACGATTCAACACGCAGGCTTATTTACCCATAGGAAGCCGATATAGTAAGTCGTACGCCTCGTACACTAATTGTACGTTCGTACTTAGCGCATCAGGCCGCTGTCTTACATTCGATTTGGTAAACTCTGTTAATGGGTCAGGAGATAGTATAGTAGGCGACGGTATATACGTTATCTCTGCACCTGGAAGTGTGGAGTATTCTTCTTCGGTATTTAAAAAAATAGATGCCGCTCCAGTGCAGGTTAAGAGTATTGCTGTATTAACAGGTTCTACTTTTGCTTACGATACTCCTCCGGAATATAACATTGCTGACATTTCTGTATTCGAGGGAGATATTGGTGACGGAAATATTGCTGTAACGGGTACTGTGTATGACAGCATAGAGAAGATCGTTCTGATGGATGGTGTATCATACGATACCCCTAACCTGATAGCTCCTGGGTTTGTCTTGAGTGATCGTAAGGTTGTTGATGGGGAGGAGAGCGGCGTATTGTTATACGCAGACGGATCCGCAACACTCCCAAGTTCTACTTATACAGGTACACTTATACTACAAGGTAGAAATATTCCTGCAATAAATCTTACGTCGTTCTCGAACGTTATTTTGGATCAAGCAGTTATTCATCCTATTAAGGATTCTGTGTTTGGTAGTGTTATTGTACCGAATGATACATTAGGCGTACTAACTTTCCCGGAAGAGTTGAAGACTGTCATACCTGTTCGTGATCCTGCGTCTGATGTTTTACCTACATATGTAACTCAGCCTATAAGGGTTACTTTGGCTGCGGGTGGTACTGAACTATTTGGAGATGTTATCAACGGTAGAACTGTGCATGCGTTCGCTCAGCATGTTGCTATAGACAATTCTTATCCTAAGGTTGTATTCGGACAAGGTAACGGTGCTGAAGTTAATACTGAGGCTGGATTATTAATAACAGAAGACAACGACGTTACTGGGCTTAAGGCGTATCTTAAGTTGACTAGCCGTCCTAGATTGAATAATCAATATGCTGGTATTTTTTACAATATACCTGCATTAAGTAGTGCAAGTAAATTAAGGTTGTCTTTCGACGCTGAGTATCCTAATACGACTGTATACCCTATCCGCTATTCTGTTTGGTTGCCCTCTTCTGTGGACGCTAGTGGTAGCGAAGGTCCTCAGTCTGTGTGTCTTGTGGATAATACCTTGCTTAATGAAGATGAGCTACATACTGTTGTGGATATTGAGATACCTAAAGAGATTGAGCTCAGTGAGAATACGCCGGTGTTAGTGTTGTTTGTTACATCCGCTGATCTAGATTCTGGTGGTGCTCCTGTATTTGTAAAAAATATTCTTATGGAGGCTAACTATAATGCTAATAGCCCTAATTACGCTGACTATGCTGATAGTTTATTAGGAGTAACCGAAGGTAGTAGTATACACATAGAAACTCTTCACGTAGATGAATTTGGCAAATTTGCATTTTGTTCAGGACGTCACAACACAATTACTGTAGATTCATTAGAGGGTACGGGTACTGTAGGAATAGGAGTAGTTCCTGACGGTTATTTTGAAGATACTGAATCCACTAACCATTTGCAGATTACTAATACTGAACAGTTTACAGGAATGTATTATTTGGGGGAAGGTATATCGCAATTTAATATTTCCGATGCTTATAAGATTTCTCCAAACACAGGTGCATCTTTAGCCGTAAGAGGTTCTTCTCGTATTACGGATTGTTTTAGTAGTAATGGTACTGTAACAGTATGGGGGGACACAGGACGGGAGGACCTAGATAGTATTAATATATCTACTGTTATTTTAGAGAATAATTCTACATTAAGCTCTGATACAGACGGAATCGCTATAGCTGCCGATAAGTTGGTGATAGGTAATGGTGCTAACTTAGATATGATTACATCCGGAACGGCCTGCACAACAGCTGGATCCTTCACTGTTAATAAGATGTTTGACGTTGAGAGAACAGTTATAAGAGGTACTGTTATCAGTGCAGTAGACGCTCATTTGCTATCTACGTTTGTTGTTAATCTTTATAACGGATTGGATAATTTCGAACTAGTTGCTGAAGGTACAAAAGTATATGTTGATGAGGCACCTACGGGAGGAATTATAATTCCTCCAGCTGGAGATATTACTGTTGTTTCAGGCGACGATGCTTATTACTATGCTATTAAGGGAAATGCCACTCCGGAGAATCCGCCAACTCCACCAAACGCCGTGGTATTAGACTCCGAGCTAATAACTACAGATGCGGTTCCGGACGGTGCTCCTGTGAGATTTTTTAGAACAGTTGATGGTAGCGTTGTATTCCAGACCCCGGCAGGGTACGATCCGTTAACAAGCACGAGTAGTGATTCTGCACCTATAGATTCATCTATAGAAGACATCATTACGGGTAATGTGGACTTTGCGGCGAATGATAGTTATATGGACTTAACTACATGGACAGATGCTGACAGATTATCAAGTTATTTCATTAAGGATGTAAACGATCCAGATAATACGTGTTATGAGGTGGAGAGTACTACTCTAACATGTTGCGATCCTACTCCAACGGATTGTTGCGAAACCGATCCTTCCAACTGTAATAAAAACTGCGGAACACCTCCTCGACCTTGTCCTGATGGTGCCACTAATATACCAGGGTGCGGGGATAATAATGGGGGCGGTAACGAAAATAATGAAGATAACGACGAAGATGACGATGACTCCGGCGGTGGGGGAGGCGGAGGAGGCGGAGGAGGCGGTGGTGGTACCACAGGAGGTAAGCCTTCAGATTGGTCTCCTCCAGAGAGTGAGGGTAAACACATGTATACTCCGCAGGGACAAGTGTACGTTTACTCTGTGC
>Ga0233361_1000136_pt1 | contig 12687 bp, 15 predicted proteins | sample ElkDunMinimDraft_21_FD_180678 | JGI IMG/M metagenome (GOLD analysis project Ga0233361, IMG submission 180678) | Fecal eukaryotic communites from dung pellets of Tule Elk in California, USA - Elk Dung C0 | ecosystem: Host-associated > Mammals > Digestive system > Large intestine > Fecal | place...
GAGGTGTAATTGTTGGCTACCACACGATAGGCATCATAGATCACGGTACGCATATATCCTTCCTCAATGTCGCTAAGCGAACGACGATACTTGAAGAACACATCTACTGCCTTATCGCGATTGAGATAGTAAGCCATCGTTGGATCCATCTTAAAGATAGCCGCATCTTTCGTGTTTACATTGAATGGATGATAATCCACACGTTGCACGAATATTGGATAGGTAAACACATCCGTCGTTATTGGGCAATAGAACACATAACCCGTCACTGGTGTGGCATCCAACGTACCTTGCTCTGTCAGGGAGAGCTTGTTAAACTTAATACCTACCTCAGAAGAGTCCACACGGGTGCAACGCACAAAAATACTGCAACATACCACGAGTACAAGAAATACTAAAATACTCTTTACACCTTTAGTCTTAAAAAAATCGTTCATAAGCTAATTATTTTAAAGTTGAATATATATCTATCTCAATTGATTACCTCATTCTCATGTTTTGTAACATGTGCCTTGATTGCCTTCCCAGCAAATCTCCACAGATAAAAGCAAAGTACTATAAATACTAATGCTAATGTCCCACTGAGCCACAGCGGAAGTTCTACTCTCAGTGTTAAAGGTATTATATCATACATGCCGTGTGCCATCATGGGTGCAATAAAAGTCATTGCTACATTCCATTCGCGATCCTTTGAAGAGAAATGGGCTAAAGAATAGAAATATCCCATTAGTACTCCAAAACAGAAATGCGCGGGGACAGCAGTCACTGCACGCGAGAGTGCAATGGTAAGCCATTCTGTATCACCGATAATATATGAACGCACAATATACATTACATTTTCCAATCCAGCAAAACCGAGAGAAACGCATACTGCATATACAATACCATCCATGCGCTCATCGAAATGGATATTTTTGCGTAAGAACAACCATAGTACAAACAGTTTAGCTAATTCTTCTGGTATCGCCGCACCTAAAAATGCATGATTCATGGCATCTAAAAAATGCTGCACATCTTTGGGTATAGCACCTATCGCCATCAATGGTAAAGACATACATAACGAAAGTATGATAGACAGAACTCCCAACAGCGTAGCCTTTACCAATTCTCGTGTCGGCTCTGGCGAATGGCGATCCCTCCAATAAATATAAATCAGCAACACAATTGCTGGAATAAGGGCTGATAAGATTGGAAGAGTATACATAACTTTAGATGAATCTATTATTTTGATTCCAAATGATTAATTTGTCTGCAAAGATAATACTTTTTTTGCATTCCCCCAAAATATTATCACTATTTTTTAGGGAATGCAAATTAAGAGTCATAAAAACGTGTGAAGATTAGTATAATGACAAAGAGGTCATTTTACATAATAGCGAAGTGCAATTCCTATACTCCAGTCAAACATATGTAATTCGGATTTTATTCCCAGAGGGACACCTATCATGTAACCATATCCAGGTCGGAAATCTGCACTAACAGAAAAAGGAATACCTTCGAAAACATATTCGATACCGGCTATAGCATTAGCTCCGATTTTGCCAAAAACATATGAACCACCATACTCCATAGCCAAACCAGCACTTACACCTGCACCAGCAAAATAGTTCAGCCAACCTACTTTAACATCACAAATAGGAGCTTGGTACATCACATTAGGGTTGAGTGCGAAGTCCCAATGTTTTTCACCACTAACAGCCCCATAATCTATATCTTCAAAAAACATCTTTCCTGCTACTTTGTGCAATCCTACATAGAGATCTGTTTGCAAAACAATGTTATCTGAACAATACATTTTATAACTTCCTCCATATAAAGATCCTACGATAGGACCAGAAGCATAACGATACTGTGCATTAGCAGTGATTGCGCATGCAATTACAGCAAGAGCAAAAATAAATAACTTTTTCATAATAGTAAAATAATGAATGTGTTGATAAAATAATCAGTATCTAAATATCATTTGTCGAATGATATCTGTACCATTTCGTGAGCGACCATTCCAACGGCTTAATTGCAGCCTGTTTTCAGATATAGATTCGATAGTATATACCACTTCCGAGCCACTTAATTCGCCATAAACAAGATTTCTACCACGGATACGTAGTACATTGCCAGATAAATTCCATTGTAATTCTTGATTGCCACCTGTACCTAAAAAGCCATTCTCATAACATGTGCCGTCTGCATAAAACAGAATCCAATAGGATCTATTAGAAATTCTATCAGCTATCCGTGAGTTAACCACATTATATGCTTCTTGAAAGTACCAGCGTTTGACCAACATTTGCTCCACCGCGTTCAGTGTATTAGTTTGTACTGTTGTTGATGGTCGCGTTAGTATGAAACAGCTAGTCTGTCCTATACACAATAACGTAAGGACAAGAAGTTTGAATACATGTTTCATTTTGATTTCATATTTAAGCGTGTGAAATCACCCAACAACTCCATATAAGCATTCCACATTCGTAATGTAGGAATCACATTACCCGCACCCAGTATTTGATTGACCTTGTAGGTCGCTAACTTCTCATTTGTATTCCAATCAAAGACCTCTATCTCTCCCATCAATGTTACGCATCCCCCATCACCAAATCCAAAATAAGCAGCAGCAGTACTTCCTAAATCCATGCACGAGACATGAAAAATCGTTTTGTAATCAGGATTATCCGAATCAGATACCAATAATGCGCGTTTGCGATTCATTACATTCCAGTTTTTTACAAATTTCTCATATGCAAATTCATGCATAGGAGCCCATGTTTCTCCTGACTCTTTATCCTCAGAAGCAATATACTCCTCAAATAATAAAGCCCCTTCTTTTAGAACTCCTTTTGATATTTCACCCACATAGCAACTATCGTAATCAAAAATAAAAGTTGTAGTCTTTGTATGATCAAGAAATATTTTTCCTGAACCAGAAACGATTTCTATGCTCTTAGGTTTAGCATAGCCAAGTGTTGTAAACATTGCAACAACACACAAAATAATAATCTTTTTCATGATAAATAAATTTAGTGGGTTAGTATTTTCTTGCAGGAGCACCTGCGGTGCCTCCTTGAGGTTGATATTCTTCCGAAGGTCTGATATACGTTTCTTCAATCCAAGTTCCGTTTACGGTATTTCCCATGTATAGCTTCAATGTAGAACCATAGACTTCTACATAGTAATCTTCGTGGATTTCACCATGTGATAGGGTTAACATTTTATTCCCGTCATACATCCAAACACCTTCTTCATAGCGTTCTGAAACACGCAAATACTTTACATATTGACCCGATTCATAAAACGTTAAAGTCACGTAAGGCACAGTACTTTCTGTTCCATTATTAGTTTTGCGTTTGTTCAACTCCCATATACCAAAGAGTTGATTGGTTTTGTCCACGCTCGTTTGGGAAAGATCGCAGCTTGGCAGTATGATTAGCACAGCCATTGCGCAAAATAATAGTTTAAAGGATTTCATAAGTTGTAGTTTTTATTTTCTTTGTAGTTAGTTATCTTATTTTTTTCTTGCTTCTAAAGTGGCTTCGACAGCAAGGCAAAGTACTTCACTACCATCTGGACGCATTATTTCTACCCTTGCCAATCCTCCATTTTTAGTAGTAATTTTTTTCATACTATATTGAACAGCAATACTTTTCCAATCACAATATGCTTCATACTCATTACCTGCTTCTGACCAATGAAAACTATCATCTGTAAATCCAAGATAGTATTCACCATCTGAATCAAGATAATCATCAGTAATAAATCCATCAAGATATGAGTATTCAATATCCCCCTCTAGATATCCATGTAAATTCTCATCCCATGTGAAAGTACCTGCAAACCTCTTTGTCCCAAATACAGATGGATCAGTGTTATTAGTCCCTTTAAAGGAGATTTCAATAGTATATTCCCATTCTCCAACTAATGATTTTTCAATTGCTTCTTCGCGTTCACAAGAAGTAGCGAATAGTACTAATGCACTAAAAACTAAAGATTTAATAATAGGTTTCATAATATTGATTTCATTTATATAATGTATTACTATTTATTTTACATCTTTTACAAGACGAACAAAAAGTCTTTTTGAAGTGCTACTCAAATTACCCCATCCACATCTACCACCATTTGCTTCAAATCCAAAGTAATAAGCAACTACATAAGGATAATATTTTCCTTCAAGAGTAGATGACCAATAATATCCCGTCTCATTATCACGCATATGACCATAACTAGACAGATTATTTTCCATAACTGGTAAAAAGATTGCACCCGATTCTTCTAGTACTTGCCAATTTTCTAATGTTATGATTTGATGGTTTGCGTAATCTTTTTCGGTATGTGCAACAGAAACACCGCGTTTGAAGAAGATATTATCAGGACAAGTCCAATTATCAGGCAATAAAATCAACCCATTCATCCCATTTATTTGCGCTATAGAACAAAGACTATCAGCATTTTTGCGCCCCTCTTCACTATCTGTTAGATAATCCCACTCTTCGTTTGTCAAGGTACGCCATGTATTAGGTTTGTCATCGTCAATCTGATTGCTTCCCCAATCTACAAAGTTAACAAACGCTGTATCACTACCAATTTTAGTAGGACAATTTCCTGTTCCCCAAGCAAACAAATCTATCCAACCATCATATGTGACATATAAACTATCTTCTATTACCTCCTCCATACGATCTAACTGACTTTCCGCAAAACGCCATTCATTATTTAGAGGATGATATTGTAAATTCCCCTTTGAAAAAAGAATCTTCTTGTGTTTAGAAACACTAAACGCCTTTGTTCTTTTTAAATCTGGATTATTCTGACTATCTGGACAACCTGTAAACACTAATGCCATTAGCACAATGGCTAAATAATTAAACTTTTTCATACTAATAAATTTTAATGGTTATATATTTATAAATCTTGGACTAGGCGGACCGAACAGCCTGTACAAAGTTCTCCAAAACTAACATTAGCATCACCTGAGAAGAAATAGAACGTATGTGCACATTCTGCATTATAATCAGTTGAAGCCCAATAATGTCCATAATTCTGTACATCCAATGCTTTTGAACGCAATCTAAATCCTGCAGCAGGAAGAAATATGGCACCAAATTGTTCTAATACAGCCCACTCTTTTTTTGTAATTTTCTGATAATTCGCATAATTATAAGTAGCATCCCAATCTTCGTCAAAACCTCCTTTAAAAGTAACATTAGACGGATAACTCCAATTGTCTGGCAGAACAATTAAACCATTTACTCCATCAACTTGAGCAATTCCACAAAAATCTACACAATTTTCACGTTCTTTAAGAAGATAATACCATTCATCACCAGTTAATGTTCGCCACATTTTAGGAGAAGTTCTTTCTATATTGTTTACTCCCCAATCAATAAACATCCCTTGATAATCGTAAAGATCAACAGATGCACTTACTCCAAATTTTACGCGATTATCAGTACTCCAACCAAATAAATCTATCCAACCATTGTAATCACTCGTGAGTTCTTCTTTTAAATCGCCAATATAATCGGTTTGTTTCCGAGCAAAACGCCATTGATCATTTTTGGGGTGGTATTGCAAATTACCTAAAGAAAAAACAACTGTTTTATTTCCACCGACAGAAAAAACATATACTTTATCAGGTTCATTGCACTCACAACTAACAAGTGTAAAAGCCAATAGCAAAATGGCTAAATAATTAAACCTTTTCATACTAATAGATTTTTATTTTATTTATAAATCTTTAACGAGGCGGACGCTCATGCCGACATAAGGGCTACAGGTACCAACACCTGCTTCATTAGAGTAGAGATAGAAATGACAACGAGTAAAGCCATCATCTATTGTTGACGTCCAATAATGCCCATAAGTAGGTATAGAATTTACTACAGTTCCAATACGACTAAGTGCAGCAGGTAAAAATATCGCACCTGATTGTTCCAAAATTGCCCATTGTTCTGCGGTTAGTGTTTGATGTTGTCTATAAGCCTCAATACTTTGTTCATGATGAAAACTTGGCTTAAATATAATTCCTTGGGGAGCTTTCCAATTATCAGGAAGAATGATTAAACCATTCACACCATTTACCTGAGCAATACCTTTAAGATTTTTCGCATTTTTACGACGGTCAAGTAGATATGTCCATTCATCACTTGTCAAAGTGCGCCATGTACCCATCATATTACCTTCTATTTCATTTCTTCCCCAATCAGTGAAAATTTGATAATCGTTGTAATCATTGCTTACATTGGTAGGATTCGATCCTGTTCCCCAACAGAATAAATCCACCCATCCATCATAATCAGGTGCAACATTGCTATTTGCATCACCAATATAATCGGTCTGGTTCGGAGCAAAACGCCATTCATTGTTTAATGGATGATATTGCAAATTGCCTTTGGAAAAGATTACTTGTTTTTCTTTGTCAACAGAAAATGCCTTTATTCCGTTCGCATTTTTATTCACATCACATCCTAAAAAAGCAAACGCACATGCTACTGCCAAAGTGGTCCTAATTAATAGTTTTGTTTTCATAATTGTATTTTTTAGAGTTAGATTGATCGTTTAATTTCTTCAAATTCTTCATCAGTATCGAATAAGAAGAATGCTGCTGCAGAAGGGTGGTCATAAATCTTTGCTGTAGCACTTTCTTTTCGCAACAACCAAGCCATACTAATATCTCCTATTGCTCCAATAATCCCTATTATACCATAACATAACAGCAATCCATTACCTATGATTAGCGATAAAACACTCGGTACAACACCTAATACAATCAATGGCATTAGTAATGCTATACGGTATTGATTTACATTCATCGGAACCTCACAATGACAATAGGGCGTGCATAATTTTTTCCACAATACGCCAAACTTAATATCTTTCCATTTTGCTTTTGCCGTAATCATCCATGTTATTCCATGAATCAGTTCATGTGGAACAGCAAAAACCAAACTAAAGAGTAAAATACTATAAAGAATAGTAATAACACCTCCAATCATTCCTGCAAGCATAATTCCAACGTGCATAGATAAATATTCGAGAATATAATCCATCGGTTCAAAGACAGATATTAAGGAATAAATGATATTCAAGGATCCAACTCCCCAAATCCAATTGAAGAGTGGAACTAAAACACCTACAACTACCACCAAAAATAGAATGCCTAATAAATTCGCTTTCAAAAAACTAATTTCTGATTTTCTAATCATAATTGTGTTATTTTTAGAGTTAGATTGATTTTTTAATTTCTTCAAATTCTTCATCAGTATCGAATAGAAAATATCCTGCTGTTGATGGATGGTCATAAACTTTCACAGCTCCATCTTCCTTGCGCAATAACCAAGCTACCCAAATATCTCCTATTGCTACAGTAATCCCTATCATGCCATATAACAACAAAAGACTGTTCCCTAAAATGAGAGATAAAACACTTGGTATAATGCCTAATATGACTAATGGCATAAGTAAAAAATAGCGATATTGAGCAACTGTCAAAGGTTTATTACAATGGCAATAAGCTGCACATTTTTTCCACATCATTCCAAACTTCAAATCCTTCCATTTTGCTTTGCCAACTACTATTGCGGTTAAGCCGTGAATTAATTCGTGAGGAACAAGTAATAAAAATCCGATCACAACAGTTGCATACAAAAGTCCAAATAATCCTCCCATTATGCCACCTATGATTATATTACCCATGGTACTAGTTGTATCAGGCATTAACTCTACCATATAAACAATACACTTATAAAAAAGAGTATTATCCATATCACTCATAAATTTTTCAGGGTGAATCCAACTAAACAATGGTATTAAGACACCTGCTACGACAGCAAATAAAAGCAAACTTAACAAGTTAGCTTTCAAGAGACTAATTTCTGATTTTCTAATCATAATGATATGTGTTTTTATGTTGAGATATTGACTCCTAATATCTCATGGTTAAAATATAAAAAGCGTGGAGTCCGACTATTGCCGTTCCACGTATTGAGGCTCTCGCATTGCCCATCATCTTGAAACGACAACGCGAAGCCCACGCCGAATATAAATATGCTCTCGTGCAATCTATTTATTACCTTTAAGGTACGCGTATGCGCACGCGCATATACGCAAAAGGTGTACCAAATAGGCACAAGGAGGATAATCTATATCCCGTAGGGCATCTATCGTTGCTGTGTTCCGAAGATGATTAGAAATTTGCGAGATTTCAATACATCAGAACAGAGCGCTAATAAACGCCTTTTTTAATATGTCTGCAAAATCAGTTAATAGTTAATATTTCCCCATTAATCTGAAATTACCCTGCAAAGGTACGGAAAAATTTGCAAGTGTGCAAATTTTTAAGGTGAAAAGTGAAAACTGAAAGGTGAAAGCTTGCAGTAGTAGCGGGAAGATACAGGGAAAGTATTGGATGGTAATAGACTGGTAACGGAGTGGTATCGAAGTGGTAACGAGAAAGAAAGCGGAAAGAAACAAGTAGAAGGCAGGGGAAAGATTGGGTGTTCTCAGGTTAACAACTCGGTTATCCTACGTGTATCCTACGTATATCTTACGTATATGTTACGTATATCCTACGTACTTGAAAGCGGAAAGATTAAGGTTAGCCCTACGCCACAATTATAACACTATCACACTATAACATAAAAAAAAGAGTCGAAACTCTTTTTTTTTACTAACAAGGCTATTTTTTATCGCAACCGATCAGCGGCGCGGACAAGGGCTTCGTCTTTCAATATGCGGCGAGTAGCCATCATCGTCAACACCACGTTCACCAACGGAATGGCTGACCACATCGTAAGATACCACTCACAGTTCACAGTTGACAATTGACAGTTGACAGTTGATAGTTGACAGTTGACAGCGTCCAAAGGCTCATAACCCTTTACGATATACGCCACATACAATGCCAACAATGCATAGTAACCCAAGCACAACACCACATTCATTATATTCAATCGTGCTTGCAATAGACGACGCTTATATAAGCCTATCGTCACCAACGCCAACAGCGGAATAGCAATGCTCATCACTGCCAAGGGCCATTTATCCAATGCATGCAATGACACATAATCCGTGGCTCCGGGCAACAAAAACTCCACCGGAGAAAAAATGCACAACAACGTGCCTAAAATAACTACCAACAATAGGTATAATGTTTGAATTCTTTGAATCATTGTTTTAATGTTTAGTGAACGCCCGCAAGCGGGCTACTGTTTAGTGTTTAGAATCGATTAATTGACACAAATCATTGACCAATTGATATTTCTCACCTGTGGCAGGACATGTCGCAAAGCCATCTTGATCAAACTTCAACTTCTCACCATGGCGGCTCACCCAACCCACTCTACGCGCGGGATTACCCACCATCAACGCAAAAGCAGGCACATCCTTCGTCACTACCGAACCAGCACCTATCAAGCAGTACTCGCCCAACGTGTTGCCACAGACGATCGTAGCATTGGCTCCCACCGAAGCACCACGACCAATCAAGGTATCCTTATACTCATCCTTACGACTCACTGCCGAACGAGGATTGATCACGTTGGTAAACACCATGCTCGGACCGAGGAACACATCATCGCCGCAGCGAACACCCGTATAGATAGACACATTATTCTGCACTTTGCAGTTACGACCTAGCACCACGCTTGGCGAGACCACTACATTCTGACCTATATTGCAATCCTCACCTATCTGACAACCCGACATCACATGCGAGAAATGCCAAATCTTAGTGCCTTTGCCTATCACACAACCCTCATCTACATAAGAGGATTCGTGTACAAAATAATCGTTTTGCATTGTTTATAAGTTTAAAAGTTCAGGGATCAAAAAAACGCTTTAAAAATATCATTACCATTCGCAAAAATCATCAGCGCAAGCAATATCCAAAGACCAATATTATTGGCTACCTCAAGAAACTTATCGCTTGGCTTCTTGCCTGTGATAATCTCCCACAACAGGAATAAGATATATCCACCATCCAACACAGGAATGGGCAAGAAGTTCATAAATGCCAACACCAAACTCAAGAACGCTGTCATATACCAAAAATCAGCCCATATCCATACCGGAGCAAACATACTACTAATCGCACCAAAGCCACCTAATGACTGTGCACCTTCCTTCGAGAAGATCAGGCGGAATTGCTTCACATACATCACCAATTTATCCCAACCCAACTTAATGCCAGCAGGGATAGCTTCAAACAAAGTATAATCCGTATGCACTGGCGTATAGAAAGCACTCGCCGTCTTGGGGTAAACGCCTATCTTGGCATGGTCGCCGATAAACAAACGCGCTTGCATGACCTCACCGCCACGATAGAACGTAAGCGTCACACTATCGCATGGATACTTAGCCAACTCGTTGGTTATTTGCACATAGCACAGCCCTTGTGCATCATTCACACCCACAATACTATCGCCCTTGTGCATATCCGCAAACGATGCTGCACCACCTGGCATCACCGAATCAACCACAAAAGGCATAAAATATGAAACTGGCACCATGCCACGCTTCACATACGACTTATCGGCACGCGCCTTCTCGCGCTCCTCACGATCCAACTCATTCTGCAATGCTAAAAAGCGATTGCTCAAGTCCTCTGACATAGTGAGTGCCACCGTATCCGTACCACGCAACACAACGACATCGCGTTTTCCTTCGAGGATGATTGTTTCTACCACATCAGCCAAACTCTGTGGCTCCTCACCGTTGATAGTGAGGATCTTATCTTGTTGTTGAAAGCCCTCGCCAACCAATATATCCGAATAATACAATCCTGTATTCACTTGGCTCAGAGGCAGTTCATCCTTACCCCAGCAGAATAGCACCATACTAAACAATGCCAACGCTGCCACAAAATTCACCAATATACCACCAATGATGATACATAGGCGTTGCCACACATTCTTCGAGCGGAACTCCCATAGTTGTGGCTCTGAAGGCAAGTCTGTAACTGCTTTCGTCTCATCTACCATACCAGAAATAGCACAATAGCCGCCAAATGGTACCCATCCCATACCCCATTCGATGGAATCGGGATAACGACGCCAATCTTCCTCTGGCAAAGCAGACAACTCCTCATCGGTCATTGGACGATAGATAACATTACCTTTCTCATCCTTCTTCTCATTGCCCATAGCATCCAATACCGGCACAGCCGCTGGCTCTACATTAGGCGCAAAAAAACGCACATGCCATTTGCCGTTGAATTTCTTGGCACGGATGATGGAAAACTTTGGATTGAAAAACATATAGAACTTCTCCACACGTGTCTTAAAAAGTCGTGCAAAGAGGAAATGCCCTAACTCGTGAATCATCACGAGAATACTAAGAGCAAGTATCAATTGTAACCACTGCATTCGTGTTCGGCAATCTCACGCATAGACTGACGCCTTGCGTCATTGGGCGCTCGATGCCTCCACTCTATCCTCGAAGCCACGAGCTTCTCGGATGTTTTCGAGGGAGACTCTCCGTGCCGTCGGAGGGATTTATTTAGTTAATTAAAAAGTTTCAAAGTTTCAATAGTTCTTTTGCTATTTTTCGTGCCTCTTTGTCTGTTTGCACGTAGTCGTCGTACGTTGGTTCAGTGATAAAGCTGGTCGTTCCCATGGTCTGCTCAATCACCTCCGACATTTGCAAGAAACCACATTTACCTTCGCGGAATGCCAAGTTCACCACCTCGTTGGCTGCATTCAATATACATGGCATATTACCACCCTTCTCCATGGCCTCATACGCCAATCTCAGGTTAGGGAATCGCTGCATATCGGGTTCCTCAAAAGTGAGTTGCTTCACCGCAAAGAGGTCCAATCGTGGTACGTCGCTCAGCCAACGCTCAGGATAAGTCAGCGCATACTGAATCGGAATACGCATATCGGGCGTACCAAGTTGCGCTTTCACGCTGCCGTCCACAAACTGCACAGCCGAGTGAATCACCGATTGAGGATGTACCAATACCTGAATCTTCTCCACAGGTATATCAAACAGCCAACGCGCCTCAATGACCTCAAAGCCCTTGTTCATCATACTCGCTGAGTCGATGGTAATCTTCGCGCCCATCTCCCAGTTAGGGTGTTGAAGTGCTTGCGCTGCTGTCACGTGCTGCATCTGCTCATATGTAAACGTACGGAAAGGCCCTCCGCTGGCAGTGAGCAACAGTTTTTCTACGCTATGCATATCCTCACCCACCAGCGATTGGAATATAGCCGAATGTTCGCTATCCACTGGCAGAATACTCACTTGATGACGTTTAGCCAAACGGCAAATGATCTCACCTGCCACCACAAGCGTTTCCTTATTAGCAAGTGCGATGGTTTTCTTCGCCTTGATAGCCTCTATCGTTGGTCGCAAACCTGCATAGCCTACCATAGCAGCCACTACCACATCGATTGCAGGCATTGTCACCATCTCGGCGATTGCTTTCTCCCCAGCCATCACCTTGATGGGTAAATCGCTCAGGGCCTCACGAAGAGGTTGATACAAACGCTCATCGGCAATGCAAACCACAGCGGGATTAAACTCCAACGCCTGCTGAATCAGCAAATCCAAACTACGATGTGCAGACAAGGCATAGACACTAAACTTATTAGGGTGCTGACGCACTACGTCCAATGTTTGTGTGCCAATACTGCCCGTACTACCAAGGATTGCAATTTGTTTCATATGCTATACGAAAGATATACTAAAGGT
>Ga0233361_1000139_pt1 | contig 12568 bp, 10 predicted proteins | sample ElkDunMinimDraft_21_FD_180678 | JGI IMG/M metagenome (GOLD analysis project Ga0233361, IMG submission 180678) | Fecal eukaryotic communites from dung pellets of Tule Elk in California, USA - Elk Dung C0 | ecosystem: Host-associated > Mammals > Digestive system > Large intestine > Fecal | place...
TCGGTAGCATAGCCACATGCTTTGAGACCATGTGCCCAACCTTTGTAATCGCCTATAGGCAAAGCGAATAGACTTTCATAGCGTTTGCGCAATAGAAAGAGCGAGTGATCTTCGTAGGAATCTTCCACGCGTGCATAACGGCGGAAACATTCGTTGGCTTTGTCATCATCCCTAGTTATGGTGCGCCCTTGCCAATCCGATGTACATTTAATACCGAAGTGGTTGTTAGCCTTAACAGCCAATTCCGAACGTCCTGCTGACGACTCTAGAATGCCTTGTGCCATGGTAATGGCTGCAGGCACCTTGTGCTTGCGTTGTTGTGCAATAGCAAGATCCCTGTACTGAGCGATATAATCCAAATATACTTGATTTTTCGATTGGGCTTGCATCGCTAATGCTGCAAGCAAAAGGTAAGAGAGTAAAAGAAATTTCTTCATAAAAATGTAAATTTGGGTGCAAAATTACACTTTTTTTTTGATATGTGCAAAAAAAATCGTACCTTTGTCGCGAATTTAGTAAAATAATAAGATTATGAAAAAGATTTTGTTTTTGTTATGTATGACTTGTGCGTTGGTAGCTTGTGTAAGCAATCCAACATATATTGAGCAAGAAGGTGCAACACTAAAAACGATTCAAGTGACAGTGAAAGCCAATGAATGGTCTTATACTCAGCAAGGTACTGCAGATCAATTCAATAATAATTATTTTTATGCAGTTGTAGATATGCCTGAGATTACCAGAGAGGTCTTCAATTATGGCGAAGTAAAAGCATATGCCGTATTTGATCGCAGCAGTTTGACCTACGCTCGTAAGCACTTGCTGCCATACGTGCTGCACATGGAGGAGTCTACCAATACTGGTGAGTGGCTCTATTTTACTGAGACATACGACTTTACCTATGGTATTGGTTGGGCAGAATTTAACTTCCGCACGAGTGATTTTGCATACGAAGATAATGTCAATATCAATCCTCCTGCTATGGACTTTGATATTGTGATCACCTATCCACAGGACTAATTCGTGCTTTATCCGCATAATATAGAGCAGAAAATCGACTTTCAAGTCATTCGTGATGGCTTGAAGGGGTGTTGTATGTCCGGCTTGGGCAAGGAGCGTGTAGATGCCATGCAATGGCTGACACATTATCCTACGGTGCGCGACCTATTGGCACGCGTGCGCGAGATGATGGCTGTGTTGACCGACCCAGCATTGGCATTTCCTCATGGTGAGATATATGATTTGCGTGAGGCATTGTCGCGTATTCGTATCGAAGGCCTCTTTATGGACGAGGCCGAGCTCTTCTCTTTGCGAAAGATGCTTGACTATGCAGGGCAATTGGAGCGATTCTTTGCCACGTTGGATAAGGCAAAATATCCGCTGTTGAGTCAAGAGTCGGGAATAGGGAGTCAGTTGGGGAATATAATTACTACGATCGACCGTATTCTAGACCGTTACGGCAAGATGCGTGACAATGCTTCGCCTGAACTTGCTCGTATCCGCAAAGAGATTTCCGCCTCGCAGGGCTCTGTTAGCCGTGCGCTGAACGCTATTCTTCGTCAGGCACAAGCGGAAGGAATATTGGACAAAGATGCTGCACCCACGATGCGTGAGGGTAGGTTAGTGCTTCCTGTGCCACCTGCCTACAAACGTAAGATTGGTGGTATCGTGCACGATGAGTCGGCTACGGGTAAGACGGTATTTATCGAACCGCAACAAGTGGTAGAGGCGAATAACCGTATCCGCGAATTAGAAGGTGAAGAACGTCGTGAACGTATGCGTATCTTGATGGCTATCACGGCAGAGATACGTCCGCAGGTGCCGCAGATATTGGAGACAGAGACTTATCTGGGTGAGGTGGATTTTCTGCGTGCTAAAGCTCTCTTTGCGATTGATATGCACGCCATAGTGCCAGAGATAAGCAAGAAGCCAATGATTGATTGGCGCGAGGCATATCACCCTGTGCTATTGCTCAATTTCCGTCGTCAAGGCAAGACCGTTGTCCCCTTGACTATCCGCCTCACGGATAACCGAATACTGGTTATTAGTGGTCCTAACGCGGGTGGTAAGTCGGTGTGTTTGAAGACAGTAGCGATGTTGCAATACATGCTGCAATGCGGTTTGCCAGTGCCGATGAGCGAGGCCAGCCAAATGGGCTTTTTCAAACAACTATTGATTGATATAGGCGATGAGCAGTCGATTGAGGACGACCTCTCTACTTACTCGTCGCACCTGCGCAATATGAAACATTTTGTGCGTTATGCCGACGCACAAACACTCTTGTTGATTGACGAGTTTGGTACAGGTACCGAACCTATGATTGGTGGTGCAATTGCCGAAGCAGTGCTTTCGCAACTCAACGAGCAACATGCTTTTGGTGTTATCACTACCCACTATGGCAATCTCAAACACTTGGCTGAGCGTACCGAAGGTATTATCAATGGCGCGATGCTCTATGACCGCGGTCAACTTAAACCTCTGTTCCAATTGTCTATAGGTCAAGCAGGTAGTAGTTTTGCGGTGGAGATTGCTCGCCAGATCGGTTTGCCTGAGACGATTATCCAACGCGCAACTGAAATTGTGGGTGAGGAGCATATCGACTACGACAAACATTTGCAAGACATAGCTCGCGATAAACGCTATTGGGAGAATAAACGCCAGAATATCCGCCAAAAGGAGAAACATTTGGAGGAGAAGATCGCCCACTACGAGGAGCAGATGGCGGGTATCAAAGCCAAGAAACGTGCTATCTTAGAGGAGGCAAACGCCGAGGCGGCCGACCTCTTGCGCAAGAGCAATGCTACTATTGAGCGCACTATCCGCGAGATCAAGGAAGCAAAGGCTGAAAAGAAAGCCACCCAAGCTGCACGACAGCATGTGGAGACATTGAAGACGAAGGTCACTGCTAGTAGTCTGACAGCGAAGCGTTCTGACAGCAAAGCAATCCAACAGCAAAGCGGTCCAACAGCAAAGCGGTCTAATAACAAGGTTCTTCGCGATTTGAGCGAGTTGAAGGTCTTGACAAAGAATCCTGCTAAGTTGATTCAGGAACAAGGAACCAAGAGTCAGGAGCAAAGACGAATTAGTAATGTGGCGGATGAACTACGACGCCGCAAGTTGTCGTTTAGTCGCGAGTTGGATATCCGTGGACTCCGTGTGGATGAAGCATTAGAAGCCGTAATGGCATATGTGGATGATGCATTGATGGTGAATGCTGAGCAGGTGTCTATCTTGCATGGCACAGGCACTGGCGCGCTGAAGCAAGTAGTTCGCGACTATTTGGCAGAACGCCAAAAGAGTATGCGTCGTCTGAAATCAGGCGATATCTCCTTCCACGACGGCGATCCCGACCGCGGCGGAGCTGGTATCACAATCATCGAATTGTAACTTAGAATCATCCTTCCCTCCTCCATTCCTTTATTCCATCTTTCCTTCATTCCTTCAACCTTCATTCGTTCATTCCGTCCCTCCCGAAGATATCCCGAAGATACCCCGAAGATAGCTCAACTATTTTAGAAATTATTAAACTATTTTAACATTTTTCTGTATAACACTATCACACTATAACATCAATTTATGAGCGAAATCTTACCCCATACTGCCGAAACACCAAAATCATACTTTCTGAAAAATCGACTTTTTTTAGGGGGTATTGGGGTAGATAATAATTATATATAAATATATAATATTATTTTTTATGCGATATATACCATTCGACTCTTTTTTTAATGTTATAGTGTTATAGTGTTATAGTAGCACAAACGACATGCTAATTATTAAAATTTATTAATAAATCGTCCTCTGCGACATAATTATCAAACCCTTATTTCAAGATAGTGATTTTTTCAAAAAAAGTGCTCGCTATATTTGCGTATGTGAATTTTTTGTAGTACCTTTGCAGGGTCATTAAGAATTTTGAATTATGAAAAATAAACACCTTTCCGTTTTCACTTTTCCGTTTTTATTTTTCTTCTTGCTCCTAGCTCCAGCGGCATTGGCACAAGTGCAGCCAGGTGATACGACATACAGCGTATCGCTGCATGCGGGCTACGGGCATAACCTAACTTATGGCTCGATGGCGAACTTCGATATTGATGCGTATTTGCCTATCAATCAGCATTTTGATATGCAAGCGAATGTGCGTACCAGTACAGCTAATGTGCATACGTTGGGCGTGCAATTGCGACCTAAGTTTGCGTTGCCTGTGGGCGAGTTGTATGTGGAAGATCGACTGATGATGCGTTTCGCTCAACGCGATAGTTATTGCGACTTTGTACATGCCATCTCTTTGGGCTATATGATGCAATATGTGAATGTGCAAGTGGGTATGTCCAATCGTATCATTACTCCTCTGCCCTATACGAATCACAGCGAAGATGCGATGATATTAGAGCCCTTTGATGCCGTATATCGCGTGGAGGCCTTTGTGCGTCCGCAAAGCGCAGCATGGAATATCAGTTTGTGTGTGTCGAATATGGACAACTACCAAATAGAGCGCATGTGGCAACCGATGTTCTATTTAGGCGGTTGGTACGATGTGAATGAGCATTGGCGTGTTCGCTTATCAGGGAAAATGAAATTAGCGGGTATGTTCCACCTCAATGCGCATTACTATGGAGCAGAACTGCGCGCGGGAGCGGAATACCGATTTTAAATAAGATCGCCTTCGGCTGTTAGAAGTTAGACCGCTACGCTGTTAGACCGCCGCGAACGGCTGAGAGATTCTAGAAATCTAACTTCAAACAACGAACGTAGTGAGTGGTCTAACATCTAACAGTGAAACGTTCTAAAATAACGAAATTATGAAAAAGAATATACAAATTGGTCTTGGTTCCTTGTTCCTTGTTCTTGGTTCCATCTTTACCGCGTGCGGACCAGACGCAAGATTGGATATGGCGGGCATGTTTGCAGGATCGTCTCCTACAATAGATAAACGATTCGAGCAGTCGATGGAGTATAATCAGCAAGCAGGATACGCTACCATCCAAGCCCCATCGGACAATTACCATGTGTATGTATGTACCGATACCCATATCCACCACACACGTAAGCGTTGGGAGCACTTTATCAATGCCTATCGTGGAGACGAACTGTGTCCTTTGGCAGTGCATTTGGGCGATATTATCGATGCTACAACCGATTTTGGATATATAGAGGAGGCATTAGCACCACAAGCATTGTCTGCAGAAGTAGCTAAGCAAGATACGTTGATGGCCGTTTGTGGCAATCATGATATTTATTTCAAACAATGGGAGCAGTTTATCCAAACCTTCAAGACAAGTAGCTATTATTTTGTAGTGGAGACACCTGCGGGCAAGAAGGATTTGTTTGTGGTGTTTGACTCCGCGGATGGCACTGTGGGCAGGAAGCAATTAGATTGGATGCGCGAGACATTAGCATGGGCAGAGCAGCAGGCGTTTCGCCATATTGTGGCATGCACCCATACCAACTTCTTCAAACGTGATAATTCGCAAGGACATTCCTCCAACTTTACCCAAGAGGAGACTTATGCCCTCTTGAATATCCTTACCGAACATGGCGTAGATATGCTATGGACGGGACATGACCATTGCCGTGAGATTACTCAGGTGAAAAACATGACTAGCATCGTGGTGGATTCGATGAAGGATGAAGATAAAGAGCCATACTATATGCTTGTGACCATGGGTGAGAAGATTGATTATGAGTTTGTGGCAGTCCCTTGATGTATGGGTAATGGCAGCTGTGCTAATGAATAATGGTTATATATTTTGGCATAGGGACTAACTTGGGCAATCGCGAGGAGAATCTCTGCAAAGCCGTCGAACTGCTGCACGAACGAGTGGGGGAGTGTATCGCTTGTTCGTCTGTGTACAGGAGTGCTCCACAAGGATTTGTGTCGGAGAATGAGTTTGCGAATATCGTTGCGGTGTGTCAAACCATTCATTCGCCAGAGGAAGTGCTACTTATTACTCAGCAGATTGAGCGTGAGATGGGACGGACAGAGAAATCAGTCAATGGCGTATATCACGATCGGGTGATAGATATTGACCTGCTGCAGGCGAGAGGCGATGAGGCGAATGAGGCGATTAGGCGATCAGGCGAGAGGCTTACGTTGCCACATCCACGCATGCAGGAGCGAGATTTTGTGATGATACCCTTGCGTGAGGTGGAAGCTATTCTCATCAACGTTCACTAAACACTAAACACTAAACAGTAGCGAAGCGTTCACTAAACACTAATCACTAAACACTCAAATGCAAGTATTATACGAAGATAATCATATAATTGCTGTTAGCAAGACCTGTCACGAGATTGTGCAGGGCGATAAGACAGGTGATACACCGCTCTCTGAGATAGTGAAGGCGTATATCAAGGAGAAATACCAGAAACCTGGTGAAGTGTTCCTAGGGGTTACCCACCGCCTTGATCGTCCCACTACGGGTGTGGTGCTCTTTGCGCGGACTAGCAAAGCATTAACGCGCCTCAATGCCATGTTTCAATCGCATGAGCTGATACGCAAAACGTATTGGGCGATAGTGCAGACCGCGCCTAATAGCCTCATTGCCTCATCGCCTCATCGCCTTGAACATTACCTTTGGCGTAATGAGAAGCAAAACAAGTCCTTCGTGGTGAAACCAGGTACTAAGGACGCGAAACGTGCTGTGCTGAGTTATAGAGCCATTGCGCAGAGTGATCGATATACATTGCTGGAAGTCAATCTAGAGACAGGGCGTCATCATCAAATACGTTGTCAATTAGCGGCTATCGGATTGCCAATCAAAGGCGACTTGAAATACGGAGCTAAGCGTAGCAATCCTGATGGTGGTATCTCATTACACGCTCGCAAGATAGAGTTTGTCCATCCTGTGAGCAAACAGCCAATTTCTATCACAGCTCCAGTACCAGAAGATGCGCTTTGGCGCGCCCTTGAGCAAGAAATATAAATGTTTTACAACACAAATACCTAGAAAATCGCACTATGCATTTGCACAAGTGCGATTTTTTTTGTAATTTTGCAAACGCTAAATAAATCTACATAACCATGAAACACCTATTATTAGGCGATGAAGCCATAGCGCAGGGCGCTATTGATGCAGGATTGAGTGGTGTGTATGCCTATCCTGGTACACCATCTACTGAGATTACAGAGTATATACAATTGAGCGAAAAGCGTAAAGCGCTTTCCGCTGGTTTAGAGAACGGCGCTGATAGCGCCTATAGTTTAGAGGTTAAAGGCAAAATATTTTGCCAATGGGCAACCAACGAGAAGACTGCCATGGAAGGCGCTCTTGGTATGTCGTATATGGGCAAGCGTGCGCTCGTTTGTATGAAGCATGTGGGCATGAACGTCTGCGCTGATGCGTTTATGAACGCAGCCATTACGGGCGTTAACGGAGGACTTGTTGTAGTGGCAGCCGATGACCCATCCATGCACTCCTCGCAAAACGAGCAAGACTCGCGCTTCTATGCGAAGTTTGCCATGATTCCTTGTCTCGAGCCAAGCAACCAACAGGAGGCATATGACATGATGCATTATGCCTTTGACCTATCAGAATCGTTGCGCACACCTATCTTGTTTCGTGTGACCACGCGCATGGCACACTCGCGTGCGGTAGTGGAGACAATAGATACACCTCGTGAGCAAAATTGCCTCTCAGCTCCCGAGAATACGAATCATTTCATCCTACTACCAGCCTTCGCACGCAAGAACTACGCCGAGCTGGTAGAAGCGCAAGCGGATTTCGTGCAAACCAGCGAAGAGTCGCTATACAATACCTATACCAAAGGTATACAACCAAAGAAGGCCATTGTGACTACGGGTATTGCGTATAACTACCTTATGGAGTGTTTAGAGAACGGCGCTAAAAGCGCCTACAGTTTAGCGTTTAGAGAGGCTAGTATATTGAAGATTACCCAATATCCATTGCCAAAGGCATTGATTGATCAGATGGTGGCAGATGGCGCAGAAGAGATATTGGTGATGGAAGAAGGACAACCTGTGGTAGAGGAACTCATCCGTGGCATGGTGCCATCTACAGTAGTTGTAAAAGGTCGCTTGACAGGTGATCTGCCCCGCATGGGTGAACTCACCCCTGACTGCGTAGCCCTTGCTTTATCACCTGATAACCAGATAGCCTCATCGCCTAAATCCGTACCTGAGATAGTGGTAGGTCGTCCACCTGCACTGTGCCAAGGTTGTGGGCACCGCGATATGTACGCTGCGCTTAACGAAGTGGCAGCAGAGCACGAGGGTGCTAAGATCTTTGGCGATATTGGTTGCTATACTTTAGGTGCCTTGTCGCCATTCCATGCCATCCACGCGTGCGTAGAGATGGGTGCTAGCATCACGATGGCCAAGGGTGCGGCGGATGCAGGTCAATTCCCTTCGTTTGCAGTGATTGGTGATTCCACCTTTACACACTCGGGTATGACAGGTCTGTTGGACTGCGTGAATAGCAAAGCGAATGTGGTAGTGCTCATCTCCGACAACCTCACCACAGGTATGACGGGCGGACAAGATTCTGCAGGTACAGGTCGTTTGGAAGCTATCTGTCTTGGTTTGGGCGTAGAACCAGAGCACGTGCGCGTGGTGGTGCCATTGCCCAAAAATATGGAGGAAATCAAACAAGTACTCCGCGAGGAGGTAGCATACAACGGCACCAGTGTGGTTATCGCTCGCCGCGAATGCATCCAAACACTCAAACGCCACCTCAAGCAAAACAAAAAATGATTAATCTCCCACGGATCTCACGGATGTACACGGATACTCAGAATAATTTGTGCGAATCAGTGCAAATCAGTGCAGATCAGTGTTATCAGTGGGAAATAAAAAACACATACGATGAAACGCGATATAATCTTAGCAGGCGTAGGCGGACAAGGTATCCTCTCTATTGCCACAGTCATAGGTGATGCAGCCCTCAACGAGGGATTGTATCTCAAACAAGCCGAAGTGCACGGAATGAGCCAGCGAGGAGGTGATGTGCAATCCAATCTTCGTCTGTCTTCTGAACCCATTTACTCAGATCTTATCCCAAAGGGTGGGGCAGATATTATCATCTCTCTTGAACCGATGGAAGCTCTACGCTATCTGCCTTATTTGAAGGAAGATGGTTGGATTGTGACCAGCAGCAAGCCCTTTGTGAATATCCCTAACTATCCTGAGATAGAGGAGGTTATCAAGCATATTGAAGCCATTCCTCACCATGTGCTTTTGGATGTGGAAACGTTGGCAAAAGAGGCTGGTGCACCTTTGCAAGCTGCAAATATGGTGCTTCTTGGTGCTGCTATCCCAATGTTGGGTATTGACCATGATAAGATAGTAGAGGGCGTAAAACGTATCTTTGCTCGCAAAGGCGAAGCCATTGTCGCCGCCAACCTCGCCGCCATCGAAGCAGGTTACAACCATTCCCACTAATTGTGTGGATTTTTAAGATATATAACTCCCACGGATTTCACGGATCTACACGGATATCATGATACATCAGTGCTAATCAATGCAATCAGTGGGAAATAAAACCCCTCCCACGGATTTCACGGATCAACACGGATACTAGTTACATCAGTGTAAATCAGTGTAATCAGTGGGAAATAATAACAATATTTATGCAAGAAGATGAAATAACTTACCAAATAAGAGGTGCTATATACGATACTTATAATGCCCTAGGTCCAGGTCTGTTAGAGTCTGTATATGAAGAAGTTTTAATCTATTATCTTTCTAAAAGAGGACTTTTGGTAGAACGACAGGTAGAAGTTCCTATTGAGGTAGATAATTTTATATTGTCAACCCCTCTTAGATTGGATTTGTTAGTTGAAAAAACGATAATCATTGAAATCAAATCAGTTACAGATATGCGTGATTTATTTCATAAGCAGATATTGACATATTTGAAATTAACAGGATTACATCGGGGTATATTGGTTAATTTCAATACTACAGATATACAAAAATCTATATGGAATAAAGTCAATGGCCATTTAAAAACATACCAAGAAGAATAAACCATCTCCCACGGATCTCACGGATGCACACGGATTCCAAGATACATCAGTGAAAATCAGTGCAATCAGTGGGAAATAAATACCTCCCACGGATTTCACGGATGCTCACGGATTCTAGATACCTCAGTGTAAATCAGTGTTATCAGTGGGAAATACAGAAAAATTATGAGCTTTCCTTTGAATAAACAATTGGTGGACCAAACTTGCATCGATTTTGGTCTGCGCAATGCCAAGGAGCTTGGCGCCTCATCTATTCGCCAACTCGTGGGCGTAGTTAAAGATATCGAACGCGCTACAGGTGTGGAGTTTATCCACATGGAGCTCGGCGAACCCGGACTCCCTGCCGAGCAGATTGGTATAGCTGCCGAGCACAAAGCCCTCAAAGTTGGATATGGTTCCAAGTACCCCCTCATCACAGGTATCACCGAGGTGAAACACTGGGGTAGCGAGTTTGTGCGTGCGTTTATGAACCTAGATATCCCTACCGAGTGCATCGTCCCTACTGTGGGCAGTATGCAAGCTGCGTTTGCTATCAATATGCTGGTGTCGCAGTTGGACGAGAAACGCGATACGATTCTTTTCCTTGACCCTTGTTTCCCTGTACAGAAGCAACAATGTAAGGTCATTGGCGTACGTGTGGATTCGTTTGATGTGGCAGATTTTCGTGGCGAAGCTTTGGCTGCTGAATTGGAGCGCCATTTCAAGTCGGGTAGGATAGCGGCCATGCTTTTCTCCAACCCCAATAACCCATCTTGGATGTGCCTCACCGAGCGCGAATTGGAGATTATTGGTCGTTTAGCGTCTTTGTATAATGTGCTGGTTATCGAAGACTTAGCATATCTCAATATGGACTTCCGCGATGTCGATCGTGGTATGCCATACGAGCCTCCTTATCAACCTACGGTGGGTCGTTATACCAACAATTGTCTGCATATGATATCCTGCTCGAAGATGTTCTCCTATGCAGGTCAGCGTGCGGCAATCATGGCTATCAACCCGTACTTGGCACACCGTAAATTTTCGAGCTTAGCATCGCGATACGAGAATGATGGCGAGTTCCTGCGTAATCTGATATACAATGTGCTCTATAGCCTCTCTTCCGGCGTGACGCACAGTGTGCAGTTCGCTATGGCAGCCATGTTCAAGGCGGCATGCCAAGGTAAGATAGACTATGTCACCACCACCCGCGAATATGCGCGAAGATCCAAACTAGTCAAAGAAATCATGCTTCGCAATGGTTTCCATATTGTTTATGACAAAGATGCCGAAGATGAGGAGGTAGGCGACGGATTCTTCTTTACGTTTGGTTACAAAGATTGGACGGGTGAGAAGATGGTTAACAAACTGATTTACTATGGAATATCTGCTATCTCTCTTGCTAGTACAGGCGCCAAACGCGAAGGTATGCGTGGCTGTGTGTCTTGTATCCGTGAGGATCAATACGAATTGCTCGACCAACGCCTCGCGCTTTTCCATCGTGACTATCATGATAAATGATAATCTTTATTAGTCTAAACAAAATCGCCATTTGTGTTTCATGCACAAGTGGCGATTTGTTTATCACTTATGATTTATAGTTCAACAAGCACTTTTGTTAAGATTCTTTTCCTCTGTACCTCTCCAATCTCCCTCGGGTAAAAGACCAAGGACGAACCAAAGAAGAACCAAGGAACATCGAAAGAACTCCGAAATGCAAAAGGTGCGTTTTATTAAGATTGCCATCTGAAAGAGTTGACTTCATTCCTAAAAAGGTTGACTCCTTTCCTAAAACCGTTGACTTATATCTTAAAAAATAATCCTTACACTTTTCACCTTACCCTATACACCCCAAACCAGAAAAATCGCTCAAAAATCACTCATTTCTTGCTCAATTCAAAATAATTCACTACCTTTGCACCGCAAAGGTCAATCAACAAGAGATGGTATCAGTAGCACATGATTAACAAGAAGTCCATACGATTCTACAACGACTATAAGGTACGCGCAATCTGGAGCGAGGAAGGAAACAAGTGGTATTTCTCCGCTACAGATATTATTGCAGCTATCAACGATGAGCAGGATTATGTGAAGGCTGGTAACTATTGGCGTTGGTTGAAAAAGAAGCTGGCATCACAGGGCATTCAACCCGTGAGTGCCACTCACGACTTCAAATTCCAGGCCCCCGATGGCAAGATGCGCAAGTCGGATGTGCTGGATTTCGAGGGGGTAGAGATTGTCGCAAAGAACTTCCCTAATACGCGTGCTACCGCTTTTCTTGACTGGTTCACTTTCTCCGACAACTCTATCGATGGACAGAGCCGCAAGAAGGCATATACATTATTCGAGAGCGGTATCTTAGATGACATGCAAGCAGGTACTATCCAATCGCTGCAACAGATACACGCTTATCTCTTTGGCGGATTATATGATTTCGCTGGGCAAATACGCACCAAAACCATTTGGAAAGATGGCACGCTCTTTTGCCGTGCGGAGTACTTGCGCTATAACCTGGAACAGATTGAGCAGATGCCTCAAAGTACTTTCGATGAGATTGTGGAAAAGTATGTAGAGATGAATATTGCCCATCCGTTTATGGAGGGTAATG
>Ga0233361_1000140_pt1 | contig 12562 bp, 14 predicted proteins | sample ElkDunMinimDraft_21_FD_180678 | JGI IMG/M metagenome (GOLD analysis project Ga0233361, IMG submission 180678) | Fecal eukaryotic communites from dung pellets of Tule Elk in California, USA - Elk Dung C0 | ecosystem: Host-associated > Mammals > Digestive system > Large intestine > Fecal | place...
ATCCGCAAAGACGGCACCTGGTACGCCTACGGCTGGGATCTCACCAAGAACATCTGCGAAGTCTTCGGCCCCGCCGGCTACATCCGCACCGCCTACGCCTACACCCCCTACGGCGAAGTAAGCACCAGCGGCGATGTCACCCAGCCGATTCAATGGAGCAGCGAGTACCTCGATTTAGAACTCGCCCTCGTCTACTACAATTACCGCCACTACGACCCGCTGGATGGCAGGTGGTTGTGTAGGGATATTGTCAAGAATACAAATGAATACAAGTATTTAGGTAATAATTTTTACTATTGTGATTATTTGGGTGCTTCAGATCCTTTCTATGGAGGGTATTCTTTAGGTGGAGGAATTTCAAATCGTAAGGATAATGGAACGGACAATAGTGCAGATAAAACGTATGAAAATGGATTATCTTACATGGATGGGGCATACGAATATCTTACAAACGGGCGAGAGTCAAAGATAATAACGGTGCCGTTAAAAGCATGTTCGAAAGTTGTTAATTATGCAAACATGGGATTAAAACCGTGTGAAGAGAAAAAATCAGGCACAATAGAAAAAACTATAGATTTATTTAGTCCTTCAACCATGGATATTGCGGGACCGGGACGAATAAATGTCAAATTTGATTATACAATGAAATTAGTGGATAAAAAGTGTAACAAATGGGAAATTGAAGGAACGTTTTCTGCGAAAGATAACGTATTTGACTTTAATCATGCTCCTTATGGAGAAAGAGATGGGAATGATAGTATTTTATATCCAAAAGAAAATATCACTCGAACAATATCGGTTATACCGGCGATACCATTTACTGTGAGATTTCTAGATTACAGCATAAAAGAAGTAGTCAAGTGCCCATAATTCCTTTCTAATATTCATCACCAGCCTGGGCAGGAAGGTAGCGAACGCTCATTCCTGCCCAGAGCTACATATATGAACTTTTTGTTGTCGCATTTTATTTTCAACTTTTCATGCAACTTTCATTGCCTTGCAATAAACAGTTTTATTGTTGACGTTTTTTGAAAAACATGCTATCATCAGGCATGACTCATGGTTGCCTGATTAGACAAATAAAAGTAGCATTTGCAATAGTTATTATATTTTTTTTGTTTTTTTACGTAATGAATAGCAGGATTGAAAACGAATTAGACAACGAAAATGGTATTATTTTTCGTAGGGATTATTCTCCTCATGTCTTACAAAGAATTACAGGGTTGAATAGCCCTGATTTGGTGGAAATAACAAACTTCGACTACGAAAGAGAGTTTGCTTTTTCTTTATCTGCACGTGATGCAGCATTCTTGATTAGCCGATTTGATTTAAAATTTGACAGAACAACCTCTCTAAAAAATCTCACAAACACTATAAAATATGAAAGTTTGCCCAGCTTGTTTTCCATAGACCGCACGGCCGAGATATGGGAAATCTACAATAATTCATTTACAAAAGAAGATTTGCATTCTATAGCACTTGGGTTTGATAAAGACCGAGCAATTAAGAAATATGAAATAACACTCATAATCAATAAAAAGATTGGTTATTGTTTTCTTCGCATAAGCGGATTTCTTGTGTAAATTCTCACCAAACTATGCAAACATGCAAGTTTGCTATTAAGCATTCAACCCATAAGAAAAAAACGCTGTAGCGAATTGAGAGCGAAAAAGCAAGAGTTCGCAAAACGTGGCATAAAAGGTGCTACCTGCAAAGGGCTAAAGGCATCAAAGTGTCCCGATGAATCAGATTGTCAAGTTCTTGCCGATAAAATTAAGAAATTCGAAGAAGCTATAAAAATAAGGGATGAGTACGATAGAGAATGCTTCGATGGTGGAGATCCAGGGCATAATGAACAGATAACGGCTTTAGATAATGGATTGGCGAAATGCCGTAAATATTATGAAGATTGTATCAGGAAGTTGAATAGAAAATGAGAAAACGTTTATTAAAGAAGTATTTGTCGCGCATCCGTGAAATAGAACTCTTTTTCCCACAAGAGGTTGATGGTTTTCCGACAAAGGATATCCGCAGACTCGCAGACAATTGCGAATACGATGAAGCATTGGAACATGCCGAACCTTTACTGAATCGATGCTGGATAGATATTGATGTGGAGCATTGGTACAAAAATTTTGATTCATCTATTTTACTTACAGTAGAAGCTATGGCTTATTACCTCCCTTCCATCATGAGGTTTACTTATATGGAAGAAGCAAGAAAAATATATGGTCAGAATGATACAACGTATGATACAGGACTTACGGAGGATCATTATACGTACCTTTTTTGCGCGAGCAAGGTAGCAACTGATGAAGTGGATCCCTGGCGAGAAAAACGTACAAGAAATTTGTACGAAAAATTTAACTTGAAGCAATTGAAAGTTGTAAAGAACTGGCTACTGTTTCAGCTGGCTAGAGACACAACATCGCGGTTTGAGCGTTCTATGGCAATGCTTCTTGTAAATCAAGCTATACAGGAGAGAGAAACAGAAAGTTGAATGAATATTCGGGTATTATCTTGCATTCAAAATTATTTAGCTTCGCTAGTAGGATTGAGAGATAAATACAATATAAGTGGTCAAAATTGTCGTGCTTTTTCATCCGCCACATTTAATGAAATCGCACGCAATCTAGATGCCTATTCATTGACCGAATAAAAATATCGCAGCCCATAGGTAGATTTATACCTATGGGCTGCATTATAATGCGAGTAAAATGTATGAAAGAACACGCAGATAAAGCCAAAGGTCTCGCTGGAAATAGCGAGGCGATATTAGACATTCTTCTGATTTGTGGTATATGTACTTCTTTTTCAATTAGGGTATAGCTTGTTTCACTAATTATAGGCAATTCTCAAGACATCGACTATCGAGGTTCTTTCTGTGATTTTCAGCCCCTGTTACGAATATCGGCGAATTTCAAGACCTTTCCAAAACGTTCCACATTCCTGTATGAGTCACGGAAAAAATCAGGAGATTTTTCAAAAAACGGCATCAATATTTACAAGCCTTTTACCCCACATGGGGCGACAAATTCACCTGAATGCAACACGTTTATGCCAAAATCGACTCCATGTGATTGCGAATGGGTAATGTTAACACGTTTTATAAAACACTGATAACAAGCATTTTCCGAAACTACCTGCAACTCGTTATGAGATATGGCGAATTTCGGGGCAATTCTCAGAAAATAGCGCCAATTTTTACAATACATTTATATACAATCTCTTAGAGTCACTAAAATCACAGTCACAAAAAGGCTACTTAGCGGGTGTAACTTATAAGGTTACACCCGCTTTTTTCATGCCTTGATTTCAGCGACTTTATAATTCGTAATTTCCCATTTATCTACCGATGCGTCTATTTCTGCTGTTTAGCTATTTATCGAACGTTATACTAGGCAGTGTCAATAATTGAATTATAAAACACTCACATATGCGTTAATGCAGCCTTTTTGTGACTTGCGAATTTGAATGTTATCGTTGGCCGCTGTATTTTGATTTTATATAAAATATAACACAATTCACACCTAAAAGCGCCTATTTGTTGTGTAACCGATTTATATAAGTACATAGTACGTAGCGTTTTTTAGGCTTCCATGGAATATATGGTAATATACGGGCCTATTCTTATTCACCCCGGTGCTTGGTAGGAAGCCCGAAGAAGGTGTTGCCGCCGATTTGGTAGCCCGTGGCTTTCCAGCTGATGTGGGTGAGGGTGGGGTAAACCTCGCCATTCCACTTGTAGCCGCTGTCGAGTACGTCTACCTCAATCAGCTTGCCTTTGTAGATGCGTATCAGCTGGTCGCAAGGTTCCAGTTTGAGGTCTTGCTATTGGGGGGGGATGCTTACCGGGGCTTGTCCAGACTTTTTCAGATTTGTAGGTTCTCAACCTGATTTATGCTATTTCGAAAGCTTCCGGTTTAGTGCACTCATCAACGAATGTACGTGTGAGATCTTCAATGAACGCGCTACAATGCCGCAGGTGCAGCGCTGGTGAGTGTGCAAAAGCAGCTCATCTCGCAGCTGAGCGTCACCTTGGCGGAAAAAGTCATCACCATCAATGAACGCGGCTTGACTTCTGTGGATTGGACGGTGTATAACAATGGCACGAAACGCACCCGATTCAGCTCTGTCCCCACCTCCGACATCACCGCCGAGACGGTGGTGGCAGATGGCTTTGTGCTCTCGCAAAAGGACACGGCGGGCATCACCACCACCGCTACGCGCAGCTACACGGCGGGCGGTATGGTGTTCACCCAAACCAACGGGCGCGGTAACACCACCACCACGGTGACGGATATCGCGGGGCGCACGCTTTCGGAGACGGATGCCGCCGGCAACGTGACAAGCACGGCCTACGATGCACACGATTTGCCCTCTTGCATCACCGATGCGCAGGGGCATACCACCTGCTATCGCTACGATATGCGCGGACGCAAAGTCGCAGAATGGGGCACCGCCATTCAACCCGCCTGCTTCGGCTATGATGAGGCGGATAACCTGACCTCGCTCACTACATTCCGAGGAACTCCCGCAACGAATGCAGATGGCTCGCCCGGCCAAAGCGGCGAAGGCGCGGCGGCCGGCGATGTGACTACATGGGCATTTGACCCCGCCACCGGCTTGGAGCTGCGCAAGACCTACGCTGATAACAGCTGCGTGGTGAAAACCTACGATGCCTTCAAGCGCCTCGCCACCGAGACAGATGCCCGCAGCATCGTCAAAACGCACAGCTATGAAGTGGCGCGTGGTCTGCTGCTGGGTACGAGCTACAGCGACTCCACCACCGCTCGCAGTTATGCTTACAACCACCTCGGCCAGCTCACGCAGGTGACGGACGATGCGGGCACGCGCACTATTGGTTACAACCAGTACGGCGAGCAGGAAACGGATTCCCTGCTGGCGGGAGGTGTCACCCACCTCATCACCGAGACGCGCGATGCGATGGGGCGCTCCACCGGCTTCACCTACACCAAGAACGGCGCGGTGCAACACACCGTCACCACCGGCTATGGTACCGACGGGCGCATCAATAGCGCCGGCTTCCTGCACGGTGGTGCCGAAAAGCAATTTGGATACGGCTACCTGCCCGGCAGCAACCTGTTGCACACGCTCACCATGCCCTGCAACATGACGCTCACTCAAAGCTACGAAACGCAGCGCGACCTGCTTATCGGCATGGCCTATCACCGCGGCTCCACCCTCGTGGCCCAGCGTACCTATACCTACGACACACTCGGCCGCCCGCTCACTCGCAGCACCGCCCGCAACGGCCAGACGGTAAACGATTCTTTCGTCCACAACACCCGCAGCGAACTTACCGGCGCCACAGTCAACGGCATCCCCTACGGCTACACCTACGACAACATAGGCAACCGCACCGCCGCTCTCGAAGAGAGCTCCGGCGTGGCAAGCCGTACAACGTACACGGCGAATGAACTCAATCAATATACCTCCATCCAAGAGAACGAGGAAGCCTCTTTCGTGCCCACCTTTGATGCAGATGGTTATCAAACGCTGGTCAAGACCTCCACCGGCATCTGGAGTGTGCAATACAATGCAGAAAACCGCCCTGTTCGCTTCACGAGTGCGGATGGCGCTACCATCATCGAATGCAGCTACGACACCCACGGACGTCGCGCCACCAAAAAGGTGACAACGAATGGCAGCATCACCCTCCATCAGCGCTACATCTACCGCGGCTACCTCCAAATCGCTGCTTGCGACCTCACCCGCTCCGGCCACCCGGCCCTGTGGTTCATCACCTGGGACCCCACCCAGCCCATCGCCACCCGCCCCCTCGCCATCCGCAAAGACGGCACCTGGTACGCCTACGGCTGGGACCTCACCAAAAACATCTGCGAAGTCTTCGGCCCCGCCGGCTACATCCGCACCGCCTACTCCTACTCCCCCTACGGCTCAGTTACCGCCTCAGGCGATGTCACCCAGCCCATCCAATGGAGCAGCGAGTACAACGACATCGAGCTCGCCCTCGTCTACTACAACTACCGCCACTACAACCCAGTCGATGGTAGATGGATGGGGAGAGATAGGATTGGACAAATAGATAATTTGTATGAGTTTACAAGCAATAATGTCCTTTCCCAATATGATTATTTAGGTGATGTTGCGCGTGTTGTCTCAAAACTTATTGGAACCGTTCTAACAAAATTCCTTATTGAAGCTTCTGTAGAATATATATACCAAGGTGTTACGAATTGCATATTGGAAACCGAATCACCGTGGAATGACGATATAAATTGGAGTACAGTTACTATAACTGGCATTACAGGCGTAATCCTGCCAGCACCATCTTCGGTATCTACAGGTAAAAAGATTGTATTTATATTTAAACAATCAAAACAACTATCTTCTAGAATATCGAAATGTCAGAAGGTTTCTACTAATAAGCCTTTATCGTCGCATATGAAGAAAGTGCAAAAACGGTACAACAAAAAGGTCGAAATGCGTCAGCATTATTCCAACGAAATGCAAGACATTATATCGGAATATACCACAAAAAAGTCAGTTCAAGAAATAATGGAAAATGAATTTGAAACCATATTCAATGAAATAATGGAAAGTATACAATCATCTTCTCAGCCGAATAAGATTAATGCGGCAGGAACTATCGATGCAGAAATAACCATACAATAAAAACAGAACGACTCAAATGTACATTAAATAAATGTATATACAAAAGTTTATTTATTTCAAATGACGCATCTCAGGGAAGGTGGTTCATACATACACCACCTTCCCTTTCATCACTTGACTAAAAACCGACTAAAATAAATCTATTTATTCTACGCTTACAATGTCAAAAACTAGCATTTTTCTGATTTATTTAGGCGCTCGCACACTCATATATATTGTTAGCAGTGTTGTTAATAATGATAGAAAAATGGATTATTTTGCGTATGAACTACTTATTCTTGGTATTGCTGGTATTATCATTCCATTAGCATGTGCTTTATCTGATAACGTATCATTGATTCCATACCTTATTATCATATTATTATCCATTATAAGATTGATTATGCAGTATATTAAGGGGCGACAATCAACAAATGGAGAGATGTCTCAAAAACCCAACAAACAGAAAGTATACATTTATACACAACAATTGTTTATCTATGGTATTATTGGTGTAATCTATGTTACATTGGCCCAAATATTAAAAAATAATTATCTACTCATTATTTCCATTATCACCTTTGTTGTTGTTGTTTACTTAGAGCTGTACTATTTCAAGAATAGGAAACACGCAAATGAGGAGAAGGCTCAAGAAAATTGTCAATCTAGTAAAAAAACAACAAATCTATCCCTCACTACAGAGCGCAACGTTTCCTCTAATAAAGCATTTAAGAAGCTTAACAATAGAAAGATACGATGCGCTCAAATGAGACATAGAAAAAATAAAATTCGAAGTGCAGGAAGCGTCCAAATAAACAATTACACATCTCCTATCAAATAAAATAAAAAAAGCTGAAGATGGAATGTTTCGTGTATACGTCCCTCATGGGACAGGATACAATCAACCAAGAAAAACAACAATGTATGAAGACATTAAAGCGGTATTTAAAAATATATTCAGTATGTAGTATAGCATGTTGTCTGATAGGACTTGTCTCATGCGCCAGCCAAAAAGAGGCAAAGTTGTATCAACCTCCAGATGCAGCAGGTGTGATTCAAAGTGTTCTTTCACACAAAGATAGTACTAAAAAGGCTGTACCGTGCTATTATATTCCTTATGTAGACTCCTTAGAGGCAGGAAAAAGGAAAATCAAAATCCCACCTACAGTAGCAAGATTCTTATCTAATTTAGATAAAATAGATCAGGAGAAATGCCCGTGCTCATTTCACGTTCTACTAGGTAGCTTTATAGCGAGAATTCAGATAGGTGATAAGTCATATATCTGGCAAGGGTGGCACTGCATTAGCCCTGAGGACAACAAACGTGTTGCTTATTTCTTTCCTTTTGCATATTATATTTTAAGAGGTGAAGAAATCAATTGCGGCATAAAATTTAGTGATATATCCGTTAACTCTTTAAGCAAAAAAGAGAAAGAAAAAACGATATACAAGAATAGCAAAAAGTTTCTTCAGCTTATGGAGGAAGAATACAAGTCTGCATTGAATCATTAACTTTCTGCATACGAGCATCTCTTGGGTAACCAAGAGATGCTCAATCTTTTACACAATCTTGTTGTGTTGAAGATAGAGGTATCTTTTTACTGAAGGCCTTTGCGCTTTTGATATTGCATTCCGAACTCTGTCGACAACCCGTTGATGAGTGTGAAGAAGCAGCGTATTTCAGATCTCCCCCTCGCTTGCAGAAAAAGTCATCACCATCAATGAACGCGGCTTGACTTCTGTGGATTGGACGGTGTATAACAATGGTACGAAACGCACCCGATCCAGCTCTGTACCCACGTCGGACATCACCGCCACCTGCCCCCTTGCCATCCGCAAAGACGGCACATGGTATGCCTATGGCTGGGACCTCACCAAGAACATCTGCGAAGTCTTCGGCCAGCACGGCTACATCCGCACCGCCTACCCCTACTCCCCCTACGGAGAAGTCACAGCAGACGGCGATGTCACCCAGCCCATCCAATGGAGCAGCGAGTACAACGACACCGAGCTCGCCCTCGTCTACTACAACTACCGCCACTACAACCCGCTGGACGGCAGATGGATAGGAAGGGATAGGATTGAGGAATGGGGAGGTTTGAATCTATATCGTTACGCAGCAAATAATGCCCTAGCTTTCTTCGACTCATTGGGCTTGGACTATACTGTGGAAACGGACGAAAAGAAGTGTTCTATCACATTCAAATTGGTGATTGTGCTCTCTTTTGACGAAACCGTACCTGCCAATGATCAGACACTCATTAAACAACAGGTAAAAAATACAATTGAAAGTGAGTGGAGCGGTCGCAAAAAAGGATGCTGCACGGTGAATGTGGAAGTAGAAATTCGTGAACCTTCGTTTTGGGATCCAATAGAGGATTTCTTTACCATTTTCGAAGGCGACAAGAACTACATGGAAGTGACCTACAATCAAAAGAAAGGATACGATGAAAGGGGCGTTCTCAAGTTATAAATAATCAACGGGGTGTATTTGTATCATCTCCAACGGAGGTTCGAGGTAGACATAATCCTCGAAAAGATTATGCCACGTGGAGCTATGCTCATGAAGCAGGTCATCTATTGGGACTGGAAGATGGGTATAATCCTAATACAAACCAAGTTAAGCCTGGTTATAAAGGAGATGAAATGATGACCGCCGCACTCAATTCCGTTAAACAAGCTGATATCGATCGTCTGACTGCTAACGTAGATTGCCCATGTTCAAAGAAGTAAATAAGTAAACCAACCATATAAGATTACCACAAGATGCGAATCTTGTGGTAATCTTACGCTTCATTATATGAAAAAATACGTAGTAATCTTTCTTGCCCTATTAGTGTTGTGTGCATGCACATTTCAGCAGCAATTACAATATCCGGAACGATGGCAGTACATTATGTGCATAAAACACGCCACTAAAGATATTTCCATATCATGCATGAATTCACATTCCAAAAGATTATCTGCATTATCACCCAAAAAGCAAAGAAAATCATCAGAATTCAAATTCTTTTCAAATTTTGGAAAAAACGGAACAATTGATACAGATATAAGTTTTATCCCGCAATATACTGACAAATTGAACTACGTAACGAACGAAATTGTCTTAGAAGAAGGAAAATCCATAACAGACTTCAACGGTTTTACTATAACAGCAAAAAGCGATAGCCTTGTTATATCAAATGGTGAAAAATATTACCATATCAAAGAAAAACATGATTGGACGGATATAACTTCAAAAGGGGATTTTGAATATGGCGGACACATAGGCACTTGCGTTGTGAGCGGATGGCAAAATTTTCTATGGAATTTAGATCTTAGAGATAGCCATATAGCAGAAAAAGACCCTGCCGATATTAAAGAACACCGATATTTCAAATGGTGTGTATCACCTATTGATGGTATACCAAATCAATTTGAAGTGTATACAGAGTATTGGACCAATTTGGCTGGGCCACCATCAAGAATGCAGCACAATTGGTATAAATCAACATGGTAAGAAATTTAATTCATTTGATTTTACAGAAAGAAGTTTACACTAGACTGGAATCAAAAACAGGATGAAAAATTACACTATACAAAAATGGAGTAAACCCACTATTTGTGTGAATTAACTTTTCTTCGCATGCTGCCTATGTTAGGCAGCATGCGAAGATATGATAGGGTATAAAAATGAAAAAAGCATTACTTTGTATTTTAGGCATTATAGTTTACTCTTATTGCATTGTAAGACATATATACATCCATGAGCAATACGTTGACAAAAAAATGGAATTGTGTAAAATGAGCTTACATAATCCAACATCGCCTAATGAACAAATAGGCTACGTGTACAATTACGAGACCGGGCAACTCATGTTTACTTGCTTTTTACACTCGTATTACGTCATACCCGTACTCTGGGAGAAAAATTGCGTTAACATAGCATTCTCAACCGGTGAATCTGTGTGTGTTACTAAATACACTTATTGCGACTGGATTAATTATTCTTTTGGCTACTTGGGAATTCCGCGTCTAAATCAAGTAGCTTCGGGGCTCTTAGAATATGGTAATTGCAACTCGCATATCCCTTTTGATGGCTATGTGTATAAAGCTAAGCCTGAGAATGATTCAAAAGAGGGACGCCCGGTTCTTAGCTCTGATGAAGTAATTGGGTATGTTGTTGGAGAACTCAATGAGGCTGGCTGATTTCGGACTTACCGCCCTCAGCTACACCTACCATCACCTCGGGCAGCTCACGCAGGTGACGGATGCCGCAGGTACCCGCACCATCGGCTACAATGCCTTTGGCGAGCAGGAAACGGATTCCCTGCTGGCGGGAGACATCACCCACCTCATCACCGAACAACGAGATAGCTTCGGTCGCTCCACCGGCTTCACCTACGCCAAGAACGGCGCGGTGCAGCACACCGTCACCACCGGTTACGGCACAGATGGGCGTATCAATAGCGCCGGCTTCCTGCACGGTGGTGCCGAAAAGCAATTTAGCTACGGCTACCTGCCCGGCAGCAACTTGTTGCAGACACTCACCATGCCCTGCAACATGACGCTTACGCAGAGCTACGAAACGCAGCGCGACCTGCTCATCGGCATGGCCTACCATCGCGGCACCACCCTCGTGGCCCAGCGTACCTATACCTACGACACCCACGGACGCCCGCTCACTCGCAGCACCGCCCGCAACGGGCAAACGGTGAACGACAGCCTCGTGCACAACTCCCGCAGCGAACTTACCGGCGCCACGGTCAACGGCAGCACCTACGGCTACGGCTGGGACCTCACCAAGAACATCTGCGAAGTCTTCATTATAACATAAATTACACATTCGGAATAAAAGTCGTTACTTGAGCTAATTAAGTAACGACTTTTTTCACGAGATAAAGAAAACAGGCGCTAATAATTAAGGTTATTATTAACATTGTATAAAGTGCTAAACATAAAAATAAAAACGTAATTATTTCTATATAAGGAAAATCTAGCCCATCTAACAACCGTGCGGCAAAGAGTAATAAACTCGGAATAAAAGCAATAAACATGGGTTCGAGCCACAATATAAACTTTATATTGCGTGATTTCTCCGTGTTATTTATATGAAAAGCATGGCAAAAAAGAGTAGGCAGAAACACTAGAAGGATGGGAGATGTTACTATAAATACCCCTAATCCTTTCTCGGTAAAGGCGAAAAAATAACTACAAAACAAGAGGAAAACAATGTAGGAGGCAAGAAGCGCCACGCAATGTTGTTTAGTTTTAAGCTTCGCTAAAAAATAGTGCATGCATTTATTCGACTAATGGGGATTATTCGTGCTTATGAAAAATAATTTAAACTGTTTATATCATACTAGGTCACTCAGAGTTAATCATATTTGAAACAATATAAGGTTATATCGCTTATGGAATCGAGACAGCATTGTATCGCTCGCTTATAATTCAAATATCTCAACCAATCAGTAACAGTCAATGATATAAGCAAGGAATCATCGCAAAGAAAACAGCGAATACGATTCTGTTTTTTGTCATGATTTAATCAAGTGATACGTTATTCTTACACCATAATATCCGTCATCGCTCGATAGACAGTTATTCTTCAGCGCGACAAATATACAATATTTGGAGCCTTGTCAAGACAAATGCTTCAGGATGACAAGTAATTGAGAGTGGCAAAATTAAATGCAACACGCAGAGGGAATCTTCTCCTGCCGCACGCCGACGCGCTACAATGCCGCAGGTGCAGCGCTGGTGAGTGTGCAAAAGCAGCTCATCTCGCAGTTGAGCGCCACCTTGGCGGAAAAAGTCATCACCATCAATGAACGCGGCTTGACTTCTGTGGATTGGACGGTGTATAACAATGGTACGAAACGCACCCGATCCAGCTCTGTACCCACCTCCGACATCACCGCCGAGACGGTGGTGGCAGATGGTC
>Ga0233361_1000141_pt1 | contig 12436 bp, 9 predicted proteins | sample ElkDunMinimDraft_21_FD_180678 | JGI IMG/M metagenome (GOLD analysis project Ga0233361, IMG submission 180678) | Fecal eukaryotic communites from dung pellets of Tule Elk in California, USA - Elk Dung C0 | ecosystem: Host-associated > Mammals > Digestive system > Large intestine > Fecal | place...
ATATCGTTCGCTTCGCTCAATCTGTTAATACAGAGGAAGTAAATGCAAGTTTGAATAACGTATTTATGGCTGCTAAGGCAGAATTGGCAGACGAGGAGTCATTCTCACTCAATGTGATTACCATTGGTGCTGACAACCAAGTACGTATCTCTACCAACTACCTTATCAACGACAACTCTGAGAATGTAGATGAGACCATCGAGGCATTGCTCTACGAGGGTTGCAAGCCATTCTTGGCAGAGGATATTACACTCAATGAGTTTACCTCTACCGAGATTAACCCAGAGGTGGGTATCATGCAATCGCAAAAGGTAGGTCCTGCTGTGGCTGACGATATCAAGCAATCTGCTGTGTTGGCTGTGTTGGCTGCGTTGGTAGCAATCTTCTTGTACGTATTGCTCCGCTTCCGCAACTTCGCATTCTCTGTAGGTGCGTTGACTGGCTTGGCCCACAACACCTTGATTGTATTGGGTGCTTATGCGCTCCTTTGGAAGATTATGCCATTCTCTATGGAGATTGACCAATCATTTATCGCTGCTATCTTGACCGTAATCGGTTACTCTATCAACGATACTGTGGTTGTATTCGACCGCGTGCGCGAGTATAAAGGTCTCTATCCAAAACGCGACCTCAAGCAAAACATGAACGATGCGTTGAATCACACCTTGAGCCGTACATTCTCAACCTCTATGTCAACTCTCGTTGTGTTGATCGCTATCTTCTGCTTCGGTGGTGAGACTATCCGCGGATTCGTATTCGCATTGCTCATCGGTGTGGTTGTAGGTACCTATTCTTCACTCTGCGTAGCTTCTCCTCTTGCTTACGATATCCAAGAGGCTATCGCTCGTCGCAAAGCTAAGAAAGCTGAGAAATAATCATTCTAATCAATAGTAATCAAAATCGCCACTCGATTGAGTGGCGATTTTGTTATATAATCATTTATCATTTATTCTACATCTCTGCCGATACGTGCAATCAGCAGCAACTCATCATTCAAAATTCCTCATTCAAAAGTTGGGTATTTCCGCTATACTTCTCGATACCACTCCGTTACCATTCCATTACCATGCTGTTACCATCCAATACTTTCCCCGTAGGATGGCCATGGGCTAAGGGGCGTCAATCAAACAACGTAGGAGAGTCCTTCTCAAAGCGCTTTAAGATATTGCGCATCAGCGTTTCACGTATCAAACGCGAACGATTCTTCACCGTATATTGATCGCAATAGCGCTCCAGCGCACGCTTCTCACTATCGTTGAGCATAATACTCACGCGATGCTTGCGACGCTCAGGTTGGCTATGAAACTTCTTTACGGCTTTCATTCTTATGGTGATTAAAATAATACGGCTAATTTCAGACCCATTGAGATAAAGTTACATCCCATATGGTTGATATATTCTTTATCCGCTACGACCTGCTTCACATTCGCTCTGGCTTGTTGCCAATCCGCATATAAGCTCAGTTGCAAACTGGATTGCTCATTGATGATATAATTCCAGCCCAAATCAACTCCCACGCATATACCGCCTTGAGTATCTTTATTGGCTGCAAAGCCATATCCTGCACTAATCCCTATGACTGGCGCATGCTTATGCTCCAGCAATGGCAGGGAAACCATTGCCTGTAATGGAATAAAAGAATATGTTGTGTTGGAAGATGTTGTATCTGCAAGAGTAGTTGGCATGATTTTGGCACGATAACCGATACCACCGCCTACAAACAACCGCTTACCTTGAATCATACGCGAACCTACCATCCAATCCGCAGCCACCTGACCGCCCCATCCCATTTGAGGGACATATACTGCTCCACTATGGAGTTGAAAACGCATATTGACCGCGCGTACGTTGCGTTTCTTGTCAGCTAATTCATCCTCTTTTGCTGATATATCTTCTGCCTTGATGGATACCACTTCGCTGGCTGGATACTGATAACGCATACCATTCTTGGTGCGTACAATCACTACCTCTTCGTTTTGCAAAAGCACCTCTCCCTTGACTGTTTGTCCCGTACGCAAAGTCACCACTTCCGCCCATAGCATAGGCGAAAGCAGCAAAAGCGTAGCCAATAATATCGTTTTAATTGATTTCAAAATACCCGATTTGGGTACAAAGGTACAACAAAATTTGCGTATGTGCAAATTTTGAGTGGAAAAAGTTGTTAGGGCATCAAAGTTCAACGATATTCTTCGTGCTCTACCAGTACAAAGTCTATCAATTTGCGTTCGATATCTACCTTCGTTGCGCGCACGCGTACCTTATCAGATAGTGTATAGGTCTTTCCACTGCGAGCAGCAATCAAACAATAGTTCTCCTCATCAAACTGCATATAATCATGTGGCTCGATAGTGCGGATAGGCACCAGACCTTCGGTCATGGTGTCAGTGAGTTGCACAAACAACCCAAATTCGGTCACTCCGCTAATGATAGCATCAAACTCCTCGCCCAGATGGCTACTAATCCAACGTGTATGCATCTCTTTGATGGAATCACGCTCGGCCATTTGCGCTGCCAACTCACACTCCGAACAATGTACACATGCCTGCTCTAATTCCTCTTTGTCGGCACGACATTTCGCTTTCGATTGCAGCAAATAGCGTGACACCAAACGATGCACCATCATATCGGGATACCGACGGATAGGCGATGTGAAATGTGTGTAATAAGGGAACGCCAAACCATAGTGCCCAATATTATCCGTTGAATACACTGCCTTCGCCATGGAGCGAATGGTGAGCGTCTCTACCAATGTTTGACAAGGCATACCTTGACAATCGTCCAACAAGGCATTGATATGCTTGTGGGTCGTCTTACTATTAGAAGATACTTTGAGATTCAATCCAAAACGCTTGATAAACGTACTCAGTTTACCTATCTTCTCAGGATCGGGGTTATCGTGCACACGATATACCATAGGTTTAGCCTCTTCGTTCTTTTTAGCCTCTCCATTATCTGCTTTCACTTTTCCGTTTTCACCTTTCACTTTTCCTATTGCCGTTGCCACAATGCGATTAGCAAGCAACATAAACTCTTCTATCAGATGGTTGGTATCAAGCGAGTTATGGAAAAATATCTCAATGGGCTCATTCTGCTCATCCAAACGGAAATGTACCTCAGGCGTTTCGAAGTTGATTGCTCCTTGGCGGAAACGATTGGCTCGTAATTGTTTCGCCAATCCATTCAGCACCTGCAATGCCTCTCTCAACTGTCTACTGTCAACTTTCAACTGTAAACTATTCTCCAGCATCTCTTGCGCTTGACGATAGGTCAAGCGGTAGTTGGAGCGAATCACTGTACGGCAAATCTTATGGCGAATCACTTTGGCTTGTTGGTCCATCTCTACGATAACCGACATACAAAGTTTATCCTCATCGGGACGCAGACTACAAAGCTCGTTGCTCAAGCGTTCAGGTAACATTGGAATCACCCGATCAACCAAATACACACTAGTGCCTCGCTGATAAGCCTCATCGTCCAATGCTGTCTGCTCTTGCACATAGTGGGTGACATCAGCAATATGAATACCTACTTGATAATTACCCGTATCCAATATCTGGAAGGATAGTGCATCATCAAAGTCTTTTGCCTCATCGGGGTCTATGGTGAATGTGAGTACATCACGCATATCACGACGACGCATCACCTCGTTTTGCGAGATGGACTGATTAGGTAGTTGCTTCACTTCGTTGAGCACCTCATCAGAGAACCCTGTAGGAAGTGTATATTCCACATCACGCGTCTCCGTAGCAGCACGTTGTTGGGCAACTTGTTGTTTGCTTCTATTCTTGCGTTCTATCGCTTTCTCGCGACGCAACCGCTTAGCGATAAGGTCTTTTGTCTTCATAAGCATTCTATATTACAAATACTTGTACAAAAACTATGCAAAAGGGGTTCAAATACTGCTGACATACTGCCAACTGCCAAAATGACAAAAAAGAGAGTGCCGTGTGGCACTCTCTTGAATATTGAATTGCTCACTAAGAGTCAATTATTTTACAACCGCACCTTGAGCGTTGTATTGAACGCCGTTCTTGATGATAATCAATTGACCGTTCTTAATCACCTTGATTGCTTTACCCTCAACAGCGATGTTGTCAAGAGCGGTACCAGGACCTGGGTCTTGGGTCAACTCTGCAGTCAATGTATAGAGGGTAGCATCGCCTACAAGGGTAATGATGAGTTCATCCTCATCAACCACTACAGCAGTAGCAGCAGCAGTAGCCTCTACAGCAGCATCAAGATTAGCAATAGCTATCTCAGTAGCAGATGCCAAACCAGCAGTAATGTCAAGCACCTTCACACCTGCGAGGAGGCCCTCAGCAGTAGCATAAGGAGCCACCATGAGAACTTGGTCGTCAATAGTGATATAAGTAGCGCCGTTGAACTTCTTGCCCAATTCAGTATCAATAGCAACACCTTCGGTGAGAACTACGTTGTTGGTTGCAGGAAGCACATATTCGTATGGCTCAACTAGATTGCCATCCATGATCCAAAGATTATCTGCCAACGGCGATGCATTCAACTCATATTGATTACCTACCAACGCTTCAAGGCTATTACCTGTTGCATGGATGTTATCTGGACCATTATGGAAATGATAGTAATCATTAGTATTTACAGCAGGTTCTTCATATACACCATCAATAATGTGGAACCAAGAGAAACGTGTTCTACCGTTTTGTCCGTGAACGCCAGTTGTAAAAATCTCTGCATTTTGAGAAGTTCCCTTGAGTGCAATAGTATAACCTTGTTTACTGCGGAACCAGTTAGAAGTCATTTTGGATGTAAACCAAATTGAAGGGTCAGCTGCAATATCATTCCATAGATAGAAACGAGTCTCACCACGCTTGTAACCTGCGTCAACATTCGTAGCCTCATTCTGGCACATCATATAGTTGACAGCTACTAGTTTACCGTCCTCTGTCGAAGCAATATCAGAAATTGCCAAGTAGTCACCTGCGTTCTCAGGATCACGAGCTACTACGCCTTCTTGAGAAACCTCGGTGATTGTTTCACCTACCACATTATAGATGTGAGGAGTAGCATCAGCCTCATGGGTTAGAACCACAACGCTTTCGCCCAATTGGAGTGCACGTTTAACAATACCAATAATTTCTACAGGTCCATCCTTTTTGAAGTGTGCTACCATTTCAACGTTAGAGGTCACGATGAAAGTGTATTCAACTTCAGTTCCAACAATTGTGTTATCCACAGTCCACTTAACAAACTCATAACCTTCGTTTGCAATAGCACGTAGTGTCAGTTCTGTACCTGCTTCGTAAGCACCTTCATTCTCGAGACCCTCAATATTGCCACCCTCAACAGGATTAGCAGTTGCGGTGATAGTATAAATTGTAGGTTTTAAATTCAATTCTACCATAAAGGTATATACGGTTGCATCTGCCACCAGAGTAATGGTCAATCCATTTTCTTCAACTGCTACAGCAGTAGCAGCAGCAGTAGCAGCAATAGGTGCATCCAAATCTACAACCTTTACAACTTCTGCAACCTCAAAACCTTCGGTAACGTCAAGCACCTTAATACCTGCCAATTTACCATCTGCATCAGCATATGGAGCTACCGCCAAAGTTTTCATTTCGTATGTTACGTAAGAAACGCCATTGTATTTTACACCAATGAGAGTTGAGTCTAATTCACCAAGAACGATAGGGTTGCCTCTTGTGTTGTTTGGATCTTGCCACTCTACTGGAGCCATTTTTTCAGCATCCATGATGAAATCTTTCTTCTCGTTGCGAGGAGATATTGAGAGTTGGAAGTTAGTGCCGTCAATAGCCTCATCAAATTCAGCCAACTCATCCTCACCCGAACCTAAACCGAGTTGAAAGCCAAAGTAGGATGTGCTAGCTAATGCACCATCTACCATATTAAAGGTGCTAAAACGTGCACCATTGCCATAGCGGTGAACACCCGTGATGATGATTTGGCAATCAGTAGAAGAACCATTGAGTGCCATGGTGTAACCTTGGTCAGATTTAAGAGAGTTAGCAGTTGCTTGTGAAGTGAACCAAATAGTTGGATCTGCAGTAAGCGCATCCCACATATAGAAGCGAGTAGTACCCTCTTTGTATCCACTCTCCACATAAGCAGGAGCATTATAGCAACGTACATAGTTTACAGCTACAAGTTTGCCATCCTCAGTTACAGCGATATCAGAGATTGCAAGATGATCGCCTGGGTTCTTTGGGTCGGTGGCCACTACGCCTTCTTGAGATATCTCGGTGATGGTCTCACCTACCATATTGTAGATGTGAGGAGTTCCGTCTGCCTCATGGGTGAGAACAACTACGCTTTCGCCCACTTGGAGCGCACGCTTAACAACACCAACCATCTCTACAGGCTCCTCTACTGGCAATGTACCAGAGATGGTAACGTCAAGTGCAACTTGGGTATAAGGATTCTCGAGTAGACCTTTCACAGTAACCAAATCGTCAACTATGGTTATAGTCACTTTACCGTCAGCACTTCCTAACCAAGGATCTTCATCACCCTGACCACCAACGGTGATACTTGCATCCACTTCTTGCGACTCTTTTGTTGAATCAAATTCGGTTGTTTCAACCAATACTGGATATGTTGTTTCTCCATCTGACCATGTGGATTCCATTTTCAAAACATAATATACCGCATCTCCAAAACCTAAAGAACGCTCTTCGATTGTAACGGTAGCGTCAGCAATTTCTATAACAGTTGCCTCTATTTCAGCAGTAGCTGCAGACATAGTAAGGTGAAGCTCATAATACTCTTCGCCCATTTGAACGCGTAATACAGCATCAGCAGAAGGAGTATAAACATCAATATTAGAAAGAGCACCCTCAATCAAGGTTACCTTTTGTCCCATAATTGACACGGAGCTATTTTCATAATCCAATGTACCATCTGCATCTTCAGTAAGAACAAGATATACTTCGATTTGATAGTTTTCACTTGGACCACCAGTGCAAACCATTGGCCAAGCCTCTAAGTCAAATACAAAGTTGGTAATCTCATCTTCTATTACTTGATACTCTGGTTCAGGAGTCGCAGGAGCTTCGAGTTGGAATGCATATTTAGAAGCAGCAGGAGTTGCAACATTACCATCGTAAGGCAATGCATAAGCAATAATCTTCTCGCCAGAGTTACCTACGATATAGAGGTTCTCAGCGTAGTCAACTGCAAACTCGTTGAGGTTGCGACCGATGCCATTAGCTACAACTGACCATTTCTCGGTCAAAGTAACTTTACCATCCGCATCTTTACCAATAGTCCAAACACCAAAGTTACCTACAGTACCGCTTGTGCGAAGTTTACCCTTGAAGAGCATACCATTGTGAACCAAAACACCATCTCCACCATAGAGAGTATTAGACTCATTACGATAATCCTCAACACCTTCAGCATTGATGTGAACCAAGTTAGGTTGACCCGCAGTACCACCACGGCTTGCACCGAACCAGTAACCACCTTCGCCGTCGTAGATAAATTCTACGTTGGTGTGAACAAGACCAAGTTTACCACCGTTGATGATGTTCTTAGGAGTACCTGTCCAAGTAGTAGCGGTACCAAGAGCATACTCGTCAAGACGATAGCCTGATTGGTTGTATGCGATACCCTTGTTGTTGGTAGAGTAGAGCAAGAGTTTGAGGTCCTCACCCTTACCAGTAACGTCCATAGAGCAGTTGAGACCTGCTACGAAGTTACCGTCTGCGTCGTAAATATTGTGGTCTGTAGCATCGTTGGTACCAGCGATAACTGGAGTCCAAGTTTGGAGGTCTTTAGAAACTTCCCAAACCACTACACCATTCAAGTCGAGAGAAGAAACGAAGATACGTCCGTCCTCAGAAATCTTAACGCGCCATGGTTGGTAACCGTTAGAAGCGAGGATGCGAGTGAAATTAAGTCCGCCGTTATGTACTTTTTGATCTGTTGTAAAATCTGGATTAAAAACATAAAGACCAGCACCCTTGCCTGAAGAAATATATCCACTAGCAGGTACACCTTGCATCGCTTCCGCTACGAGGATACGAGCGAAGTACTCAGAGTTTGGATCATTGTCAATAGCCAAACCGTGGGGGCAATACATGTTGTACATTTGGGCTTCTTGCGTAGGAACCTCTACAGAGGTACCTTCCACATTTACTTTCCAAGTGAGTGCAACACTTTTAGGAAGTTCGACAGTAGAAACTTGTACAGAGTGGTCTCCTTTAGCAATACCATCGCAAGGTATTGTTGCCACTACCTCTTCTCCATTTAGAACAACCACATTGACAGCCTTGGCATTCGCATTGAGAGAATAATTCACTGTCAAAGTAACACCGTCATCAGAAAGACTTGATGACAAGCCATACGCAAATGGGTTGAGCGCGAAAGAAACCACGCTTGCCCCAATAGTGCGATAGCAAATAAAGTTAATTTTTTCATGATAGTAATGATTTAAAGTTAATGATTATGTTAATAATTGTTGTTAGTTGTCTATACACAACACAGCGACAAAGGTACAACTTTTTTTTGACAACTGCAAACGTTTTCGAAAAAAAGTTTGAAATTTATAAAAAATATATGCAATAATCAATGGGTAAAAATTACTATATGATGTGTAATTTCATTAAGATTGAGATGGAAATTAATTTTTTAGATGAGAAAAACATTAAAAAACGTCCAATAAAAATTAGTTAAAAAATAAAATTTAAAGAAACTCTTGCTTATTTGAAATATTTGTTGTAACTTTGCAGGCTAGAAAAAAACAACGAAATTATATCTTAAAATACATATCATGAAAGAAAACAATTATTGTGTAATTATGGCAGGCGGCGTAGGAAGTCGCTTCTGGCCATTTAGCAGAAACGAAAAACCTAAGCAGTTTCTCGACTTCTTTGGTACTGGTCGGAGTTTGCTGCAAATGACCATTGACCGTTTTCGCCCTATCGTACCCATCGAAAACATCTTGATTGTGACCAACATCATCTATCGCGATCAGGTGTTGGAGCAAATCCCTGACTTGCACTCAAGTCAAGTGCTTTGCGAACCAGCAAGACGAAACACCGCTCCTTGTATCGCATATGCGATGGCACGAATCAAAGCTATGGCAACAAAAAAAGGTCAAGCCAATGCCAACATCGTTGTTGCAGCAAGTGACCACTTAATTTTACAGGAAGAGAAGTTTAGAGAAGTTATTTGCAAATGCTTCTCATTTATTGAGCAACATGACGCATTAGTCACCCTCGGCATGAAACCTACTCGACCAGAAACGGGATATGGTTATATCCAAATGGGCGAGCAAGTAGATGAGGATGGCATGTACAGAGTGCATGCGTTTACTGAAAAACCCAATCTAGAAGTAGCTAAAATATTCGTTGAAAGTGGCGACTTCCTATGGAATTCGGGTATTTTCATTTGGAATCTACACGCTATCGAAAGTGCCCTGCAAGAGCATATGCCCGAGGTGGCACAAAAATTCATGCAAGGAGCAGATGTCATGGGTACCGAACAAGAGGAAGCATTTATCCAAGAAATGTTCCCTACTTGTCCAAGCATATCCATTGACTACGGCGTCATGGAACATGCCAAGAACGTATGCGTCATGCCAAGCGATTTCGGATGGAGCGACCTCGGTACATGGGGTTCACTCTACGAACTCAGCGATAAGGACGAGCACCAAAATGTAACCCTCCATTCAGATGCTATCTATTATGACAGCCATGGAAACATTGTAACTTTGCCTAAAGGGCATTTGGCAGTGATTCAAGGATTAGAAGATTGTATCGTATCTGAATCCAATGGCGTACTATTGATTTGCAAACGCGCAGATGAACAACAAATCCGCCAATTCTATATGGATGCAGAATTGAAATTTGAAGGCAAGTTTAATTAAATTCCAAAATAATCTATGAGTTATTTGAATTTTGACAAGACATTGTTGATCAACCTTGAGCGCAGCTTGAGCAAGGAGATGATCCGCACCAATCGTGCAGGAGCCTACAACTCAACAACGCTCATCGATTGTAACACACGCAAATACCATGGGCAACTCGTATTGCCCTTGGGTGATCCATTGCCAGAAGGCAATTACGTACTGCTCGGCAGTCTAGATGAGACTGTGATTCAGCATGGTGCAGAGTTCAACTTGGGTATCCACCAATACGGAGAGAACCTCTACATGCCCAACGGACACAAGTACATCCGTGAGTTTGATTGCGAAGTAATCAGCAAGACCACCTACCGCGTAGGTGGCGTAATCTTGACTAAAGAGCGAATGTTGGTTAGCTTCGAGCCACGTGTGTTGATTCGCTACACACTGGTAGAAGCACACTCACCTACCACCTTACGCCTCAAACCTTTCTTAGCATATCGCAATACCAACGAACTCACCCAGGAGAACGACAATGCATGCTCAGACATGCGTGAGGTAGTCAATGGTCGCGTAGCAAGAATGTACGAATCATTCCCTGAGTTGTACATGCAATGTTCAAAGAAAGTAGAGTACACGCACGCGCCTGCATGGTATAAAGGTATAGAGTATATGAAGGAACAAGAGCGTGGATTCTCATACAAAGAAGATCAGTTGGTACCTGGTTGGTTTGAAATGCCGATGAAGAAAGGCGAGAGCGTAATCTTCGCTGCTGGTATCAGCGAAGTCAACCCAAAGACCCTTAAAGCACTATGGGAGAAAGAACTCAAGCGCCGTTCGGCACGTGATACCATGTTTGGATGCTTGAAAAATGCCGCTTCACAATTCTACAAACGCGAAGGCGACAAGTGCTACCTCCTAGCTGGTTATCCATGGTTCAAAGCTTCGGCACGTGAAGAGTTTATGGCAATGCCTGCGTGCACGATGGGTATTGACCGCCCTGAGTATTGGGATGCGATTGTTAACAAGACTGCCACAGAGGAAGTGCGCAACTTCATAGAAGGTAGACCTTGTAAACTGACTGGTATGGACGAACCCGATGTATTGCTATGGTTTATTCATGCACTACAAGAATACGCAGCTTATACATCCATAGAAGAAGTTACCCGTCTATATGGTCAACTCATCATAGACATCATGTTGTTTATCCGCAGACAACAACATCCACGCCTATTCTTGCACAACAATGGTCTGCTGTGGGTAGATGGCAAAACACGTCCTGCTACCTGGATGAACGCTGTAGAAGATGGACGTCCAATCACGCCACGTACAGGCTATGTGGTGGAAATCAACGCTTTGTGGTATAACGCACGACTCTTTACTGCTGACATCCAACGCCAATTGGGTAAGGAGCAAATTGCAGATTTGATGGAATACCAAGCAGAAATCACCAAGGATAGTTTCATCAAAACCTTCTGGAATGGCGTATACCTGGATGACTACGTGGATGGCGACTACCATAACAATGAGGTACGCCCTAATCAAATCATCGCTGCTTCACTACCATATTCTCCACTCGACCGTCGCCAATGCAAAGCGGTAGTAGATATCTGTACCAAGGAGTTGTACACTCCTAAGGGTCTACGCACTATCTCGCCTAAGAGTGGCAACTACCGCCCAGTATATATCGGCGGACAATTGGAGCGCGACCGCAACTTCCACAATGGTCCAGTTTGGCCATGGACCATCGCTGCATATGCTATCGCATACCTCAAGGTTTACCAACATTCGGGCGAGAACTTCATCCATCGTCTGCTGACTGGCTACGAGGCAGAGATGAGCGAACTATGCATCGGTACGCTCAACGAACTCTACGACGGCAACCCGCCATTCAAAGGACACGGAGGTATGAGTTATGCACCTAGTGTTGCATCCGTAATCAAAGTATATAACACCTTAAAACAATACGAATCCAAATGAAAGCATTGATGTTCGGTTGGGAGTTCCCTCCTCATATCCTTGGCGGTTTGGGAACAGCGAGTTACGGACTAACTCGCGGCATGGCGCAACAGGAGGACATGGAGATTACCTTCGTTATCCCAAAACCATGGGGCGATGAAGATCAGTCCTTCTTGCGTATCATAGGTGCTAATAGTGTACCTGTGGTATGGCGAGACAACAACTATGACTATGTGCGCCAACGCATGGAAGGTAAAATGTCGCCTGAAGAATATTACCACTTGCGCAACAATATCCATTATGATTATTCACGCATCGGCACCGATGATCTCGGCTGCGTAGGATTCTCCGGTCGCTATCCAGACAACCTGCTTGAGGAGATCGGCAACTACGAGGCTGTAGCCAGCGTATTGGCTTCTGCTTTGCAGTTTGATATCATCCATAGTCACGATTGGCTCACCTACCCTGCTGGCGTATTTGCTAAGCAGATATCAGGCAAACCACTCGTTATTCACGTGCATGCTACTGACTTCGACCGTAGCCGTGGTAACGTCAACCCTACAGTGTATGCCATTGAGCGTAGAGGTATGGACGAAGCCGACCATATCATGTGCGTGAGCGAACTCACTCGCC
>Ga0233361_1000142_pt1 | contig 12388 bp, 11 predicted proteins | sample ElkDunMinimDraft_21_FD_180678 | JGI IMG/M metagenome (GOLD analysis project Ga0233361, IMG submission 180678) | Fecal eukaryotic communites from dung pellets of Tule Elk in California, USA - Elk Dung C0 | ecosystem: Host-associated > Mammals > Digestive system > Large intestine > Fecal | place...
ACATGCGCTATTGACACTAACTTTGTTTTCTCGCTCAGTAACTCTTTAAATGCCACAATATCAAGTGATAAGTCCTCGCATAATGGAATTACCTTTAGCACTGCTCCCTTGCGCTCACACAGCATTTGCCATGGCACAATATTCGAGTGGTGTTCTAATTGCGATATGATAATCTCGTCGCCTCGCTCCATTATCGCATCACCAAAACTGCGCGCTAGCATATTGAGGCTATCCGTAGTGCCTTTGGTGAAAATGATCTCCTCTGATGAATGGGCATGAATCAATTGAGCCACTTTCTCACGTGCTTCCTCGTGCTTTTGAGTCGCCACTTGGCTGAGATGATGCACCCCGCGATGCACGTTAGCATTCCAATGGCTATATACCTCGATGATGGCATCTAGTACTACCTGTGGCTTCTGCGTCGTCGCTGCATTATCCAAATACACCAATGCTCGTCCGTGTACCTGCTCGTTTAATATTGGAAAATCCTCTCGTTTCATGGCTTATAAAAACTTTGTTCTAATATCTTTTGTGCATCATTTTCATTCATTAGTTCTTGTAGCGTAACTTCCTTATTATTACACATATAACTATTCACAATACGCCATCCTACCCATTGCCCTAATCGTCCAGGTGATTCTTGAGTTATTTCTGATGTGAATGGTCCATCGTTGATATACGAACTCAAGATATTTGACTCTGTCTTAAACAAATCCCGCTTCTCCATAATCCGATTCCATATAGCTTTCTCGTACTTTTCGCACCAATCCCATTGCTCTTTTGAGTAGCCTATCAATTCCCATTCAGGCTCATCGGGCAACAACTGACTAAGCAAAAATAACTGTTTTCCGCGGAATATCATTTGTTCTAATAACCTGTTATACTTGCTGTTATACGAAATATTATATGCTAAATACATACTCAGTACATCGATAGCTACACATCCTTTGCGCATGGTTTGTTTTTGATAGTCATAAACCACCTGATTGTAATATGGGTACTCGCTTCCGAGGTACATATCTATGCTTATACCTACGATATCTTCGTAATACATTATCGAAGAATTAAATCCCGAAACAAATAGATATAGAGTAGGGATTTTCCAATCGGGATACAGATGATGTAGACGTGTAAATCCCATATTCAATGTTTCTTGTAGACTATCTACATTTGCAAATAGTGATTGCGCTTTAGCATTAGTCTGTGCAAATCCCATCGCGGTATCGGTCAAAAACTGTGCATACATCTCACACAAATAAGCTGTATCTTCGGTTGGAATACCCAGAATACCTTCTACGAATATCGGCATAAATGATTCGTAATCGTCATACAACTTTTTGATATCTTGCTTCACGCTGTCAGGGCGAACACCCAACTGTGCATTATCAAAACGCACAATCTCTATCGATATAGGCTCAATATCTTTTGGGATATATTGGTACTTATTTCCACATCCACACAACATCCAAATAGCTAATAGACCGTAGCCTATTTGGTTAATAGCCTTATTACCTATTTGCTTAAATTGTTCCATCTTTTATTTCAATCACTCGATCACTAATCTCCGCCAATTCCTTATCATGTGTGACGATAATAATCGTCTGTCCATATTGCTCGCGCATCTGCAGCAGCAGTTTGTGCAGTTCCTTTTTGTTGCTTTCATCCAGACTGCCACTTGGCTCATCAGCCAAGATTACATTAGGTGACATCATCATCGCTCTAGCAGCTGCTACACGTTGTTTTTCTCCTCCAGATAATTGATTTGGTTTGTGCGTAATTCGTTCAGCCATACCCAGTTCCGTCAGTAGTTTCATCGCGCGTTGCTCTGCCTCTTTCTCCTCCATACAAGCAATCATAGCAGGCATCATCACGTTTTCTAATGTGGTGAACTCAGGTAATAACTGATGAAACTGAAAGATAAACCCGATATGTCGATTGCGAAAATCTGCCAACTCTTTCTCTTTCAGTGCAAACACATCCACACCATCAATCATTATGCTACCCGAGTCGGGTTTGTCCAGCGTACCAATGATTTGGAGTAGGGTAGTCTTCCCTGCGCCACTCTTACCAATGATACTAACTATCTCACCTTTTTTCACAGTTAGATTTACCCCTTTCAGCACTTCAAGTGTGCCAAACGATTTGTGTATGTTTTTTACTTCTATCATATTCTTACTTCTTCTCGTATGCCGAATTTATCAATCTCACAGCCTCTTCTATTAAATCATCTTTATCCTCGGAGTGCTGATTCACTAATAGATGTGGTTTTATTCCTGCCTCAATACTGACGCGATCTCTATCATACATTTTCACACTCGAGAAGCGTACCATCCATCCATTAGGTAACTCATAACTCATCGGCATACCACCACCGCCTCCACTTATTCCACCTAGTATTAGGCAGTTATCCGCATAGCGCATTATACTCACAAAGAAGTTCGCTGCCGAATAACTCCGCCTATTGCACAGCACCACCACAGGCCGTCTCCAATATCCTTTGCTTTCGTTCATCCTCATGGGTTCAAACTTCGAGAAATCCTCATGACCCGGACCAGACTTATGCTGCCAATAGCCCACTACCGTATCTTTTGTAAAGAACGGAGCCGCCAATCGATAGGCATTATCCATACTTCCGCCACCATTATTGCGCACATCTAATACGATACCTCTGCATTTTGCAAAATAGTTCAGTACCGCCAACCAGTTTGTCATCGAAAAACCATCCGAGAAAGAGCCATAATACACATATCCAATGCTATCTCCGTCTATCCTGCAGTAATTCAGTCCGTTAGCACGCCTATAATCTTTCAAATAGTACTTAGTCAACATATCTGAATCGAAGTTCTTGGGATATCCTTCATACCATTGGCTGCACACCGAAATATCGAATGGCGAATACAAATTCACATGCCCATCTTCCAGTTCATTCAGCACCTCTTCCAGACCATCAAAGAATCGATAATTATCTTCATATTCCACAATTTTCATTGTATCAAATCGTTGATAATAAGCAGAATATACCGAATCCCAATCCATCTTTTTATCGTCAAATAAACAATATTTCTCATCAATAATCTGCCACAACGCCTCGAAATTGTTTAGCGGTGTATTATCCTTTTGTTCATTAAATGGATATGTGCAACTGCTCAATGCTATTGCCAATAGCCAATAGCCTATGCATACTACACGATATGTCTTGCACTTCTTTACCATGCCACAAATGATTTTGCAGGATTTATCTTATATTGCCATACGCACCCCACCACAGCACTCACCATTTCACGTGAGAACATCATTTCTGTTGTTCCATATTCCAAATATTCATGTGCTATTCCAACGCACCAAGTAGAGCGAACAAACTGCATATCGAATGTCAATTCGTGTTTCAAATGCCTATGATTCCAAAGTCCTGCACAACGAAAATCGCCCAAAACGCCTTCACCCATCTCGAAATACGAATGCCAATAATCAGGTATATAATCCATTCCTAATACATTAAAACGCGCCAAATAACGCAATCGATAGCTCGTTTTTTTAGCTTTGAACGTCCAACTCACACCACCCATTGCACACATATTCACCGCTAAATCCATCGAGTAGGGTTTGTTTACATTCGATGCGTGCATCTTACCAAATAACTCCACATCTAAGTATGGACCTACTAATGCTTGTAACCCCAATTCTTTCCATTTCCAAACATATTGCGCACCCCAACCTCCTTTTAAACCAACGGAATATATCAGGTTGTTCATACGTTCACTATATGCTATTCCGCCTGTGATATGTGCTTGCCCCACATGTTGCCAGTGCTTCGTACTATCCTGATTAAAACCTTGCCACCACTCATTGCTTATTCCTATTTGTTGCCCAGAATAGAGTAGGGGACTCAGATATTGATCTTGCTGCCATACACCACCATAGTAAATGCTGAGCACGTTCTCATGCTCCACACCCCAATTATCTGCTGATAAACTGATATTTATCAAACAAAAAATACCTATGATCCAGCTCTTTTTCATTTTTATATTTCTCCCCTTGAATGGGAGTTAGAGGTAGCTAGAAACTCAACGTCCTTTCCCCATTCTCTTCCACTTCAATCTTCACCCAAACGGTATCTTCTGGCAGCAATGGCTCAATCATCTCTGCCCACTCAATAAAGCAGTAATTCCTCGAGTACAGATACTCTTCTGCTCCAAAATCCATCGCCTCACGAATATCCTTAATTCGGTAACAATCAAAGTGATACACCTCTTGCCTTGCGCCTTTCGCCTCAACTTCATACACATTCACTATCGCAAATGTCGGACTATTCACCACATCTTCCGTGCCCATCGCCTCGCATAGAAACTTGATAAAGGTCGTCTTGCCAGCCCCCATCTTACCGTCAAATGCAAACACGCGTCTGTCACCACATTTCTCCAAAATGTCTGTCGCAGCCACCTCCTCTCCTTGCTCATTCAGCAAGTAGATTCCTTTCTCAACATCCTTTTTTATCGTGTATTTCAAATTATTTACCATCAATAATAATTTTGGTTAATATACTTCAATAAACTATAATTTTGGTAGTGTAAAAATAATTTCGCCGCAAAATTACTATTTTTTTTTCAATTACACAACTATTTCCGCTGCATATAGTTCATATTCCTCGTTGAATATCTCAATTCTTCTCTGATATCCAAACCCCAATTGTTGATACAATCTTTTTGCCCTGTTCTCTGGCTCTACTGCCAGTGTCACCACGCCTATCCCCTTTTCTCTCGCCATCTCCTTTGCTTTTTCTATCAGCGCCGTTCCCACGCCTTGATTCCTGTAGGGTAGGGACACCGCCAAACTGTCAATATAATACTCTCCTGCCTTTGCCTCATCTTCCATCTCCTCCCAACCTTTGCCAAAAGCTACATCAAACAGCTCCTTCAGCTGCGGATACATCTTTTCCCTCTGTTCGCGATAATATCTCCCATCCACGGCAATCATCATACCTGCTCTTTCCCCATCCACTTCCGCGATAAAGGTATTCCTATAACTATAATGTGTATCTTCTTGAGCGCACACCTCTTTTAGTGTCTTAATCCATCGATCATAAAGTGCCTTATCTTCTAGCAAAAACGCATGGTATATCCCTTCCGCGATATACCCCACATCTTCTATTCTTGCTTTTCTGATCTTAATCATATTTTTTGGAATTTATACATCTGTTAACACTATCAAATTTTCTCGCCACATTCCCTAAGATTCAATGACTGAGCACGGAACGGCGGAAGGAATGGTGGTAATTTATCACGGAGTGCCTGAAAAACGAGGTGTATGCGTGGAAAATAAGATTTATAAGATTTCTGCGCTAGGCGCAAGGAGCTAAATCCCCATTCCCCGCACAAAATTACTACTTTTTCCTCAATCTCACAAATTTTCCCAATTTTTCTCCTCCAAATATTTGCACATCTACAAATTTTGTCGTACCTTTGCACCCGAAATGCACCTATAAATCTTAGGTGATTCTTAGGTTATTCATAGGTTATTTATAGGTTATTCTTAGGTGATTCAGCATACATCACCATAACAAAAAAAGGACGAACCATGACACACCCTTAAAACTCTTAAAACCTTTTAACTTTCCAAAACCATGGCACAAATTACCCTCAACCATCCCATTGCGGAGATCCACGGCTCACTCAGTAAGCGTAGCAACATTGTCAACCGCCAAAAGAAATACCGTATCAACGGTCGCGTCATTCACGAAGGCAAACAAGAATCATATGCCGTCCAAAACCCTCGTGATTGGAAGAAAAACCCTGCTCAGGGAGCCGAACTCGCCAACCAAACCGCTTGGCAAGAATCTTGCCGCCGTACTGCCCAAATCCTGCAAGCTGCCCAACCTGACGGACCAACCGAGCAACAACTCTTTGAACGCCGTATCAATAAAATCCCTGACTATTACACCTTAGAAGAAGCACGCACTTTGCTAGAGGATTTCCGCCGCCGCTACGAAGCCCAACTGCCCAACACGCGTGGCAAGCACCCAGACGCCCAAGCGCCCATTGATCCAAAGACTGGTAAAGGCAAACAATACGCCCAATTTCCTGCCTTCATCCGCACCATGATCTACCACACTCTCAAATCCAATCCACAAACATAAACTTGCAAAAATCACATCGTAATATGCTGATTATGAACAGCTAACGGGGGTGGTGAATTGTATTAAAAAACATCACAAAAAATTTGCTCAGTTCAAAAAAATATACTACCTTTGCAGCAACTTTGTATAACCTTATAATATATACCCTTATGAAACGAGCATTACTTTTCCTCTTTTGTGCACTCATGAGCACACAAATGTTTTCGGAGACATTATTCGGTTACTTATTTCCTACGCTCGCATACTTAGAGCGTACGACTTGTTATTACCTTGAAGGCGAAGAGCAAAATAGAACACTCAATAGATTGATTTTTGAGGACAATATGTTCGAAGTGGATGGCATCGAGTATATAGAATACAACGATTTGTGGCTACGCGAAGACAAAGAGGGTAGAATATTTGTTTATAGCGAACCTGCAAAAAAGGATTTGGTACTTTATGACTTTACACTTGAAGTAGGCGACACCCTCACAACCCTAAATATTGATATGGTTCCTATGACAGAGGGAGACCCGATATTACCAGGACTGAAACCTGTGGTAGTAGATTATCCTATCTATATTAATGGCGAGTTATCTAGCCCTATTGACACCTTAATCGTAACCGACGTATCAATGGTTATGATGTGCGATAGCAACCAGTATAAGAAATGGACTTTCAGCAATGGTATGCAGTATATGGAGAATATCGGTCATTTAGGTGCAGATTTCTTTCCTATAATCAGAAATCCATGGGAAGAGCTTCCTGCATGTTGCGTTGAAGAACACCTTGTTTGTGCCTCCAGTTACGATAGACTGATTTATTTGATGGATGACGAAGAAAGAAATCGACTCAATATAGATTGCCCATGCACTTCGTGGTCTAAAAAATGGCAATGGAGCAGTAATACTTGGAATGTATTGGAATACAAGGATATGGCTTTGGAGCAAACTGCCCAAACATGGCAATATAAATTAGCCCATGACACTATCATTGACGGCAAAGAATATACCGCAGTGACCCGTCATCGGACGGCGGACGAAGAAAGCACTAAGGAGTATGTGGCAGCAGTGCGATTTGCAGAGAATAAAAAAGCATATATCTATTATGACAACGCAGAATACCTCTTATATGCTTTTGGTTGGAAATATGAAGAAGGTGATACGCTTGAGGTGTTTGCGGGTATCAATAACTATGAACATTTTAAAACCTACAAATGTGTGATTAATTGGGTAGATATGGCCGTTGGTGGTATTATTGAATACATGTATGATATGGATATTATTCACCCTATAACAGGTAATACTATTCCTTCTGCCATGGTTTGGCAAGAGTTTATTGGCTCATACAATGGATTCTTGCATGGTGGTTTAGTAGATGCGAGTAACATGACTTCTCATTTACTTTGCGCCTATAGTAACGATGTTTGTAATTATTCTACATGGGACGAGGATTTTCGCAAGTACGGCTGCGAGTACAACACAACAACTGATGTGCAAGATGTCACCTCAACTACCTCACCATTCTCAAAAACTCTCATAGATGGTCATCTGATAATCATCCGTGACGGCAAGACCTATAATATTATGGGAATGGAAATAAAGTAAATCTCTCATACATAATACTTTCACAAGCCTCCTTTCGGGGGCTTGTTTGTTTGCCGCCACAATTATTTTCTTGTAAAAAAAATACTTACTTTACTTGCATATATGCATTTTTTGTCGTACCTTTGCACCCGCATTCAGTTTTAGGGAAGCCAGTGAGATTCTGGCACAGACCCGCTGCTGTGATTTGCAATATCGTTTGTTCTAAATCTAAGTCACTGGCTAATTGTCAATTGTCAACTGTAAACTGTCAACTGCCAAAGCTGGGAAGGCTGAACAAACGAGCAATAAGTCAGAAGACCTGCTGCATGCTTAGTTGAACACTCTCGTGGTATAGAGTCAAACAACATGCGTAGATTTGTATCCATAGTATTTTTCACACTCTTGTGTGTAGCAGCATTCTCCCAAAACAATGCCGCCGACTCTCTTTTAGCCTTATCGCCTGATAGCCTCATCGCCCGTTATATCGACCTAGAGGAGTACACCATTACTGCCCGTGTCAAAGAGAAAGACATCATTATCCCTCAAACACTTTCGGGCACGCAACTCAAAAAGATGAACGCCCTCAGCGTAGCCGATGCCATCCGCTATTTCTCGGGGGTACAGATCAAAGACTATGGCGGTGTGGGCGGCATCAAGACCGTGAATATCCGCAGCATGGGCACCAATCACATGGGTGTTTATTACAATGGTATTCAACTCGGTAATGCCCAAAACGGACAAATTGACCTCGGTAAGTACTCTCTTGAGAATATCGAAGAGATCCAACTCTACAATGGTCAAAAATCCGATATCTGGCAGTCGGCTCGTGAATTCGGTGCGGCAGGTAGTATCTACCTCACCACCCGCCGTCCACGCTTCGCTGCAGGCAAGACCGTAAATGTCAAAGCACAAATGCGTGCGGGTAGTTTCGCCCTCATTGACCCCAGTCTTTTGCTCGATGTCAAACTCAGCGAAACGATGTCGCTGACCATGAACGCCGAACTCATCTCTTCCAATGGCAAGTACCCCTTCCGCTACCGCCGTGTGACGCCTTCGGGCGAAGTGGCTTACGACACTACAGCCATCCGTCAGAACGGCGACATCAACGCCATCCGTGTGGAAGCCGCTGTCAATCACTACTATAGCAATACGGGCTTTTGGAAACTCCAACTCTATCACTACAATTCCGAGCGCGGCGTACCAGGCGCCATCGTCAACAATGTCTGGCGCAATGGCGAACGCCTTTGGGACCGCAACTCTTTTGTACAGGCCTCGTGGCAAGACGAACTCTTCAACCGTTGGTCCGTGCGCGTAAATGCCAAATACGCAAACGACTATACCCGTTATATCAACAACGATGACAAGCTCATCCATGTGGAGAACCAATACCTCCAGCAAGAGGCATACTTCACCATGGCGCACAAAGTGCGCATCTTCGATTGGTGGGATGTGAGCGCAGCCTATGACCTGCAATACAATGCCCTCAGCATGTATGCAGAAGCCTATCGTTTCACCCATTGGCTCAGCGCTGCCACTGCTATCAATGTGAAGAATTACCTGCGCCTCCAAGCCAGCGTGTTAGGGACTTTTGTCAATGATGAACAAGGAACCAAGAACCAAGAATCAAGACACAATGCTACACAACGCTTTACTCCAGCCCTGTTCCTCTCCTATCGCCCTACGCAACTCGTTGACCTCCGCTTAAACGCTTTCTACAAACAGAGTTACCGTTACCCAACCTTCAACGACCTTTATTACACGGACATGGGCAACGCCTACCTCAAACCCGAGTTAGCGAAGCAGCATAATGTCGGTTTGAGTTTCACACAACCTTTCCGCATTGCTCAGCAACGTGGATCTGAGTTCCGCCTCAATGCCGATTACTACTACAATCGCATATCCGACAAAATCATCGCTTATCCCAAAGGCCAGCAGTTCCGCTGGACAATGCTGAACCTCGGGTTGGTAAAAATCAACGGTTTAGACGTGAATGCACAACTACATTTCGTCTTACCAAAAGACTTCTACCTCACCGCCAAAGCGCAATATACCTACCAAACGGCCATCGATGTTACCGACCCAAACGATTCGTACTACGGCGACCAGATACCTTATATCCCTTGGCATTCGGGTAGCGCAGTCGGTATGTTCGGTTGGCAAAACGACTGGCAGCAGTATGGCTTAAATTATAGCTTCATCTATGTTGGCGAACGCTACAACCAACAGGAGAACATCATCTACAACTACACCCAACCTTGGTACACCCACGATTTGAGTCTATTCGGAGAATGGGATATCAAACCTCTCGCCTCATCGCCTCATCGCCTTTCGCCTATAACCTTGCGCCTCGCGCTAGACATCAACAACTTGCTGTCGCAAGACTACGATGTTATCCTCAACTACCCCATGCCCAAACGCAATTACAAATGTACCATCAGCATTACGTACTAAGATAAACAACGAAGATGTTTTTTAAGAAGACAATATCAACAATGTTGCTCAGCAACCAACCTCTTGCCGCTCGTGATGTTGGCGAGCGGAATGTTGTTGAAACAAGTTGTTTATGTTGTTGTGAAAAATATATTCTTGGATTATGGCAGTCTATGCTGATTGGTCTTTGCTCCTTGCTCCTTATTCCTTGTTCCCTAACCTCCTGCCGTGGAGATGAAATTATCTTCCCTGCGGAGTACGAGAAATTGCCGATAGAATCAAGAGAATTAACCTCCTTTGCCCCCAACGAACCCATTGGCATGTACCTGCTCAACGAGGGCAATATGGGTAGCAACAAAGCCACTATCGACTACCTCGACTTCTGCAATGGTATCTACATCCGCAATATCTACGGCGAGCGCAATCCGAATGTCATCAAAGAGTTAGGAGATGTAGGCAACGATATCCAAGTCTATGGCAATCGCCTCTATGCGGTCATCAATTGCTCGCACAAAGTCGAGGTTATGGACTTGCACTCCTGCCGTCGTATTGGGCAGATTGATATCCCCAACTGCCGTTACATTCGTTTCCACGGGGATAAAGCGTATATCAGTTCGTATGTCGGTCCCGTGAGCATTGACCCCAATGCTCAATTGGGTGCCATCTTCGAGGTGGACACTGCTACACTCCGTATAACTCGCCAAGTAACAGTAGGTTATCAACCCGAAGAGTTCGAGATTATCGGCAATTACCTCTATGTAGCCAACTCAGGCGGCTACCGCGCACCAGACTATGACTCTACACTTTCGGTCGTAGATTTAACAGACTTCCGCCAAGTCAAAAAGATTCCTGTCTGTGTCAACCCTCACCGTGTGTGCAAGGACCAATACGACCGACTATGGATTACCTCCCGTGGCGATCACAAAGATGTCCAGCCACAATTGGTGTGCTTCCAGCCTTTACACCCTACACCTTACACTCTACACCATATATCACCATCCGAGATGGTGCTCCTCGGCGACTCCATGTACTTCTACGGCTCCCATTGGAGCGATGAAACCATGTCCAACCAAATATCCTTTGGTATCCTCAATATAACATCCCTTACCCATTATCCCTTATCCCTTACCCATTATCCAAACACCCCATACGGCATACAAGTCAATCCTTATAACGACGATATATATATTACAGATGCAAAAAACTATGTTTCAAGCGGTCAGCTACATTGCTACTCGCGCGAAGGCAAACGCAAATGGTCTGTGCGCACGGGTGATATCCCTGCTCACATGTGCTTTGTCTATCGTTAGTTGCGAGCCCTACATACCCATGGTCAATCTTGGCATAGAAGATACCTATGCCATTGAGCGCATGCGTACCCTCATTCTCCATCCTGAGTTTCCTGGCGAAACTTATGTATGGAGAATGGGCGATGCAATCATTTCTACTGAGCGTGATTTAATTTTTTGTCAAGCAGATACGGGCACATACGAAATACAACTCGAGATAGTGGACAAACAAAATCCCGTAAAACACCAATTCAAGGTAATAGTCTGGGAGGAACAGGTCGCCTATTCCCCATATATTTCGAAGGTGTTGGAGTACAATCCTGCTCCGGGACAGTTTGTCAACACCATGCCGCAGTATGAGGAGGGCGACACCTATGCCACCATGCTTCGCAAAGTCGAAGAGTCCATTGCAGGCACTAACCGCACCCTTATCTCCCTCGGCGCATGGGGCGGATATGTCACTTTCGCTTTCGACCACTCTATTCTCAATACCCCCAACCAATCCGACTTCTTCATCGAAGGCAACTCTTTCTACGCCTCCACCACCAGCAAAGGTGGTAGTAGCGAACCAGGCATTGTGACCGTCAGCATCGACATCAATCAGAACGGTCTGCCTGATGACCCATTCTACCAACTCGCGGGTAGCGAATACTATACACCATCCACCCTACACCAATACTCCCTCACCTACTACCGCACACCTGCCAATCATACGCCTCAACCCGATAAGAAAAACTCCATCACCGACTCTACTTATATTCGTTGGGCAGACAACCAAAACCAATCGGGCTATCTGCATAAAAACACCTTCCATACGCAAGAGTATTTCCCTAAATGGCTCACGGATTCCGCAATCACTTTCACTGGTTCTCGCCTGCCCGATAATGCGTATGACCCCAACGGGAAAGGCGCATATTGGATACAACAGCCCTTCGATTATGGCTATGCCGACTGCCACCCTAACGACAGTA
>Ga0233361_1000143_pt1 | contig 12350 bp, 11 predicted proteins | sample ElkDunMinimDraft_21_FD_180678 | JGI IMG/M metagenome (GOLD analysis project Ga0233361, IMG submission 180678) | Fecal eukaryotic communites from dung pellets of Tule Elk in California, USA - Elk Dung C0 | ecosystem: Host-associated > Mammals > Digestive system > Large intestine > Fecal | place...
GGACGACTGAGCTCTGAATTTGTCTTGCTGATAATTGTTCCCGTATCGGGCGAGAAGGTCCAGATATGTTTCACCAGATTTGGGTCCTGGGGCGAAGAAGGTTTCTCGCTTCATGTCCTTAAAACAGTCGAATGCACCAGCTATAATCAGGTTTTCAATGTTCTTTTTATTGCATTGCGAGAGATTGACACGTTCAAAGAAGTTGAAGGCGGATGTGTAGGGACCATTTTGTTCGCGCTCGTCTATGATGGCTTGTACGGCAGCCTCTCCCACGCCTTTGATGGCTGCCATTCCAAAACGGATATCTCCTTCGGTGTTGACAGCGAACTTGTGGCGAGATTCGTTGACATCTGGTCCTAAGGTGTTGATGCCCATTTGCTTGCATTCGTCCATCAGCTTCCTGATTTCAGAGATGTTGTCTAGCGAGCGGCTCATGACAGCAGCCATGAACTGAGCAGGGAAATTTGCCTTTAGGAATGCAGTCTGGTATGCAACCCATGAGTAACAAGTTGCATGTGATTTGTTGAATGCATAGGACGCGAATTTTTCCCAGTCTCCCCATATCTTGTCTAAGACTTTTGCATCATGCCCGTTCTTTACTCCACCTTCGATGAATTTGGGCTTCATGGCATCAACAATGTCCTTTTTCTTCTTTCCCATCGCCTTGCGGAGCGCGTCACTTTCACCTCGTGTGAAGTCAGCCAATTGTCTGGAAAGGAGCATGACTTGCTCTTGATAGACAGTGATTCCATACGTGTCCTTAAGGTATTTTTCCATGCAGGGGATGTCGTATTCTATCGGCTTCCTTCCTTGTTTTCTGTCGATGAAATCGGGAATATAGTCCATTGGGCCAGGGCGGTAGAGAGCATTCATCGCAATGAGGTCTTCAAATACGTTGGGCTGTAACTCTCTCAAGTATTTCTGCATGCCGGCCGATTCAAACTGGAATGTCCCGACGGTGCGCCCGTCGCAATAAAGCTGGTAGGTGGCAGGGTCGGTGATGTCGAGCTCGTCCACGTCAATGTCTATGCCCAAGCTCTCCTTGATGTTCGCAACGGCTTCTTTCAGTTGAGACAGGGTCTTCAGGCCGAGGAAGTCCATCTTTATCAGTCCAGTCTCTTCGATGACATGTCCGTCGTATTGGGTACACCTTAGTTTTTCGCCAGTTTCTTTGTCTTCGGCAGTGCTGACTGGTACCCAATCGTCTATGGCATCACGGCAGATGATGGTTCCGCAAGCGTGCACGCCTGTGTTGCGGACGTTGTTTTCCAGCATCTGGGCAAACCTCATGGTGTCGCGCAGCAGAGGGTCTGGCGATGTGGCGGCGTCTTTCAGCTCCGGTATGCATTCGATAGCATTGGGGAGGTTCATCTTTTTGCCGTTAGGCAATTTGTCGGGAATTGATTTGCAGAGAGCATTTACTGTCGGAAGCGGAACTTTCTGTACTCGTGCAACGTCCTTGATGGCGAGTTTCGTCGCCATAGTGCCGTATGTAATGATGTGTGCAACTTTTTCCGCTCCGTATTTTTCTGTGACCCATTGCAAGACCTTTCCTCGCCCGTCATCATCAAAGTCGGTATCTATATCGGGAAGGGAAATACGGTCAGGGTTGAGGAAACGCTCAAAAAGCAAATCGTACTTTATTGGGTCTATCTTCGTTATTCCCAGACAGTAGGCAACTGCACTTCCTGCGGCAGAACCACGTCCGGGACCAACCCACACACCGAGTTCTTTCCTTGCGGAATTGATAAAGTCTTGTACAATCAAGAAGTATCCAGGGAAACCCATGGTCTTCATGATATGCAGCTCAAAATCAAGCAGCGACTTCACGCTTTCAGGGATGGGGTCTCCATACAGGACTTTCGCACCGTCGTATGTGATTTTTTTCAGATAGTCAGCTTCAAACTTGATTCGATATAGTTTGTCGACACCGCCCAATTTCTTTATTTTCTCTTCGGCTTCTTCTTGTGTCAGTACGACATTGCCGTTTTCGTCTCGGGTAAATTCATTAAAGATGTCTTCGTCAGAGTATTTCTTTCTCCATTCTTCTTCTGTTCCGAACTCTTCAGGAATAGCGAAAAACGGCATGATAGGGGCATGGTCGATGCTGTACATCTCGATTTTATCGAGGATTTCTGTTGTGTTGCTCAGTGCTTCAGGCAAATCTTTGAATGCATCGTTCATCTCTTCCCTCGTCTTGAACCATTCCTGTTTGCTATAAAGCATTCGGTTGGGATCGTCCAAGTCTCTACCTGTGGAAAGGCAAAGCAGCCGGTCGTGAGCTTCGGCATTCTCCTCATCAACGAAATGCGAGTCGTTGGTACATATTATTTTTACGTTATGCTTATGTGCGAGCTCGATTAGGGTGGGCTCGATAGCCTTTTGGTCCTTGAATGTCTCTCGATTAGCCTTTTGCATGGGGTCTTTTACTTCATGCCGCATGAGTTCAATGTAGAAGTCCTCCCCGAATACGCTTTTGAACCATTCAATAGACTTTTCAGCCTCCTCTATCTGCCCTTTGCTGACATAACGTGGTATTTCACCAGCAAGGCAAGCTGATGAGGCAATCAGTCCTTCGTGATATTTTTCTATGGACTTGTGGTCGGTACGTGGTCGGTGATAGTATCCGTCAACCCATGCTTCGCTGACAATCTTGACAAGGTTGTGGTAACCGACTTTGTTCTTTGCCAATAGTATGAGGTGCCATCCGCTCTTGTCGATTCCATTGTTTTCCTTGAGATGTAGGTCGCGGCGAGCGCAATACACCTCGCATCCAAAAATCGGCTTGAATTTTTCTTCAGGGGATTTCCCTTTGTTTACTTTGTTGCAGTAATTGAAAAATTCTTTGATTCCAAACATGTTGCCGTGGTCTGTCACAGCCATTCCCTTCATTCCGTTTTTGATGGCTTTGTCAACAAGTTTAGGGATGGCGGCCTGGCCGTCAAGAATGCTATATTGGGTATGTACGTGGAGGTGTACGAAATCTTCCATATTTGGAACTGCGCTTTAGTTTGTTGTTCTTTTTAATGCAAATATAATTATTTTTTTTTTCTCTTATGGCTCATCGTAAATGTTTTTACAGAACTTTAAAATATGCAGACATCTTTTATAATAAAAAGGGCAAATTTATTTTGTTTGGCTACCATTTTGTGCTATCTTTGCATTAGAAATCCAGTGATATGCCTCAAGTATTAACTCAAACGCAGAACCAGCGGTTAGAACAGCAGCTTCGTCTGTCGCAGCAGCAGCTTCAGTTTGTAAAGTTGCTGGAGATGCCTATTGCAGAGTTTGAACAGCGAGTGAAAAAGGAATTGATGGATAATTCTGCATTGGAAGAGGGGGCTTCGGATGAAGAAATGGGAGAAAAAGATACTAAAACATCCGATGAAATCGATGCGAACGATACGGGAATAGACTTGTATGGGGATTCGTTAGAAAGCAGCGCGGATTTTTCAGTGTATGATGAGAACGATCTGCCTGTTTATGTTCCTGGCAATGCGGGTGAAGACACGCGGGATTTTATCATAGGGGATGCAGGCTCGTTCATTGAGTATCTGGAGTCTCAGATGATGAATTATGATTTGAGTGACGATGACGAACGGATATTGAAGTATCTGATAGGCTCGCTTGACAATAGAGGGTTTATAGATCGCCCATTGTCGACGATTGTTGACGAATTGGCATTCAAGGAATATTTGTATGTTTCAGAGCAGGATGTGGAAAGGGTTCTGCTTATACTGCAAAACTTTGATCCCGCAGGAATCGGTGCGCGGTCTACTCAGGAATGTTTGCTCTTGCAGATAGAAAGACAACTGAATAGCGAGGATGAGCCTGTTTCTGAACTGAAAGAAAAGGTGTTGTTGCTAGAGAAACGGATTTTAGAAAATCATTATGATTTATTCATCAATAAGAATAAGGAAAGGCTTAAAACCAAGCTGGGCGTTTCATCGGTGCAGCTTGATGTTCTTTTTGAAGATATAAAGAAACTGAATGTGAATCCTGGTTTTGCGTTAAGTGAATCCTCTTCTAGCCGTGTTCAGACACAAATACCCGATTTCATCGTGGAAACAGATTTGGAAGGTAATATTCAGATGCACTTGAATAGTGGAGAAATTCCCCGTTTACATGTGAGTAAGGATTATATTTCTCAAATGAAGAAATACCAGACGAATCCGGCGCAATTAACAAGAAGCGAAAAAGAAGGCATGTTGTATACTCGTCAGAAGATAGATGCAGCTCAAATGTTTATCGAGTCGGTCAAGCAACGGCGCAGGACGCTCTATGATACGATGAAGGCGATTATCGATTTGCAACGCACATACTTGCTGACAAAAGATGAGGAAGACAAGGTGCGTCTGGTGCTTGAAGATGTTGCGCGGCATACAGGCTATGACATTTCAACAATTTCACGTGTGTGTAATTCCAAGTGCGTTCTTCTTGATGGGAGGATTTATCCATTGTCAAGTTTCTTCAAGTTGACTCGGAAGAACGCTGAAGGGGAAGAGATAGATGGGCATCAAGTGAAGGATATGCTGAACGAGATTGTCAACTCAGAAGACAAGTCTAATCCTCTTACGGATGAGAAAATTGTAGAGATTATGAAGAAAAGAGGGGTGAATTTGGCTCGTCGCACGGTTGCTAAATATCGTGTTGAAATGGGCATTCCTTCGGTTAAAAACCGTCGTGGATAAAAAAGAGGGCTTATGATGAAAAACAAACAACTGATACGGATTGCTAAAGCATTGTCTATGCTTTTTATGCCCTTATACGCTCCATTGTGGGTGTTTGTGGGTCTGTTCCTCTTTACATATATGCGGTTGTTGCCATGGGGGTACAAGATGTTTGTTCTCTGTCTGGTGTTTTTTTTCACGGTGTTCGTGCCGACTGTTGGCATTACCCTGGTGCGTTGGCTGAAGAAATGGACTCGCCACGAGTTGAGCTATCGCGAACATCGGCACATGCCTTATTTTGTGGCGTTGTTGAGCTATACGTCTTGCCTTGTCATTATGGCGAAAATGAATGTAGCCATGTGCTTTCGTGGAGTGGTCTTGGCTGCGTTAGTTTCTCAAATCATTTGTGTTGTTGTAAATGTGTGGTGGAAGGTCAGTACACACATGGTGGGCATGGGAGGCTTGGTTGGCGCACTTAATGCGTTTAGCATCTTGTTTTACTACAACCCTGTTTGGCCGTTTTGCGCGTTGCTGTTGCTGTCCGGCGTATTAGGCACGAGCCGCATTGTTCTCCGTCAGCACAGTCTGGCTCAAGTGCTTGTGGGTTTTTGTATTGGTTATGTTTGTGCAATGGCATTCATCTTGCTTAGCTGGGTATAATAAAAGAAACTTAAATATATTATAGAAATGAAACCAATTGTATCTATCATCATGGGCAGCACCTCCGATCTTCCTGTTATGGAAAAAGCTGCTAAATTCTTCGATGAAATGGAGATTCCTTTTGAAATAAACGCTTTGTCCGCTCATCGCACCCCTGATGCGGTGGAGGCATTTGCAAAGGGAGCTAAATCGCGTGGCATCAAGGTTATCATTGCTGGCGCGGGTATGGCGGCGGCTCTCCCAGGTGTCATTGCGGCGAACACAACTCTCCCTGTGATTGGCGTGCCCGTGAAGGGAAGTGTGCTGGATGGAATGGATGCTGTATATTCTATCTTGCAGATGCCTCCAGGCATCCCTGTTGCAACTGTGGCCATCAATGGCGCTCTTAATGCAGGTATTCTTGCTGTACAGATGCTTGCTTTGTCGGATGAGTCCCTTGCTGAAAAATTCGCAGCGTATAAGAAAGGGCTCTGCAAGAAGATTGAAAAGGCAAACGAAGAATTGAAAGGAGTCAACTTCATGTATAAATGTAATTGATTTTAATGTATAAGTCATGATTTACCAGAGAAGAAAGACTACGGCAACCAAAGTGGGAGACGTTGCGATTGGAAGCGACTTCCCAATCCGTGTTCAATCGATGGCTAATACATCGACGATGGACACTGAAGGTTCTGTCGTCCAGGCAAAACGTATCGTTGACGCGGGTGGAGAATTGGTTCGTTTTACCACTCAGGGCCAGCGTGAAGCGCTCAATATGGGTAATATCCGCGACGCGCTTCGGACTGCGGGTTATTCTGTTCCTCTTGTGGCCGATGTGCATTTCAATGCTGCAGTAGCTGATACGGCTGCCACAATCTGCGAGAAGGTTCGTATCAACCCTGGCAACTATGTGGATCCTGCCAGAACGTTTAAGAAGTTGGAATATACAGATGAGGAATATGCCGATGAAATCAAGAAAATAGACGAGCGATTTGTCCCTTTTCTCCAAATCTGCAAGGCTCATCATACAGCGGTTCGTATAGGTGTAAATCATGGTTCGTTAAGCGACCGTATCATGTCTCGTTATGGCGATACGCCAGAAGGTATGGTGGAGTCGTGCATGGAGTTCCTGCGTATATGTGTTCGGGAACATTTCACCGATGTGGTGATTTCCATTAAAGCCAGCAATACGGTAGTGATGGTTCGTACCGTACGCTTGCTTGTGGCTCAGATGGCAAAGGAAGAGATGGCGTTTCCGCTGCATTTGGGCGTCACAGAAGCTGGCGAGGGAGAAGATGGCCGAATAAAGAGTGCTGTGGGTATTGGTGCGTTGCTGTGTGAGGGCATCGGTGACACCATCCGTGTTTCTTTGTCGGAAGCACCAGAGCGCGAGATACCTGTTGCTCAGAAGTTAATCGATTCCATCGAGGAATGTGCACGTTTGAGGCAGCAGGCCAAAGAGTCTATCGCAGATGATACGGTTACAATTGTTTTCCATGAGACTTCATGGGAAGACTTGCAGTTGAAGGCAGCCATGACAGTTGGCGCTCTTTTTATAGACCAGCTTGCCCATCAGCTTGTCATCAAGAATGAAGGTTTCGCTGAAGAACGCTTGGTTGATTTGGCTGATGCAATCCTTCAGGCCGCACGTATAAAGTTTACCAAGACTGAATATATCAGTTGTCCAGGCTGTGGCCGCACGCTCTACAATCTGGAAGAGACGATTGCAAAGATACGAGCTGCGATATCAGAACGGGCTTTGCATGACAAGCGTTTCTCTGCCCTTAAGATTGGTATTATGGGTTGCATTGTCAATGGCCCTGGCGAGATGGCAGACGCCGATTACGGGTATGTTGGGGCTGGCGTTGGCAAGGTTTCCTTGTACAAGCAGAAGGAGTGCATAGAGAAGAATATTCCAGAGGAAGAGGCCGTAGGGCGACTCGTGCAGTTTATCGAGGAAGATATGAGTGTGTCTGCTGAGGCTTGATGCGTATGGACTTGCTGATAGACATAGGTAACACTTCTGCTAAGATTGCTGTGGCAGAGCCCATTCGGGATTCAAATCAGTCGTCTGAGGTGGGCATTGTCCATTTTGAACGGCTGTCAGAACCATGGCGTGTGGCTTTCGCTCGTTTAAGAAACATCTTCGGCTTGTCATCTGTGCGGATGTCTTCCGTAGCAGGAGAAGATGTGGAGCTGAATGCTGCGCTTGAAGAGATGGATGTGCCCATCATTAGGCTGACAGCAGAAGTGCCGTGTCCTGTGAAGCCTGTGCAGAATGTCCCCCAAACTTTAGGAGCGGACCGCTGGGCTGCTGATATCGGTGCTTTGTCGCAAGACCCGAACAGCACTTTGCTGGTGATTGATGCGGGCACTTGTCTTACGTATGATGTGATTTCTCGTGAAGGAGTCCTTTTGGGAGGAGCCATCTCCCCAGGAGTGCAGTTGAGGCTCAACGCTATGCACGAACATACTGCGCTGCTGCCTTTTGTGGCAGCTGAGGATGAGGCTGTCTTGATGGGATACGACACGCGTACAGCGATGCTTTCTGCAGCAGTGAATGGCACTCGTTTCGAGATGGAAGGATATATTCGTCAGTTGCTTTGCGAATATTCCGATTTGCATGTTTTCATAACGGGCGGAAATACATTCTCGTTCTCTCAAGATGTAAGGTCTCATGTCACCCATGACCCTTATCTCGTTTTTCGGGGGTTGAGAGCACTTTAATCAAACATTCATTAAGTTCACCTTAAAAATGAACTCGAAATTTTGGGTTATGTTTATGGAAAAATATAATATCATAAGGTTATCCTCTCTGTTAATTGCATTGTTTGGAGGATTCCTATTTTTGAGTTCGTATTGTAACAGCCATTTACCCACAAAGGATGGATTGTATGACAGCACGATTCTAACCACGAATAATGATGTGGATGCCGCAGATAGTGTGGTATGGAATATGGAAGACCGAGCAGCACATCTGTATAAGTATGAAAAGGACACAACTCACTATCTCCTTAGATATGAGTTTGAGGAGGCAAGACAATCTACATACTTTTATTCGAAAGAAGTTCAAGATTGTTGTAAAATGATGCAAGATAAGTTTATGAATTCTTTAGGTAGTTTATCAAAAAATCTTATTCCATGAAGAAAAATCTTAAATTGCCAGTTCTTTTATTGGCTTTGTTTTCTGTCTCAAGAGTGTGCGGTCAAATGTCGTTTGATTATCTTGGTGACAAATGGAAAGAGTATTTGCAACGTTCTGTAAGCGACTTGACATCGCTTCACCATAATCATTTCAAGGATACCGTTAGTGTGAAAGAGATGAGGGAGGCATTCTTCAAGAACAAAGACAAGCATGTTCTTGAATCTCCTTATGCGGGGTTCGATTCCGTGGTGTATATTGGAGGGTTTGGAGAAAATGCGATGCTTGTATCCCCATTGAAGCGGCATGCCAATAAAAAAATAAGAGAGTGCCGTGGGGTGTGGAGTTGGGCGGGACGTTATAGATTACTCCAGCTTTTAGACAAGAACGGGCTCCCACAAAAGCAACTCTTAGAGAAACTGAATGGTGACAAAAGACAGGAATGGTTGGATGGAGAAGTTCTCAAACTCGGAGAACCACGTTGGTACATGGGATTCGTCGTATCGCCGCGTCCCAATTGGGATGTTTATGACAAGGGACGATTAGTCATCAGGGTAGGTTATTCACCTAATAGTGAACCTGACTTTTTTACATTTGCCAACCTTACGAAAGTTGTTTTTGACGGCGATTGGTTTTCCTCAATTGATGCCGGTGCCAAGCTGTTGGGAATGTTACAGGGCATGCGGTCTTCGGTCCATGTGGACGATACTGAAAGGAAATTCTCGGTTTTATTATACGCTCGCCCTCAAACGAAGTATTCTCAGAAGGTCACTTATACATTAGAGTTGCTTCAGCCGGAGCATCCTGACAAAGAAACGGTGGAGTTGTTTCAAGACTTCAAGGGTTTTGTGGAACATATCCCTGCTCCAGCGTTTAAACCTTATTATACAACAGATTTCCGCATCTTGGCGGGGCGTTACTATCGGGTAACAGTCTCTAAATGTGGCTGGTTGGTTGAAGACTATTTTTCCACGCAGCAGTGAAACAAGATATAGATTTCATTTGATAAAAAATGCCAAATATAATCATAAAGAGCACTAAAAATTATGAAAAGAAAAATTACTTTGTCAACTCTTGAAGAGTTGTCCGGTGCCATTTCCCACAATGATTTGGCAAACTAACGACAGATGAAAGGATGATAAAGAAGCGCTTCAAATATACTTTATATACAGTTCTCATACCATTCTTGTCATCTCCGCTGTGGGTAACGCTGCTTCAAGAACTCTTGCAACGTGTTATTGTACCAATGTTATAAGAATTTTAGAAGTTAACTCTTTCAATATGCGATTAATAAAGGCTTTTCTACATACATTCTTTTTTACAATTTATTATTGGGTTGTTCTCAAACTCCACAAACCGAGTGAAAAACCAATCGATGCGTGGCGTGAAAATGGATACTTTTCAATATTTGCACTATTCACCTTAATCCTGATAAGACCCAGTGTATTCTTATTTTATTGTATATATGTGGTCAGCGGATCTAAACTGACAGAGCAGGATGCCAATCTATGCGGCTATATAGCAATCTCTGGCATAATCTTATACATGATATATGTTACTATAAGGTTAAAAAAAGAGAAATATATCGAAGGTATCATAGAGGAGGTTCTAGCGACGGATGAAGGGCTGATAAAGAAGCGCTACAAATACACTTTATATACAGTTCTCATACCATTCTTTTCATCTCCGCTGTGGGTAACGGAGCTTCAAAAACTCTTGCAACGTGTTATTGTACCGATGTTTTAAATCTGACAAAAAAAAATGGGAATAGCTTATATTTCAGAACACTCCCCTTTGGACTTGAATAACAGGTCGTGTACACCACATTATGTGCATAAGACTCTATCAGAAATCCATACGGTTGTGTTAAAGATACGAATGCAGAAGATTTGGTCTTACCTGAACTGTCAGATTGTTGTGTTGTTTTATATCCAGTTATCTCAGAACAATGTCAGTTCGATATAAAGATTCTGACTCGCAGAGGCATTTAAAAAACATATTTTTGTTATATCGAACTCGCGTTTCCAAACGTTCACGACACTTGTCAGACGCAGGCACTTCAGCACGGAGGCACAGGGCATTTTCACCTTGTGCCTCTTTTCTTCTTGAGGAGGGCTTGGTAAGTGGCCGCAAACGCACACCGTGCAGACATGGTTTCAGACACCGTGTGCATAATAACACGAACACCCTGTGCCTATTATTTCCGACACGGGCAGCATGTCTGAGTATCAACGATTTGGAGTTTTGGAGGGGAAAGGGCACAAAAAGCGTACCCCTCGGGTACGACACGTTATCTAAAACGTCAGTTCGATATAACGTTATATCGAACTCGCGTTAATCGGGTGCTTTTGCCCCCCCCTTCCGAAGGGGCTTGGGAAGGTTGCTTTTTCTTGAGGGTGAAAAAGCATTTTAGCAAGTGGCTTTGCTGTTGATTAATGCTTTCTGGGAACAAGCAGGATGCTTGCTTCATAAAGCAAATACATGGGGAGGCTGACAATGGCGAGGGTGAAAGCGTCAGCAGTTGGGGTGATGATGGCTGCTATGATAAGAATTGCGACGAAAGCATGGCGGCGCATGGCTTGCATTTGCCGACGATGCAGAATGCCGAATTTACCAAGCAACCATGATAGGATAGGGGCCTCAAAGCTGATTCCCATGGCGAGGCAGAGGAAGGTTAGTGTGTCGATGTAGCTTTCGATGGAGATGAGGTTTTCCACCGAGGCATCGACTTGATAATTGGCAAGGAACCTCAATGTGGCGGGGAATATGATGAAATAGCTGAAAAGTATTCCTAGCAGGAACATGAGGTATGCTGCAATGATGAATGGGGCTGAATAGCGCCGCTCGTTCTGGTAGAGCGCAGGAGATACGAAACGGTACAGTTCGTAGAGAATGTAGGGTGCTGCCACTAAAATGCCGACATAGAGGCTTGCCATCATGTGAACGATAAATTGCCTTGTCAGTTCAGTGTTGATGAGCTTTATGTCAGGCGATTCTCCGAAGATTTCCGGAAGGAAATCGGCGCTCTTGGGGGCGAATATAACTGAGAAAACCTCGTCTTTGAAGACAAAGGCGAGGATTGCAAATACTGCGCTGGCAATGATGCAGCGCAGTAGTATTTGCCGTAATTCATCGAGATGCTCCCAAAAGGTCACTTCTTCTCTTCTTGTTTTTCGTCATCATTAGTGACTTCTTTCATCCCGTCTTTGAATGCACGCACGCCTTTTCCTGCACCGCGCATAAGTTCTGGTATCTTTTTGCCTCCGAAAAGCAGGAGTACGATTGCCAAAATGATAAGGATTTCTTGGGCTCCAAGGCCGAGAAACAGTGGTGTCATGAACTTTGGATTTTATATTTGTTTTTGTTCTTCTTCTTTGGGTGGGCATGCTCTGTTTTATCGCATGCCGAATGCTATAGAGTTCCTTGCTTAAGCTTTTCCACGAATTGGTCAATGCGTGTCAGCTCGCGTGGAATGTTGATTCTTTGTGGACAATGCGAATTGCATTGGTTGCAGCCAATGCAGTGGTCTGCCTGCCTGAGCTTTGGCACAGAACGGTCGTAGCCGATAAGGAATGCTCTGCGTGCTTTTTCGTAGTTTGCGGCTTGCTGAGATTCTGGAATGTTGCCATGGTTGACGCACTTGTTGTAATGGACGAAAATGGCGGGGATGTCCAGTCCGTAAGGGCAAGGCATGCAATATTTACAGTCGTTGCAAGGTATGGTTGGGTAAGAGTGATAGAGGTTTGCAATCTCGTTCTCAAGCCATTCTTGCTCTTCTGTAGTCAGGGCTGTAAGTGGGCTGTAAGTGCGTATGTTGTCTTCGAGATGCTCCATGTATGTCATGCCGCTCAGTGCGGTCAGCACTCTGGGTTTGCTCCCGACGTAGCGGAAGGCCCAAG
>Ga0233361_1000146_pt1 | contig 12229 bp, 6 predicted proteins | sample ElkDunMinimDraft_21_FD_180678 | JGI IMG/M metagenome (GOLD analysis project Ga0233361, IMG submission 180678) | Fecal eukaryotic communites from dung pellets of Tule Elk in California, USA - Elk Dung C0 | ecosystem: Host-associated > Mammals > Digestive system > Large intestine > Fecal | place...
GTCGGCATATACACACCCTCCCCCACTCTTACGGCGATACATGGCGATACCATTGGCTTGGCAGAAAGGAATATTCACTTCGTTTTGCATGACTTGATGCCGTCCAAAGATAACCGTAGGGGGTACTATCCAAGTGAATAGTACCCCATCAAAGTTATCAGTAGAGTTGGGATATAGTACCTCTAGCTTATGGGCAAAGTATTCCTCTGCAGCAAGGTACCAAACCAAACGTTTACCCTTGGGAACATCAATGTAGATAAGCGACATCTTTATGACTTACTACAATATACGATGTGCGCCATCGCCAATTTCTGCGATATAGAAATCGGCTTTTAGACCAGTCTTCTTGGTATATTCGGCACCTACTTGCTCAATGAAGGTAGGAATAGCTTCCTCACGTACTAATGATACGGTGCAACCACCAAAGCCACCACCCGTCATACGGCTACCGATTACGCCTTCCACTTTCCATGCTGCTTCAGCAAGGGCATCCAATTGAGGACCTGTTACTTCATAATCATCGCGCAGAGAAATATGACTTTGATTCATCAACACGCCAAACTTCTCAATATCTCCTTTTTGCAGCGCCTCTACAGCATCCACTGTACGTTGTACTTCGCCAACTACGTGACGAGCACGGCGGTGTGCTACTTCGTCGGTAATAGCGTGCTCCACTTGCTCAAAATCTGCTTGTGAGAGTTCTGCCAAATATTGGATTGGGCGTACGGCATTAATTTGCTCTACTGCTAATTGACATTGACGAACACGGTCATTGAAGGAACCAGAATCCAATTTGTGAGGTGAGTGGGTGTTGGTAACAACCACTTTCACTCCATCCAACTTGACTGGTACAAGTTCATACTCCAATGTGTCGCAATTCAAATAGATTGCATGGTCAGCTTTGCCATGTGCAGAAGCAAACTGATCCATGATACCACACATCACGCCTGCAAACTCGTGCTCTGCGGCACGGCCAATCTTGGCTAATTCAGTAAGTGGGTATCCTGTGCCAAGCAAATCGTTTAGTGCATAAGCGGTTACAACCTCCATTGCAGCACTACTGCTCAAACCCGCACCTGCAGGTACATTACCCCAGAAGAGGATGTCATATCCTTGAGTAATGGATATGCCACGTTTGATAAATTGAGCAAAGACTCCTAATGGATAATTTGCCCATGCTTTGTCAGGTAGTGGAGCAGTCAGTTCGTTCAAACCTAATGCATATACTGCCTCCATATTCAACGAACGGAAATTGAGCTTTTGTTCGTTATTAGGAGAAAGCAAGAGATAGGTACCAAAACTGAGTGCGCAAGGGAACACAAAACCACCATTGTAATCGGTATGTTCACCTATTAAGTTAACGCGACCAGGTGAAAAGAATATGTCGGTTGCTGGTTTTTGATACGCTGCTTCGTAAGCAGATTTGAGTTGTTCGATTGTCATGGTATCGTATTTATTGAATGGTTATTATTGCTTTTTTAAGTCCTTTTGCAGTAGCGGTCAGCGTGCAACTGCCTTCTACGATAGCCGTCAATTCGCCAGCAAAAGCATGGTGTTGAGGCATATGGAAGAGGTCCAGATTAGCAGCATCGCCATTAGCAGCTGCACGGAAATGTCCTTCGCCTTTGGTGGAGAAACGAATGAGATGACTGGCTTGTGGGCACAAGTTGCCATTCGCATCGCAGACACGTACACGCACGAAGTGAAGAGGTTTATTGTCTGTTGCGGGGATATCCTCCACGTACATCTCTATATGGTGTGGTGCGCCTGCGGTCTTGCAAATAGCCTCTCCTACAGGCGTAACGACCTTAATCTCACCTGCCTCGTATGGGATGTTATCCCAGATGAGGCGATAGCGGCGTTGCAAGCCCAATGGGTCGCCTGCCTGAATAGCGGCTTCAGACTCTTCACGGGTGAGTTTGCGCACCTTACCCATACTCTTGCCATTGACAAAGAGCTCGCCTTCAGCGGCATCGGTGTATGCCATAACTGGAAGGGTGTCACCAGTGTTCCAATTCCAATGAGGAAGGAGATGTACGGTATGTACATCCTTGCGCCACATAGAGCGATAGAGGTAGTAGCGATCTTTAGGAATACCTGCAAGGTCAATGATACCGAAGTAAGAAGAGTGACTTGGCCAAGCATCAGTATCCCATGGAGAAGGTTCACCTAGATAGTCAAAGCCTGTCCAAACGAACTGACCAATCGTCCATGGATAGTCATCCATATTGCGGAAGTCTTCGTCTGGCACATTGCTCCATGGACAATATTGCAAGTCATAACCCGAACATTGGTTGGTTTGGCTATTGCCACTAGGATGATTCATATTTGTGATGTGATCTGTATCATCAGGAATAGCTGGTAATAGATACACACCACGTGAAGATACGGTAGATGCAGTTTCTGAACCTAGAATTAGGTGTTGAGGGGTGCGTTGGTAGGACTCCTCGTAGCGGTATGCCTTGTAGTTGAGACCAACGATTTGGAGTACACTGGCAAAGCCATTCTCCAACACACAAGTCACTTGGTCCATACCTGCGGTGCAAGGACGAGTACCGTCTTCGCGCAAGCAGATATCTTGGAGCATTTTGGCAATCTTATATCCCTCAGGGGCGCACTGTGTAGGCACTTCGTTGCCGATAGACCACATGACGATACTTGGGTTGTTACGGAAGTGGTGTAACATATTCACCATATCGCGTTCTGCCCACTCGTTAAAGAAACGGTGGTAGCCATTTTTGCACTTTGCCCAATCCCACTCATCGAATGGTTCACACATCACCATAAGTCCAAGTTCATCGCAAAGTTCGATTTGCTCTGGTGCAGGCATATTGTGTGAAGTGCGAATAGCATCGCAGCCCATCTCCTTGAGCATGAGCAGTTGTCGGCGCAATGCATCGCGACTAACAGCTGAGCCCAAAGGACCAAGATCATGGTGAAGACATACGCCCTGAATCTTACGCACTTTGCCATTGAGCAGGAAACCTACATTCGGTACGATTTGTACGCTACGCACGCCAAAGGTGGTTTCTACCGTTTCTTGGTATACGTTATCTGCAATCACACAGGTGCGAGCGACATACAAGTTAGGCGTTTCAGGCGACCATAGAGCAGGATTGTGGATAGTGATGTTTTGCTCAAGAGGTAAGTTGTGCTTTACATCGTAGTGACTAACAAGCGAATCCACCACTTCTCCAGTTGCTTTATGAATAAGCGAAGTGCGCAACTCAATATGTTTGTTGAGGGCATTCTCTACACGTGTTTTGATATTCACAGCAGCCAATTCCTCGGTCACATAAGGTGTAGTGATATGTGTGCCCCAAATAGGAACATATACATGGGGTTTATGAATGAAATGCACATTGCGGAAGAGTCCTGCACCTGGGTACCAGCGGCTACTCTGCTCGCGGTTTTGGAGGCGAACAGCAATTTCGTTGTCGCCAACGTGCAGAGCGGATGTAATATCACAATGGAAGGCATTGTAGCCATATGGCCAGAAGCACACTTTCTGTCCATTGACAAAGACTTCGGCTTCGCTCATAGCGCCATCGAAGAGGAGGAAATAAGCCCCCTCTAACTCCCCCTGAAGGGGAAGAATGGTTTTATACCATGCGCTACCCATGTATGGTAGTCCACCTGTACGGCCTGTCTTGATCGATGGGAAGGTCTCGCCATTTTGCCAAACGGTAACGTTCTGCAGGTCGTTAGCGCGGTCGAATGGTCCGTAGATTGCCCAATCGTGTGGAACAGTTACTTCTCGCCAATGTTTATCCTCAGCTACTGGTATTTGGTGGTCATTTTGCTCTTTGGCAAATTGCCACGAAGTGAGCAAAGAAGTGATTGCTAAAATCAGGAGAGTCATTGAATGATGAATTTGGAATTATGAATTTTGAATTATCTTTTCCAGAGAGTTTTGAGGGCTTCATTAGGTTGTCCCTTTGAGGTAAAAGCACCCATATTGTATGCACCCCACCCTAATTCGATATACTCTTTTGGGCGCCAATTATTATAGACTTGTGGCTCCCAATAAAAAATACCTTTCATATAGTCTAAAGCATCTACACGTTGGCGGAAGTCAGCAATTACTTGTGTCGCAATTGCTACAGAGGAAGCCAGTGTACCAATCTCCACAATCATAATTGGGCAATTGAATTCATTGTGTAGCAATTTAATGTTTGATGCAGCAAGTGAGTTCATCTCATCCCAATCCTTGCCCGACCATTGCTTCATCATTGGATAGTGGCTTAGTCCAATCATATCGAATTTACCACCATTTTGCTTCAGTTTACGGAAAAACCAGTTGTTGTTCTCATAGGCATTGTCAATATGCACGATTACCAAGGCCTCTGGGAAGATTGCTTTGCAGGCATCGTATCCCGCAGTAGTAAGCGCTGCATAATTTTTCCAACCATTAGGCAGGTCACCATTATTATTCCACAACTGTCCCATAGGCCATAGCATACCGTTGCGTGTCTCGTTGCCCACCTGAATCCATTCTGGGGTCACTCCTTCTGCTTTGAGTGCAGAGAGCACTTCAGTAGTATGGTTAGCTACGGCTTGTTTCATCTGTGCAAGGTTGTAATCTGCCCACTCTACCGGAATATTTTGGCGACTGGGGTCTGCAAAGAAGTCGGAATAATGGAAATCTATCATCACTCGCAGCTTGAGCGCAGCAGCGCGTTTGGCTTTGGAAATTACATCCTCTTTATTGCACCAGCCTGTGGTATGATTTACCCATACGCGCAGACGTACTGAGTTCATACCTGCATCACGCATTACGCGCATGCCATCGGTAGCTTGTCCTAAAGAATCATAGAAGAGCACACCATCATTTTCTTGCTCTGAAATCCATGAACAATCTGCGCCGTAGGCATAACTACCGACAATAGGATCAGGATACAGATCCACAAAAGTAATACTATCAATGCTGCGGGTATCAAATTCGGTAACCGTATCGTTTGCCCATACTTTCATAGTCGCTTGCGCAACAAGCATTATAGGCAAGAAAGCAAATAAGAATAAAGCATATTTTTTCATGGTATATATTTATTTTGTGCTGCAAAGGTAGTAAAATTAATTGAGATATGCAAATAATTTGGCATAAAAAAAGAAGCGTCCAACTCGTGGACGCTTCCTATTGATTTGAATAAAAGATGTATTATTCAATCATTATTTTACCTCAGCACCGAGGATGTTGAAGAATTTGCCGTTCATCTCAATAACCATTTGGCCATTTTTGATAACCTTAACAGCAGAAGCTTTCTCTACAACTACATTCTCTACAGCAGTGTAAATGCCCTTCCATGCCGCAACTACGTCATTTTCAGAATATGTACGGTTACCTACTGATTCGCCCTCAGCTGTTACCTCTTCGTATGCCCAATCTGGACCAGAGCAATACTTGTAAGCCATACCATCGTGAACCTCGTCCAAAGTAATAGTAAAGTGAGTATCATCTACTTTGGTCATTTCGTTAGTAAATGCCCAACCATTCATATCACCTACAAGGTAGCAAGTATAAGTGCCCTCTGGAACGGTTACATTATAAGTAAGAGTTACCAAATCTTTAGCTTCACCGCACTTGGTATATTTACCAGCAGAGTAGTCAAGAGAGATAGTAGTCTCAGTACCTAACTTAACGTTTTCATTGTCCATCCAGCCACCTTCTTCAGTTGGAAGTTGAATTTGGTTGCTCCAATCAGCAATTTCAAGAGATCTGAACTTGAACTCACCACCTTCTTTATCGTTGATCTTGAAGATATACTCAAAGGTTTCCATATCAATATCGTTGCAAGCTACGCCTTCAGCCCATCCATTGAACGAACCAATGATAGCAGGTTGGAACCAAACACCATTAGGATCAGAGCAGTAAGGAGGGAGCAAACGAATAGTGTAGTCATGATAAATCTCAGCAACGCAAGGGCTGTTGTGATTTTTGAAGTATGCACAAGTCAAGATAACAGGCTCTTCTGTAGAATAATTCTTAAGATCGCACTCACCAGAGTAACCATCTACGATATCTACTTTACCTGAAATCAAAGTCCAAGCAGCAGCATCACCACCTTGGTAATCCCAAGAGAAACTACCATCTTTCTTCAATTGTACTGGTTTACCCTCAATAGCCTCGCTCTCATCAGTAACAGCTACATAGTACCATCCATCAAAGCCCTCAAGTGGAGAGAATTTAACCAAGGTAGAAAGATCGGTGTTCCATGCATTGTAAGAACCGATAAATACTACGTCGTTACATACCTCTTCCTCGAAGTAAACACAAACGCACAATTGACCTGGCTCATAGAAATCAGCCAAATCATTCTTGCTTGGGATAGCAGTTGGAGGAGTTGCCAAACTGCTAATTGCTACTGCCAAAGCAGCAAAAAACATAGAAATTTTTTTCATAATTGTAATAATTAAATTGGTTAATTTTTAAACCATGATATTTCGGCTTCCCGAGTTGCTTAATCGAGTTAGAACTCGGTTAGCACGAAACATCACAATTTTGTTAATAATGTTAATTTGAATATTTGATTTTTTAATTGTGTTCCACACATTAATATGGATAGCCATCACCACCTTCTGCAGCAAAGATATTGTCCTTATCCCCTTCCACATCGATTTTAAAGTTAGGATTAGAGCGCTTATCCTCTGATGGTACAGGGAACCAGTTCATATGGTCTGGTGTTCCAGACACAAAGAATTGCTGACCATCTTGTTTACCCATACGACCTTCCCAGTGATAGCGGTTCATATCTGCTTCTTTACCAAAGAATCGTCCAAAGCGTACGAGATCAATGCGACGACGTCCTTCATAGTGGAACTCACGGCACCACTCATCAAGCAATGTAGCCTCATCAAGAGAAGGAAGTGGGTCTGCATTGGCACGTTTGCGAATCACATTATTGATAATATTCAAAGCTTCTGCATTTTTACCTTGACGGAAGAGCGCTTCTGCTTGGATCATATATGCTTCAGCTAAACGAAGCAAAGGAATATCGGTATCTGGCCAACTTTTGCTTTGTCCTTGGAAGTCGTTAGGGTGTGTTGCTGATGAATATACACCTGTAAACTTAAGCGCAGCCCAAGAATTAAATAGATATTTCGTATCACCAATTTCCATATCACCGTTCAAAGTAAACTTATATCCTGTATTCAATCCATCTGAACATAAGATTGCACGGTCGTCATGTAATTGCGCTGGCATATTGAATTCATCATACACCATAGTATTTGCTTTATTTCTGTCAATACCCATTGGTGTGAGGAACTTATCAATCAAAGTTGGTGAAGTACGCATAGAGTGCCATTCTGCCTCAAGACCCCAAGCATTCATACCAGGATTACGTTGTGCACCAATAAGCATCATAGATCCAGCATAACTTTGTGCATACAAAGCGTCTTGATATATCTGGAAAAGCGACTCCTTGATAATCTCCTTACGATGGTTATCACCCATAAAGAGTTGTTGATAAGCAGAATAAACGAAGTTAGAATCTGTAACAACTTTTTCTGTTACGAGTGCATGTTGTGGGTTATCTGTAATAACCGTTGTTGCTGCTTCATACGCTTTCTCCCAAGTTACACCTTTTGTCCAAGATTTATTATATTTGTTATATACATCAGCATTGAGATATACACGTGCCAAAAGCAATTGCGCTGCGGCTTTTCCTACTCGATAATCAGAAACTCGCTCAGCTGGTAACACAGTTATCACATCATTAAGTTCCGCAACCAACCATTCGTATAATTTGTGTCGTGGAATAAAATGTGGGAAGTCGCTTGTTTCTTCTGTTACAAGTGGAGCATAGAGATACATATCCAAAAGATAGAAGTAGTGCAACGCACGGATAAATCGTACCTCGGCCAGACGATTTTGATCCTCGGTTGTTTCAGAAGAAGCATAGTTCAAATAGTGATTGCAATACTTGATATTGAGGTTCAAACGAGTGTAGATACCACGAATCATCGTATTGGTACCGCTCCAGTTGGTCATATTCATCTCCTTAGACTCAGCATCATTCCATATCCACCAAGCCTCATCTGTAGTTAACTCATTGCAATACCAGATAGTACGATAGAATCCTGATGTACCAGCATCCATATCTTCCACATCAGAGTCGCTACCAGCATCCGATTGTCCAATGAGTGCCAAACAAGCGTAGCATTTTGTGAACATACGATCTTGATTGAATGATGTAGATGAGTTAGGATCGATAGGTTTGGTATTAAGGTTATGAACACAAGCCGTCATACCTACCACGAGCATAACAAGTGCTACTATTTTTAAGAACTTATTCATATCTATTGTTATTATTAGTTAATTTTATTATTGATTAAAATTGCAGATTGATACCCAATACTGTTGTCATCGAACGTGGGTAGATGGAGTTGTCTATACCTCCCATTCCGACTTCAGGATCCAATCCAGAGTATCCTGTAATTACGAATGGATTAGAAACGGTACAGTATGCACGACCTGAGATTTTGTTCTTAGAGAAAGAATAACCAAGTGTGATGTTATCACAACGGAGGAACGAAGCATTCTCCAAGAAACGATCTGTTATACTATATTCTGCATTTCCAATAAGATACTTACCTTGTGCATCATAAATAGTGGTATTGTAGCCATCCACATAATAGGTATTAAATACATCTACAGGAAGGTTTTTATAATATCCATCGCGTGCCAAGTTTCCTATAGGTACGTTCTGAAGACGAGTAGCAATCACATTGTTGAATACATAATTGCCTATATTTGCACGGAATGACATGCCGAGATCAAAGTTGTAGAATTGGAACTTGGTTTGGAAGCCCATAGTAACAGGAGCTACAGGATTATGTTTGAATACCTTATCTTGCTCATTAATTTTGCTATCTTCGTTTTGATCAATGATGTACCAATACTGTGAACCGTCCTCACGAGTTCCTTTTTGCGCCTCGTAGAGATAGAATGTATTGGTAGCATAACCAATTGCAAATTTAGTAATAGATTTACCACTCAAACCATCACCAGCGTACCCCCAACCATCAATCATCGTTTCTTCGCCATTAATCTTGGTAATCTTATTTTCATTCCATGTCACATTGTATCCGAGATCCCATTTGAATTTCTTACCATAATCCAATGCAACGGCATTGATAGCAAACTCCACACCTTGGTTTTGGAGAGAACCTACATTTGACATCACGCGTTTGCGGAAATTGGTACCCATAGCCACATTGACATTGTTGAGCAAGTCCGTTGTACTGCGGAAATAGTAATCCAAAGAACCTGAAATACGGTTATTGAGGAAAGCGAAATCAATACCTGCGTTGTAGGTAGTAGTTTTCTCCCATGTTAAGTGGAGGTTATAAGCATTTGGACGGTCTGAGATATACAGTACATTGCCGTTGATATCCACCACTCTATCTACATTTACAGCATCGTTATTCTCGGTAGCATAGTTCTCACCACCAACTGGGTAATAAGAAGTGTGACCAGAAGTTTGTGAATAGGTAGGCATATACGAGTAGTCGCCAATACCATCTTGTTGACCTGTGATACCATAACCCAAACGGAGTTTCAAATCATCTATCGCATTCACATCCTTAAGGAAAGTTTCTTTAATCTTCCATCCAAGAGCTGCAGAAGGGAAGAGACCCCAACGGTGCTCAGGAGCGAAACGCGAAGAACCATCGGCACGAAGAGTTGCGGTCAACATAAGTTGGTTCCAACCAATGTAGTTAGCACGACCGAAGAAAGAAACGAGGTAGTTTTCACCCATACCTGTAGATTTACTTGCATAAGCTTCTCCACCAGGAACACCAGTTTTACCTTGATAAGTCATTGGATACCAACCATTACCCCAGCTTTTGTACTCATTATAGAAGTGTTGCCACTCATAACCAGCCATAATATCAAAGTGCTGTTGTGCTTCCTCCCAATCATGTCCATATTGTGCATAACAGTTGAATTGGAGGTTGTATTTCATCTTTTGTTGTCCACCATTCCAACCTGTATAGTGGTTAGCAGTTCCATACATACTATTCACTTGAGTACCTCTACCAAGAGAGTAGTCTGCACCAAAGTGAGCATTGAGTGAAAGATCCTCAAATCCATGTACCTTATAGGTTGCCTCAAGGTTACCTACAAACTGAGTTGCATTGGAAGTATTAGACTGATGTTTGAGTTGAGCCAAGGGGTTAGATCCTGACTTCAAACTATACATCCAATTAGGATCATCATATGGACCATTGTTATTAGAAGAAGTTCCTAATGGTTGGAAGAATCCATCCCAATAAGTATCAAGTTCTTCTTTGGTAAGATAATAATTTTTATCATTGGTTACACCCGCAAGAATCTGTTCTCCATACACATTGGTAAGATCACCTGTTGAGTATATAGGTTGCGTAGGATCTTTATCCAAATAGGCACCAGCAATACCAGGTTCATACTCGTTATAGATATACATACCCTTAGCATTGATATTGAATGTCAGGTGGTTATCCAAGAAAGAAGGATTGAGGTTCAGCGAAGCTGTAACACGTTGCATTTGCGATCCTTTGACTGCACCATTATTGAGTGTATAACCCACAGATGCACGATAAGGCATATCTACCACTTTGTTTTTCACACCACCCATCAGAGATACATTGTGGTCGGTAGATATAGCAGTACGATAAATTTTATTGAACCAATCTACATTATCGTTCATGAGATATGCGTTAGCTTGAGCTGATTGTCCTGCTGCTGTCACATATGCACGCAACTCATCACCTGTAAACACATCCAGATGTTTGAGTACGCTACCAAAACTTACATTGGCATCGTATGTCACTTTCATCTTCTGTCCAGCTTTACCCTTCTTGGTAGTAATGATGATGACACCATTAGAAGCACGGCTACCATAGATAGCAGTAGCAGAAGCGTCTTTGAGGACTGTAAAGGTCTCAATATCAGCAGGGTTAACCAATGACAAAGGGTTTGATACACCCTGAATACCATTGTTATCCATAGCAAGACCATCAATAACGATAAGAGGATCGTTAGAAGCGTTGAGCGATGATCCACCACGAATACGAATAGCAGCACCACCACCTGGACTACCACCATCTGTTGCAATGTTCACACCAGCAATCTTACCTTGAATCATATCTTGTGCATTGGTTTGAAGACCTTTATTCATATCGTCTGGTTTGATAGCGGTTACAGAACCTGTAGCATCATTTTTCTTCACTACACCATAACCTACCACCACTACCTCATCAAGCAACTCGGTATCTTCACCCAAACGTACTTGCATACCGTCGACCGCTGCAAGTTCAATCGTTTTGTAACCAATATAGCTAATCTCCAAAATAGCACCAGTTGGCACTGACAATACAAAGTTACCATCAAAATCAGTAATAGTACCATTGGTTGTACCTTTTTGAATCACATTGGCACCAATAATAGGTTCGTTGTTCGCAGCATCAATTACAACACCTGTAATCATACTTTGTGCATAAGTCACCATTGTCGCGGAAAGGAGAAAAACCACTAACAATGTCTTGCGCAGATAGCTAAAAATATTATTTTTCATTGTTTTTATTATTTTTTCAGTTTAAATTCAGTTGTTCCATCCACTTTCATGGTATAGCCAATCACATTCTTATCATTATCTCTTATTGGATCCATAAACAACGAAATGGCCAAATCTACGACTTCTTGATTTGCATCATCTGATATTGTTCTAATACCAAAACGACGTTCTGTTGAAATATCACTGAGTCCCCAACGATAATCCTTATCCATATATTTTGCAACAGAATCTACTTTTACTAAATCTTTGGTAAATTCCTCATATGAATAAGAATAGTGTCCCGAATTTGCAAAAGTATTTTTATCACGATTGAAAGACATCTCTGTACGTTCATAACGCTTGATACCAATAATGTCAAGTGAATCTCTGAAAATAGAATCCTGTTTAATGATAGTATCTAGCTTAATGATAGGTCCTACTCCAGGCTGAAAACCAACGATTTTAGAATCTATTACCGTATCAATTTTTATAGAGTCAAAAACTGGAATGGTATCAATCCAAAGAGCAGAATCGACATGGATCCATTTGCTATTAGACAACTGACTAACAATTTTATCTAACTTATTACATGTTGAGGCAAGACCAGTAATTGTATCACCACTCTTCTCAATCAGCACATTACCCACGAAATAAACATCAAACGGATCTTTTTCAATGTCTTCTGGTGTAAA
>Ga0233361_1000168_pt1 | contig 11215 bp, 11 predicted proteins | sample ElkDunMinimDraft_21_FD_180678 | JGI IMG/M metagenome (GOLD analysis project Ga0233361, IMG submission 180678) | Fecal eukaryotic communites from dung pellets of Tule Elk in California, USA - Elk Dung C0 | ecosystem: Host-associated > Mammals > Digestive system > Large intestine > Fecal | place...
CTCCAGATGGTCATGGAGGCCGCCGCCAGAAGGCACAATCTAGTCAAAGCATTCATAGCAGTCCGTTTTGGACCATAAAGATATAAAAAATCTTTCAGTTGGCACCATGGCGCTTATGCCTGCAGCCATTTGTGCTTTGAGAGGGAGTATATCGGAACGAACGGCAGGAGGAGCGGGGTGGTGCGGGTGTATGCCTGGAATTCGGGGTCTTTGCCGTATGTCTGGGTCTGACGGAGTTCGAGCCTTCGCGCGCCGCTGAACATCACATAGATGATTCCTATATATCCTATGGCGGCTATCACCCATTGCCATACGGTGCAGCTGGCTCCGAAGCAGATCAGGAACGATCCCGTCCATATGATGATCTCACCCAGATAGTTCGGACAACGGACCAGTCTGTATGGACCGCAGGTCACGAACCGCTTCGGGTCCTTCTTCTTCGCTCTTGCCTTGACTGCGTCCGACACGGCTTCCAGCGTCACGCCGCACGCGGCAACAGCCGCTCCGGCCCATACCCATCCCTCATGAACAGCCGCACCTCCGGCAGAGTTTCCGAGATAGAAAGCCAGCGGACTGATCTGACCCACATACAGCAGAGCGCAGAATATCCACACGACGATGACCACGCCGAGCGGCTTCTTCTTCGCCGCGTCCGGCCCGTAGAGAATCTTCTTGTAGTCATCCGACCGCTTCTCGCGTGTCAGAAGATAGAGCCCGAGCCTGCATCCGAAAATGAAGAGCACACCGCACATCAATGCAGTCGGGAGTGTGAGAGAACTGCCGAAAATCAGCGCCACGGTCACCGCCAGCGCAGAAATACCGAATCCGTAACCGATACTGAAGAAATAGATGAAGTAAATCCATCCCAAAGCTGAAACGGCAAGAGAAACCGCCAGCAGAATCAAAAGGTACCACATAACACACTAACATTAATATCCTCCCGCTCCCATGAGAATATTATGCCGCAGTGCCGGCGACGTAATACTCCGCAAATAAAAACAGGCCTCTCAGTTGTCTGAGAAGCCTGTTCACGTGCTTCGGACGGGAACACAAAATTATGATAAACTGTGATAGATTATAATACTTTATCAGTGTGCTTATTCGTGTCTTATATTTATATAAAGGATTGAATATCAACAATTAACAAGTTTGATTGCTAGGGTTTATTACAATACTTTATTAAGGTTCGATTCCTTCTATGATATTAGTTTTGGAGCAAATCTGGAGCAAATTTGGAGCAAATAATTCAAAAGATTTTCTATATTTGCTGGCAAAAGTAGTGGTCATGAAACTTACATTTATCACACGCAAGAGTACAAAGAAAATAAAGCCACAGGAGGTGCATCTTTTCTTAAGACTGAGAGATGAGTCAGTCGATATCTGGCAGAAGACTGCTATCAAGGTTGCTCCTGAAAAGTGGGATCAAAAGACAGAGAGCCTGAAATCCAGGATGGTCTTGAATAAGAAGGAGAGAGATGATTTTGCTGATGAACTTTTTAATTTGAAGAAGTTCGTCAGTCAAAGGTATGACAAGGATTCTCCTAAGAATCTTATATCAAAGTCATGGTTGGTTGACGTGCTTAAGCAGTATGGTAAACAAAAGAACATGCCTGCTCCAAAAGAGAGGTCATTGGATTTTGAAAAGTTGTATAGACAGTATTTGTTGGCAAAGGATATTACAGACTCACGCAAAAGGCAGCATGAAGTCGTATTGAAGGATGTCCTGCGCTTTCAGCTATACGAAAGACTTACAAGTAAAAAGACTTTTCGTTTCAATGTAAAGACCATTACCCATTTGACCTTAAGAGATCTTTGGGATTTTCTTGACAATGAACATCAACTGTGTGAATCATATCCGCAGTTATATGAAGACGTGCCTAAGACCAGAAAAAAAGTCAAGAAACGTGGCACAAATTCCCTTGTGTGTATTTTCAAAAGACTGAGGGCTTTCTTCAATTGGTGCAAGGATGAAAAGATAATCTCAACATCCCCTTTTGAGGAATTCTCTATTCCGACAGAGCGATATGGAACGCCGATCTATATTACAAAAGAGGAAATGCATCAGTTGTATAGTTTTGATTTGTCGGAAGAGCCGGCATTAGAAAGACAGAGGGATATATTTATATTTCAGTGTTGCGTAGGATGCCGTGTCGGAGACCTTGTGAGATTGGCAAAGACGGATATCATCAACGGTTCCCTTGAGTATATTGCTACAAAGACTATTGATGAGAATCAAGAGACCATTGTTGTTCCTCTGAATAAGACGGCCCTTGCGATCCTAGATAAGTATAAGGAATACGACGGGGAATTTTTGCTTCCGTTCATCAGCCCTCAGAAGTATAACTATGCCATAAAGGAGGCGTTCAAGAAGGCCGGAATAACTCGAAACGTCACTTGGCTTAATCCGCAGACAGGTAAAGAAGAAAAGAAATCAATAGACACATTGGCATCAAGCCATATGGCCCGCAGAACATTCGTTGGCAATCTTTACAAGCAAGTCCTAGATCCTAACATTGTGGCTTCCATGTCCGGACATGCGGAGAATAGCCGTGCATTCAGCCGCTATCGTGAGATTGACAAAGAGATCAAGACCAATGCTGTGAATCTGTTGGATTAAGCCAGAATCAGGATGACAATTTCAAATGATTGCTAACTTTGTAAGTAAGTTCTATGAGAACTGGATCATGCTCGATTCAAATTCGGCAGTCGCGATTGCCGATTTAGAACAGGAAGAACTGAAAAAAATGTTATAACTATGACGATTCTGCATAATATAGTAGACATTCTCACTATAATCGTGACTGTGGCCGTGGTTGTCGGACCATTGACTGCAATGGCACTGGCGTGCCATCAAGTGACAGGCACCTGGAATGTCAGGAGCTTTTATTTCAACAGGAAGTACTGGGCGATGTCAATCCTCAATTTCAGATATAAGGAAGAGAAGGAGAAGGGAAAGTCCGGTCGCGAATTCGTAAGATACTTCAATAGCCATTATCTGTCAAAAGGCTTCTGGGGATTCTGGAAGAGGTTGAATGATGAGGAACGAAGGACTTTTGTTGAAGTATTGTCTAACCCTGGATTCATAGAGAGCAATCTTGGTCTGGATAAATATACCATTGAGACTCATCGACAGATCATGACTTCATGGGAAGAACTCAGGCGAAGATATGCTGAGGAGTTGGCCCGATTAGAGAGCGATAATGAACTTTAACATGGAGCGCTTATGAAGGAAGTCGAACAGTATAAGGCTCAAGAAGTTCCACAGACATTAGCTTCGGAGCATTGTAAATTGCATATGCTGAATTCAACTTATCTATATACTTTTCTTATTGAGGATGTAGATGTCGAGGTTGTTGCAATGCTGATAGATCAGGGCTATCGACATGGAGACCAGGTGATCAGATGGGGAATGGTATACCGTGCATGTATGGATAGTGGCATATTCGCTCCTATGGGCAAAACACAATTTTGGAAAATGTCCAGAAATCTTATTCCTGACTTTTCAATATCGCGCCCAACCTTTTCTAAAGGTGTGGATGATTACGATATGAGGGTGAGGGATTATAGAAAAGACGCGATAATAAGTTCAGACGATATCACATATATAAAATATGGTGAGATTATGGTTGAAAAATTGAGAGATATGAAAGGCCAGGCTCGCTAGAATATTGAATATTCACTGATTGACGGTGGAAACCTTGAGGGGTTTCTACCGTTTTTGTTTTTATGGCCGGCCTGGAGTTATTAGAATCCGTTCGATGATCATTTATGAGCAAAAATGAACAAAAAGGAGCAAACATGAACATAACTTTCTGATGTGTAGTAATTTACCTAGGTTTGCAGCAGCTAACTGCAGTGGCTGAAACGAATATCATTTAAAACGCAGTAAATTATGAGACATTCAGATTTCTACACAGACAGAGGAGGCGACGAAATGTTCGGCGCCCTCATCGACTCCGTATCGGAAAAAGTGGCGGAAAGGATTTGCAGCAGGATCGAGGAGAGACTCCAGCAGTGTCAGAGACCGCCGCAGACATCATCATTCCCTTCCTTGACAGAGGATCCGGACCAGCTCATCACCAAGGCGGAGGCATGCCACCTTCTTGACAGGTGCGAGTCCACGCTGTCGAAGTGGGCGCAGCGGGGCATTCTTGTCCCCATACGCAGAGGTGGCCAGCTGTATTACAGAAAGGGCGACGTGGCCAAGATGTATAACGGGGAGCTTTAGCCGCACGTCATGAGAAGCTTCCAGAACTACGACTGGATGTTGGGTCCCGGTCTAGGCCTGAAAGGTCTCGCATTGTCGCTGTTTGCCTTGACGGCCTCCTACAACAGAGCCGGGAAGAAAATGTATCAGAGCAGGGTGTCTCTTGCGGGATACCTTGGGTATTCCGAGAGGCAGATAGGTAAGGCTCTGCAGTCCTTGGTCGCGGACGGCCTCCTGGCATGCGAAAGAGGAGCTCTCCATCGTGAGTTCTGCATAAACTTCCAGGTCGTCAAGAGGATCCTTGAGAAAAAGGACACAAAGGACAATCCCGTACTGTCCAGCTTAAATGATTACATGAGGAACCGCAAGCCGATGGAGAAGGAGGAGGAACAAAGTTCCCCTCCGGGAGAGAAAAAAGTTCCTGTGCAGAGAGAACAAAGTTCCCGTACGGAGGTGAAGAAAGTTCCTGTGCAGAAAGAACAAAGTTCCTGTTCCGGAGAGAACAAAGTTCCTGTCATAGAGGAACAAAGTTCCCCCAATAATATATATGATAACTTAATAAATAATTTCACTTATAATGAATTGGCGACAATGTCGCCAGAAGATTATAAAGAATTATTGTTACCTACTTTCTTCTTCAAGAATAATTGCGATCCGGAGTCAGAGATCGACTTCTTCGTAAACTTCTACAAAGGCAAAGGTTGGACGCTGAGCGGAGGCAAGACGATGACGACGAAAGAGGAACTTCAAAAAGCAGCTGAGGCATGGAGGGTAAAGGAACCCAAAGACACCGGATTCCGTCCCAGTTTCATGAAGTGCTGGAAGGAAGCGTACAAGATTGTGCCCATGCATCTGAGGAAGGACTTCATACGTGTAAGCACTGTAAGTCAAGGTCAGCTGCACGCCACCATCAAATGCTCTGAAGAATTGACCAGATGGCTCAATCAGGAGAAGGAACTGATAATGGCCATTGTCAATGGGCAAATGGGCGACAGATACAAAATCGAATGGATTTGACTAAGGGAAAGGAGATTTGACCCGCCTCAGGCCCTCTGACCGAGCCGCTCTTCCAGGGGGCTCAGTCCACCGGACTTCGCACCCTTCCAGAGCTAGTGATCCGTACCGCTGAAAATGTCCATTAAGGACAGTTTTCGGCCGCTATACAGAACTGACCAGGTCACTTCTGTATTACGTCTCACTACTCTGTCAGAGGAGTAGCGAGTTAGGGTTTTTGTAAACAAAAACTTGCTCGACCGCTCCTCGCGGCTCTCACAAAACTCGCTTCCTGCCCCGACGGACAGGAAGGAAGAAGGGCAGAAAGACCCGGGTCCCGACGGCCTTCAGCCGCCCGGGCTCTTGCTGCCAAGTACCAACACACATAAAAGAATAAGCAATGACAAAGAATAAAAGAAGCGGCGGTCGCCCCCGCAAGGAAGAGTGCGACAGGAAGCTGGTCATCAGCTTCAGGGCTGACAGCGTCACAAGACGCCGCCTTGACAGGCTGGTCGCACGAGCCGGCAAGAGCATCTCGGAAGTCCTCCGTGAGGCAGTCAGGAACGGAACCATCGAGAAGTCGGCATATACGGAATACCTCCGGTCAAGGAAGAAGCTGACCATGTCGGATGTGGTCGGTCTTCTTGTGATCGACACGCATGTCATGGAGGCCATGCCGAAGGAGATGGTGAAGCACATAAACAACTTCCACAAGGTTTCAGTGAACATCAACGAGCTGGCCAAGACCGCACGCTCAATGCGCTACATCGATCTTGCGGTAGCCTTTGAAGGCCTTTCCCACGAGATCTCCGGGATCCGAAAGGACATCCGGGACTTCATCTACGAACACCGCTACGGAAAGGAGGTGAAGTCATGAGGATAGGCATGAGCAGCGGAGGCGGATTCGGCGGAACGCTGAACTACGACCTTGACAAGGACGGCCGCAACGACAAGGACGTTGAGATCCTTCATGCGGAAGGGGTGGACGTCATATTAGGACTGGACGGAAAGCTGCATGGTGATCCGCAGCACATGGCGCGTTCCTTCAGGATGCAGGCCGACATGAACCCGCGCGTGGAGAAGTGCGTCAAGCACATGTACCTGAGCTACATGCCCCAGGACATCGTCGCGATGGTGAACAACGTCCTGCCTAAGGAGATGGCGGTGGACACGGTCCAGCAGGCGGTGAGGCAGCTCGGACAGGAGAGGGTCGACCAGATAGTCAGCCAGGCCATGGTCGCCGACTGGAAGGCGGTGCTCAAGGATCTGGGGTATGACAACACGCAGTTCGTCATCGTCCGCCACAGCGAGAAGTCCAACCCGCATTCCCACTGCGTCCTGAACATGGTGGACAACGACGGCCGGCGCCTCAAGGACCACGGCGAGATGAGGAAGGGCGTGGCCGCCTGCAGGGAGCTGACCATACAGAGAGGCTACTGCTGGGGCGAGCACAAGAGCATATCCCAGTGCAGGTCGGAAAGGCCGTACGAGAGGGAGCGTCAGTCGATGTGCAAGGACATCTACAGACTGGCCAAGGGAGGGACGGACGCTTGGACCCTCCAGCATGAGGCCGCCAAGCTCGGGATCACCGTCCGCTACAGGACGGACCCGAAGAGCGGGCTGATCCGCGGAGTCAGCTTCGAGCGCAGAGGCATCCGCTTTCAGGGAGGCCGGCTGGACCGGTCGCTGTCGGCGTCCAGGATACTCCCGATAGAGAACCAGATGCCGCTTACCCCTCGTCTGAGGGAAAGGCTCGTCACCCCGGAAGTGGAGAAGCTGCTGAAGGCCGGTGGCGTCGCCCCGAACGTGAACAACCACAAGGTCCTGGAGCCCGTCCCTCCTCCTGCACCGAGGTATGAGAAGAGCAAGGACATAGGGGCGAGGCATCGGGCGGAGGTCGCCAGGACGGAAAGCCTTGCCAAGGACAAGGGTCAGAAGCTGACGCAGAGCGAGCAGCCTAGGCAGACCGAGCGCCAGGAAGTTAAACAATCAAGAGGAATGAGAAGATAATGGAAGACAAGGACACAACAAGAGAGCTTGACAATCCCCAGGAGGAGAAGAAGATCAAGAAGGCGGTCAACGACATATCGACGGACCTGTCGTCCCTCTGCGTCGACGTGAAGTCCATAAGCGGACAGCTGCCCTCGCTGGTGGTCACACGCGAGGAGGTGAACACCTTCAAGCTTCGGATAGAGAAGTATGACAAGGAACTGGAACAGGCGGTGAAGACCATCAGCAAAGGCGTGGACGTGCGCGTGTCCCCTGCTGTGCTGTCAGAGACTCATGTGGGAATGCTTGACCAGATCAAGACGGACCTTGAAGCCCGGAACAAGCGCTGGTCAACCCTGTGCAAGGCCATAGCCAGCACCGGCAAGGTAAAGGTCGTGTTTACGGCGGTCATTTCCGCACTGATCACTGCCGCATTCATGCTGCTTGCCTACGAAAACTCTCCGCATGTCTGGGCCCATCGGGCACTCGTCGCGGCGGAAGAATCACATCTGGAGGATCCTACTGACGAGTATTCCAAAGCCTTCGTCGAAATGCAGGGCCGCAGAAAAGAACGGAAGGCGTGCAAGGAAAGGATAGAGGGAATGGAGTACGAGGCGAAGTACATCAGGAGACTGGAAGGCATCCTGTCGGGCTACACCGACGAAGAGCCTGAAGTCCTGGAGTATGAGGTCAACATCAGGGACGAGCAGAAGGTGCACCTTGTCTGCCGCCATCCATTATCCGGTCAGAAAGTAAGATACCGCATGCATACCGACCCCGAAGGAATCGTCACCAAGGTGGAGAGGGAGGACAAGACCAAGTCCAGGAAGACATGGGAAGAGCTGAAGCCAATGGGGTCCGAAGAGCAGGAATAGCAAAATATTTCTTACATTTGCGGACATTCCAAACTTCCGCTTATGAAAAGACTATTACTTCTCCCGCTGATGGCAGCGCTTGTCGCTTGCGGCCATGGCGGGACAGTTCCGCAATACGACGACCAGATCAGGAAACAGGTGGACTCGGTCGTGTATGCCGACAGGAGCGTGGAGGCTCTGCAGGGCGTCCTCCAGACGTACGAGGGCGAAGGCAACGGCTACGGAGTGGTGGCCGCCTGCCGTGAGCTTGGCAGGTCATACAGGAACGCAAGCCAGTTCTCGGAGGCGGTGGACGTCCATAAGAAGGGACTGGCCGCCGCGCAGGAGATCGGCGACACCATCCAGATCATCCAGGCCCTTAACAACATCGGAACCGACTACCGCAGGATGAGCATACTCGACGAGGCCTCGGACTTCCATTACCAGGCCCTCGCCGTCAGCGACGCGTATTCCGACAAGACCGGCGCCGCGGCCGTCAAGAACAGGGTCGTCTCTCTCAACGGCATCGGCAACGTGCAGCTGAGCCTCGGCAATCCTCAGGAGGCCGAGAGGGTCTTCCGCGAAGCGCTCAGGGGCGAGACCTCGCTGGGCAGCCATCTGGGCATGGCGATAAACTATGCCAACATCGGAGCCATCCTCGAGGAGAGGGGGCAGCTGGACTCGGCCAGGGTATACTACGCGGAGTCGCTCCGCTGCAACGAGCTTGCGGGCTCGGACCTGGGAATCTCTCTATGCCATACGCATTTCGGCCGCCTGTACGAGAACGAGGGCGACCTGGACAAGGCGGTGTCCGAATACAGGCTTGCATATGACGCCATGAAGGACGGCAAGGACCGCTGGCACTGGCTCGAGTCGTGCCTGAGCCTTTCGAGGGTGCACCATGCGAGGGGCAGCGTGTCTCAGGCAAGGTCCTATCTCGAGGAGGCCAGGAAGGAGGCCGAGGCTATCGGCTCCACAGGACATCTGGCGGACGTCTACCGTCTGGAGTACACCATCGAGAGCTCGGCAGGCAACTACAGGAAGGCCCTGGAGGCCTTCAGGAAAAGCAGTGAGTACAGCAGCCAAGCCGCAAACGAAGAGAACGTGACCCACATGCAGAACGTGCGCGTCAGGTATGAGAGGGAAAAGAAGCAGGCGGAGATCTCCCTTCTTCAGGATAATTATGAGGCCGAAAGGCGCAGCAGGAGGATCATCCTCATCACGGTGCTGACCACCCTGGTCTTCGCCATAGTGGCGATAGCCTTCCTCATCTACAACATCTACCTCCGCTCGAAGAACCAGAGGATGCTGAAGGAGGTCGAGCGCACCCGCACGAACTTCTTCACCAACATAACCCATGAGTTCCGCACGCCGCTCACTGTCATCATCTCTGCCGCCCAGGACATACAGTCCAGGAACAGGGGCGACAGGACCCTCCAGAGGGACACGACGGACATCGTCCGTCACGGAAAAGGACTGCTGGACCTCGTGAACCAGATGCTCGACATCGCGAAGATCTCCTCGGGGGGGGCAGCTATACCGTCCCTGAAGAGGGGTGACGTGATCGGGTTCATAACGATGGTATGCGAGAGCCATCTGAAGTACGCCGAAAGGAAGGACCTGAGGATAGTGTACGGCTTCGATGCCGAGAGGTTCGAGATGGACTTCATACCTTCCTATATGGTGCGCATCGTGCAGAACCTGCTTTCCAACGCCATCAAGTTCTCGTATCCGGGATCTGACATCCTCGTCTCCGTCAAGCTGATCGACACCGATGGCGGAAAGGCCCTCCAGCTTTACGTGTGCGACACCGGTATCGGAATGACCAAGGAGCAGAAGGACAACATCTTCACGCCGTTCTACCAGGCGCACGACGACACCGACAATATCGGCAGCGGAGTCGGCCTGTCGCTTGTCAAGCTGACCGCTGAGGCGATGGGCGGCAGCGTCGAGGTGCACAGCTATCCGTCGGAGGGCTCGGTCTTCATCGTGACGATCCCTGTCGTCGACGCCGGCCCTGATACGGAACGGATCGACCATGCCGACTGCTCCGTCGACCTCACGGATCTGACCAGCGCCTACGAGCTCGAGGACCAGGAGAACGGCAGTTCCGATGCCCCGCGCATCCTGATCGTGGAGGATACCCCTGACGTAGCCAGATGGCAGATGCGCCAGCTCAATCCGGAGTACGGCTTCTATTTCGCCTCGGACGGCGAGGAGGGCCTGAAGAAGGCCGAGGAGATCGTGCCGGACCTCATCATCACCGACGTCATGATGCCTGTGATGGACGGCTACACGTTCTGCCGCAGGGTCAGGGAGTCCGAGCTTCTCTGTCATGTCCCTATAATCATGGTGACGGCGAAGGCTACGGTGGAGGACAAGATAGTGGGACTGGAGTCGGGCGCGGATGCCTATATGGAGAAGCCTTTCCATCCGGGCGAGCTCTCCGTCCGCGTGTCGAAGCTGCTGGAGCAGCGCGCGATGCTCAGGCGTGTCTTCACGGACGGCGCCGAGGAGCAGTCGCCAGCCGCGCAGCATGAGATGTCAGTCTCCGACCGGGCGTTCGTGGACAGGCTCTCGGAGGTCATCAACGACCATATCGTCAAGGGCAAGATCGACTACGACGAGCTTGCCGCGGTCTTCTGCGTGGGCAAGACCCAGCTCAACAGGAAGATCAAGGCGATCACGGGATACACCACCACCGAATATATCCTTCAGGTCAGGATCTCCCTGGCCAAGCAGCTCCTGGCGAAGACAGATTACTCTATAGGTGACGTCGCCTCGAGGGTGGGAATCGACGACATGGCCTACTTCAGTTCGGTCTTCAAGAAAATGACCGGAATGACGCCGACGGACTTCAGAAACCGATGAAAATGTCGCTGGATTTATAAAAGATGTCATTATGTCAATAGCCTTGCAGTTCATGCAGGGCTATATTTGTATCTGTACAGGTGTGCAAATGTTTAACCAAAACTCATACGTCATGAAGAAGAGTACAATCATCACCATCGCTGCCGTTGCAGTGGTAGGATTCTGGCTCGTGGGAGCCTACAACGGAATGGTAACTGCCGAGGAAGGCGTGGACACCGCATGGTCGCAGGTGGAGAACGTGTATCAGCGCAGGGCCGACCTCATCCCTAACCTCGTGAGCACTGTCAAGGGCTATGCGGCA
>Ga0233361_1000170_pt1 | contig 11111 bp, 7 predicted proteins | sample ElkDunMinimDraft_21_FD_180678 | JGI IMG/M metagenome (GOLD analysis project Ga0233361, IMG submission 180678) | Fecal eukaryotic communites from dung pellets of Tule Elk in California, USA - Elk Dung C0 | ecosystem: Host-associated > Mammals > Digestive system > Large intestine > Fecal | place...
TCGGATTTTTTATAGATATTTACTGTTTTTGACCAGAAAAAAGGCATATTTACCCTTTTGGGTGTGCTGAAATAGCAGTACCTTTGCAGCCGAAAACGAATGATGAATTTTGAATTAAGAATTTAGAATTATGGGAATGAAAGATTTTTTTAAGAAGGCGTTCTCGGATATGAAGGAGGATGCAAAGGCACAACACGAATTGGACAAAGCCAATCTGGCTGCCGTAAAAGCCGAGTCCAAAGCGCAATGGGAAGAGGCAAAACGTACACCAGAGCAAGTGCGCGAAGCGCGCAATGCTGAGCGTGCAGCCAAGATAGCGGAAGCCCAGTGGCGCGAAGCAGAAGCCAAAGAGCGCATTATCGATGCGAAAGGCGAGTAGGAAATGTAAATAATTAGGTATTAAACAAACTCAGGTTGGCGTGATTGCCAACCTGTTTGTTTTTGAAAGTGCTTGTTTTTACGTTATTACTACGGTATAAATAGGGTTATCTATCGTGTATCTAACGTATATCTATCGTGTATCTATCGTATATGTAACGTAATTGATAGCGGGTTGGTAGCGAAGTTTAGATAAGAAAAAGAGGATGTAACCGAGTGGTACATCCTCTTTTCGTTATAATAGCGAAACTATTATCTCACTTGGGTGAGAGATTTCACGTGGGCGTTGAAAGCGTCTTGCTGCAACAAGTTCTCCAATGTGAGGTGCATGCGGTAGTTCCAGAAGTGTTCTGGGTTACTTGGCAAGTTGATACGCTCAGCGTGTTGGTCAGGCAAACGCAAATTACCATCAATTGCTAACCAGTCTTGCAATGGCAAAATTACCCACATTGCAGGGCTATACATGTGTTGATTAACGATAAACTCAGCAATCTCTGGAGACATCTCTTGTGGCGCTTCACCCCACCAACCCATTTGTTCGTTGTAGAACTTCTGAGTAACTTGGCGGTCTTCCTCCCACCATGCACGCATAGGGTTCATATCGTGGGTACCAATGGTACAAACGCTCAAATATGGTGCATCAGCAGGGTGTGCGAAAGCACGAGTTGGATCCTTAGGCATACGTTGAATCTCAAGCGAAAGGATCTCCAATTGACTCATGACCTCAGGCACGCAAGTAGGCACCATACCAAGGTCCTCGCCGCAGCAGAGCATGTCGGTAGCAGCGATGAGCGTAGGGAGTTTCTTCATAGCTGAATCGCGCCAGAAAGCCGTGTGGCGGTGGTAGAAATAGTCGTTGTGGATATCCATGAGGAGTTGGCGTTGGTCGGCATACAACTCGCTGAAGTTATGCGACTGATACATGGCAATACGTGGGTGGAGCATAGAAGGGTTCTTCTGGTCACGCACGAAGAGAATCTCACAATGGAGATACAACAAGCCATTGAGAACATTATCGATATTGCACTTGCCCTCCAGCGCAGCACGGTGCTCAGGGTCGAGGAAGTACTGCTGTACCTTGCGTTGGGTGTCAAGGTGCTCAGGGAAGTAGTAGATATTGCCGTCGTTGGTGAGGAGGAAGTTTTGCTTTACAAACTCGGTATCATAGCCAAAGACTTCGCCGAGGAAGTGAGCACGGAGGTAAGGACGAGTGAGGCGGTCCTCATCGAGCTTCACACCCATGTTCCAAAGGTCTTGGAGCGAGTATGGCATAGCAGGAGAGAAGTGTCCGCAGAGTCCCCACACATCGGATTTGCGCATCTGCCAGATACGGAAGAAGCCAAGGATATGGTCAATACGATAGGCATCGAAGTAGTCCGCCATCTTGGTGAAACGGAACTTCCACCAGTGGTAGTCGTCTTGCGACATGACATCCCAGTTGTAGGTAGGGAAGCCCCAGTTCTGGCCACGTGCGTCGAAGTCATCGGGTGGCGCACCCGCCGAAGCAGAGAGGTTGAAGAGGTGTGGGTCGGTGGAAGCGTCCACAGAGTCAGGAGAGATACCGATAGGAATATCGCCCTTGAAAGCCACGCCTACAGAGTGTGCGTAGTCCACAGCATCGCGGAGCTGCTTGTCGGCATGGAACTGGAGGTAGCAGTAGAAGTCCTTAGGTTGCTTGTCGCGTTTGGACATGAACTGCGCATATGGAAGGAGCCATCCCTCGTTGGCAGCGAGGAAAGCGTTGTATTCGTCAGAAGCAAAGAGCTCGGCTTTGTCGGCCTTGTAGAGCGCTTTGAAGTACTTCATCTTCTCGTCGTAAACGCATTGGTAGTCAGCGATAGTCTTGGCATTGAACTCCTCTTGGGTTTTGCGGTAACGCTTGAGTTGAGCAGGAGTGAGGGTGCCCATCTTCTCAATATTGAGGTAGATTGGGTGGAGCGCAAAGACACTGACTGCGTTGTAAGGATATGAGTCGAGGTTGTTGTGACGGAGGGTAGTGTCGTTGATTGGGAGGGTTTGGATCATTTTTTGACCTGTGAGTACTGCCCAGTCAGCGAGGAGCTTGAGATCTTGGAACTCACCAATACCGAAGCCGTTCTCTGAGCGGAGAGAGAAGACAGGCACAGCTACGCCCGCGCCCTTCCAGTTGGCTTGGGTGTAGCGGAAAGGAGAGTCGGAGATGACATAGTGCTTAGCACGTTGTACATCCCAGATCTTGCGGTTCTCGCCCCACTCCATGTCCACAATATCACCAGACTTGAGGTCGTAGATAACATACTTGTACTCCACTACAGAACTGAGTTTAGCGTGGAAAGTGACGGTCCATTCGGGGTTGTAGTTGTGGCTATTGGCAATTGGCAATTGGCTATTGGTCATAGGGAGTTTCTTGGTGCGATCCCATTCGCCGAGGGCGGCGATATTACCCATGATAGCTACACCCTGATGACGCTCGAGGCGAGGTACAGAGACCTTGAGGGTGATGTTGCCAGTAGCTTTCTTAGCGGCTACAGGCGCACGGTGTGCGAAGAGCACTTGGCTGAAGACCTTAGAAGCGAAGAGCGATTGAGATTTGTCTTGCCAGAGGTCGCGTAGCACGATGTTGCCAGGTTGGCACTCGAGAAGGTGAGGCATAGACTCGCGGCGGAGGATATTGCCTTGTTCGTCGAGGACTACATAGCAATAAGAGATGTACTTATGGATGTCGCTGAGGGTGACTTGAGCCGACCACTCAGAGTTGCCGTGGCAGTCCATAGGGAGAGTCACAGGCGATGCGGTAGTGATGTCCGCATCCGCAGCGTAGAGAACAGCGAGCTGTTGTCCCCATTGCGCTTGGTAGTTGATTGTGAAATGAAGGGTCATATGTTTGTATAAGTTTTAAAAGTTTCAGAAGTTTCAAAAGTTTTAAGAGTTTTAAGGGTTTCAAAGTTTCACGCAGCAGAGCTGCTTGTTTCAAATTATTTGGTTTTGCCGTTGCGGTAGAGGATGGAACCGATAAGCATTGGCAGGACAGTGTTGATGAGCCAGATGAGTGCGACGGCAAGGGCTATGCCGGCTGTGTTCGAGCTGAAGACACCGAAAATAATGAGCGACCAAGTGCCACGGATGGCGATGTTAGCCGCAGGTATGGATGGAAAGACTGCCACCACCATATAGTAGAATGGGATGGCAATCATGTATTGTACGAGAGTCATGTCCACGCCGCAGAAGTGAAGTGTGAGGGCGAGTTGAAGTGCCCAGATGATATAGCGGAGCATAGACCATGCGATGGTCTTCATGAAGAGCGGATAGGACATATGCGAGAGCGCAAGGGAGAGCTGGCGCATTTGGGTGTTGTGCCATTCGCGGCGTGAGAGATAGCGCACGAGGTGAGGCAAGAAACTGAGCAGGAGCACCAAGGCGATGAACGCTACTGCGAAATACTGCATCGGGATAGCAGGATGGTAGCTAACGAACAGCCATGTGGCAGGAATGCCGAAGATGAGTTCGACCACGAGCAAAGCCACGGTGCCGACAAGACCGAGACCGACGGCTGCGGAGAAATTGCTCTTGTCCTTAAGGAGCATGGCACGAGCAGGATAATCGCCTGCGTGGTAAGGCGTGATGAAGGCGCCGACATAACCGTAATAGACTTGGCGTTGAGCACCCCAGATGGTCATAGGTTCGGTCTTGCGAAGCAGCAAACGCCATTTGCCTGCTTCTGCCACGACATTGAGAGGCATGAGCAGAAGGGTGGCAATGAGGGTGAGCCACAGACCAATATTGCTGGTGCGAAAGGCGCTGAGAAAAGAGGAATAATCGTCGAAAATGATGAGACGATATGCCAAATAACCATACGCCGCAAGGATAAGCAGCGTATTAAAAATACGGAGATATGGTTTGTTGGGTTTCATTTTCGGGTGCAAAGATACTAAAAATTTGTGTAAACACAAAATTTTTTTGCAAATGTCGGGATATTTGCGTTATTTTTAGTACTTTTGTGGTCGAAATGAGATGGATAAAATGGATATTGTCGTTGGTAGGGCTGTGTGTGGTATTGGCTATGCATGGTCAGAGTGTAGCAATAGAAGATGTATTAGAAGATATCTGCAACCAACTTTCGGAAGACGACGAAATATTGCAAGAGGATGTGCAAGAACAGTTGATGAATATAGCGGCGAATCCTATCGATTTGAATCATACAAACGCAGACGAATTGGCGGAGTTGATGTTCTTAAGTGATGAGCAGATAGATGCTATTTTGATGTATCAATATGAGCATGGTTTTAAGGAGATTTATGAATTGCAACTGATTGATTGTCTGAAGGATTATGAGATACGGAATTTGTTGCCGTTTGTGAGGGTGGATAGTTTAGGAGTTCAGGAGTTTAGGAGTTCAGGAGGTGAGAAAATGTATTTTAGGGAGGTGTTTCATTATGCAAAGCATGAAATGACGCTGAGAATGGATGCACGGAATATAGAGGACTACGAGGGTGATCCGATGTATGGGAAACTAAGGTATCGATTTAATTATCAGAATCGTGTGCAGGCGGGCGTGAGTGTATTGAGGCGACAAGGTGATGAGGCGATAAGGCAAGAAGGCGAGAGATGGGATTATGGTGGATACATTCAACTGAAGGATATTGGACCTATGAAAACTGTTGTGGCTGGTAATTATCAGGCGAGTTTTGGTTATGGATTGGTGGTTGGTAGTCCGTTTAAACGGGGGAAAAGTGCTTATATTCAGTCAACTGCTACGACGGATGAAGGGTTAAAGAAATATAGTTCGGTAGGCGATAGTTACAACTATTTTCATGGCGTAGGTGCGACAGCAAGAGTGAGCAGTTGGGCAGATGTGAGTGCGTTTTATTCGCTTCGCAAAGGCAAAGAGGAAGCGTGGAATCATGTGGTGGGTGTGAATGCAACAGGCCGATGGAATCGGCTGAAAGTGGGAATAACGGCGGTGGAGACAATAGAGGCGACGAATTCGTCGCAGTTTAGAGAACGCTCGCAAGCGAGCTACAGTTTAGAGGTGAAAAGGCGAGAGGCGAGCGGAGTGATGGGTGTGAATGCGAGGTGGAATATGGGTAAGGTGGATATTTGGGGTGAAGTGGCAACAAGTCATGGAAATACATGGGGAGTGGGTGTGATAACGGGTATGCGATATAGACCCATATCGGATGTGAATTTATTGGCGATATACAGGTATTATTCGCCTGAATTTGATAATGTGTATGCCAATTCGTTGTGCTCATGGTCGAGGATGAAGGATGAGCATGGCGGATATTTGGGATTGGAGTATAATCGATTAAGAAACTGGCAGTTATCGGCATTCGGCGATGTATGGAAAACAGGCTTCGAGACCATGGCACAAGCCGATTTTATACCGCAGAAAGATTACCGAATGCATACACGTTTTCGTGTGAAGCGCAAGGACGAGAAAGACACTTATTCGCTCAGATGGAACATGGTGTATGAGTTTGGTCAATGGAAGATGAAGACGCAGGCGGACGGTAATATGGTGCAGGCAAAAGGAGCGTGGACATACGGTTGGTCGGTGTTGCAAGACGTGGAATATCGTTTTTCTGAAGTACCAATCGTATTGCAGTTGAGGGCGCAAGCGTTTGATGCGAGGGAGTGGAACAATCGGGTGTATATTTACGAAAATGATGTGCTGTATGCGTATGCTATTCCATTTGTGTATGGATTGGGTGGGCGGTTTTGGTTGAATGCACGGTATAAGATTAACGATATGTTTTCGGTATATCTGCGTGTGAGCGAGACGATATACCATAACGCATGGGCGATAGAACATGATAAAAAAAGTACGCGCACGGATGTGCACGCACTTTTACGCGTGAAACTCTAAGTTTAAAACTCTACCACAAATCCCGCGTGGACATTGATACCAGCTTGGGCGTAATACCAACAGCAACGGCTATCGTCCATGAATCGGCTTGCCTCAGCACCGCCATTGTTGGCATACTTGGCATTGAAGATATTGTTGATTTGGCACAAAAGGCGGATGTCAGGCCATTGGCTATTGGCTATTGGCAGCTGGTATTGGAGATTGAGATTCGTGGTAGAATAGGCACGAAGCATCGCGTTCTCGTCCTCGGTATTATCGAGGTATTGTTTACCTACCACATTTGTTTGCACGGTGGCTGTGAATCCCGCTATATCAAAGGTGAAGAGCGACATGGCTGTAATCGAAGGCGAGAAGGCAATGGTGGTAGTACCTATCACAGAATCCTGCCCTACCCAATTCCAATTGTCTTGATCGTCATAGAGGTCGATGTATTGATGGTAGTTGAGAATCTTGTTGCGCGATGCCACTACATTCATATCCCAACGCAGCCAATTCGTGATCTTCACGCCTGCCGTAATCTCTGCCCCCATGCGGTAGGAGTCTTTCACATTCTTTGTCTTGTACGCACCCACATCGTTATACTCGCCCGTTAGCACAAGTTGGTTGTCATAGTCCATAAAATAAAGGTTCGCACCCACAGCAAAACGGCAATGTGAATAGGTATAGCCCAATTCATAGTCATAGAGTCGCTCTGCGTGTGGAAGTCCCGTGTAAGTGCTTGTTGCAGAATCAAATACCACATTCTCTTTGTAGTTATTTCGACTAGGTTCTCGATTGGCGATGGCGAAGGAAGCAGAGAGCAAGTGTCCATGATTTTGATAGGTCAATCCCGCTTTAGGATTGAAGAAATGAAAGTCCACTTTGAGTGGCCATTCGGTCATATCTTCATCGTTCATACCATTGCGTTCGTAACGCACATAGCGGTATTGCAGGTCGGCATAGAGTGAAAGTTTCTCCTGTGCGCGGTTGATGATTCGCCAATTGGCTTTGGCATAGATGTTTGCATCCGTCTTGTGGGCATCGTTGCGGTAGTACTCGTGATTGATTGGCAAGACGAGTGTATCTTCGAGGTAATTGAGTGTACCAAAGTGGTCACCCAGATAGTGGTTGGCAGCACCACCAAATTGTAAATCAATTGCTTCAGATACATATTTTGCAGAAAGTACTCCGCCAAAGAAGTGATTGTTGAGATGTTTGCGATACATGCCATATGCCTTGTGCGAGTAGGGCAATCCCCAATAGGATAGTTTCTTGCGCTTGTATTGCTCATAGTAACCTGCGCCATGGGTGTAATGGGCAGTAACGGATAATGACCATTGCGGAGTAAAGCGATGATTGATAGACAACTGCGCATGCTGCTGTGCATAGTTGTCTGTTTGGTTTGGGTAATAGGCTGTGGAATCCGAACCATCTGCTGCGATGGTAGTGTATTCACCAGCTGGGTTGTAACGACGATCCGCTCCGTCAATACCATAAGCGGTATTGTAATCCACACCATCCCACCCCATACCTGTCTTTTCGCTACCGCCAAAGAATCGCGCAGTGACCTGTGTACGATTGCCATACCAACCCAAATCACCATAGTAAGAATACAGGTCGGAGGCTGTGCGGTAGAGAAAACCATCGGAATTGACCTTGGAGAATCGGGCATTGGCTTGCCAACGACTAGGCAGAGCGATATGCGCACTAACCATCTCGCGGAAAGTATTGTACATACCGCCATTGAAAGCAATAGTGTAATGACTAAGTGTATCATTTTCACCTGTTTGCATATTTACACTTGCTCCAAAAGAAGAGGTTCCATTAATAGAAGTGCCGACGCCACGTTGCACATTAATGGAGGACATGCTACTGGCCATATCAGTCATATTCACCCAAAAGACCGTTTGACTTTCGCTGTCGTTGAGTGGCACATCATTGAGCGTCATGTTGATACGCGTATGATCCGTGCCGCGAATACGGAAATAGGTATAACCTATTCCTAGTCCGTCATCGCTGGTGGCAATCAAAGCAGGCGTAGAAGCGAGTAAGAACGGCAGATTTTGCCCCGTATTGCTCTGATTCAACTGCTCGTTATTGAGCGTGGTGTGGTTGTTAGTGACTTGCGCTACAGGCGCGTTAACGACTACTTCGTCCAACTCACGAACGAAGGTAAGGGTGTCGGTGTTGGCAAATGCAACACCTGAGGCAGCTACGTAAGCCGCCAAAAAGATTGATTTTTTCATTTGTTCCCTCTACAGAATTACCTGTGCAGGTTCTATGGGTATGAATCTCAGCCTAAAAGTGAGGCACCCCAAATGTGTTAATAATTATGTTTACTATACTTCCCCCTGCGGAAAAGTGCTGCAAAGGTACAGAAAAATCTGCATATATGCAAACAAAAATCGTGGAAAGTTAATTTTATTTCCGTTATCTTATCGCTATTAACTACGGTAGATATACGGTGAAAAATAACTTATTTAAAAAACGGCATTTCAAAAAGTAGTTCTTAATTGCTACAAATTTGCACTTATTTTCGAAAGAACATTGGATAAATGCAAAAAAAGCAGTACCTTTGCACCTTATTACAGAAAAATTTGATATGTACTTCGACGAATTGGCATTATCAGATCAGGTGTTGGATGCATTGTGGGATATGCATTTTGATACTTGTACGCCTGTGCAAGAGCAGACTATACCTGTGATATTGGACGGACATGATGTGATTTCTTGTGCACAGACGGGCACAGGTAAGACTGCTGCATATATCCTGCCCTTGCTCACCAACTTAGAATACGATAATCACGACCCAAATAAACTCAATGCCATTATTATGGCACCTACACGCGAGTTAGCACAGCAGATTGACCAGCAGATGGAGGGTTTTGGATTCTATGTACCCTTCTCCTCTGTAGCCATCTATGGAGGCAATGATAGTGGGGCGTGGGGTACACAAGTGACTGGTTTGCAGAAGGGCGCAGATATCGTCATCGCTACGCCAGGGCGACTGCTCAGCCAAATGAATATCTATGATATTGACTTCTCGGGCGTGAAGTATTTTATCCTTGATGAGGCGGACCGCATGTTGGATATGGGCTTCTATGACGATATTATGACGATCGTTAATAAGCTGCCTAAAGAGCGCCAAACGATTATGTTTTCGGCGACTATGCCAGCGAATATCCGCAAAATGGCGAAGGCTATTATGCACAACCCTGTGGAGGTACAGATAGCTATATCACGTCCACCAGAAAGTATTCGACAGATGGCGGTGGATATTTACGAAACTCAGAAAGATGAATTCCTTAAGTTGCTGCTCAAAGATTGTAATCTTAAGAAAGTCATCGTATTTGTTGGTAAGAAACAACGTGTGAAGGAACTCGCGCGTGCGTTGCGATCAATGCATATAGATGCGCGCGCAATGCACTCTGATTTGGAACAGAAAGAGCGCGATGAAGTGATGTTGGATTTCAGAAATGGTAAAGTGGATGTGCTGGTGGCTACAGATATCGTTTCCCGAGGTATTGATGTGGATGATGTGCCATTGGTAATCAACTACGATGTGCCACGCGATGCAGAGGACTATGTACACCGCATTGGTCGCACAGCACGTGCGGAAAACAAAGGCGAGGCCATCACATTAGTGAGTCCTGAAGATAAGCGATTCTTTAATAAGATTGAGCGATTCTTACAGAAGGTTATAGATCGGATTCCCTTGCCTGCCGAGCTTGGATCTGCGCCAGATAGTAGCGTATGTTCACTTGCTGCTGACGACCGTAAGCCGTCTTCCAAGCGCCGAAAAGGCGGCTGGCACGCTGGGCGTAATCGCAAGCCGAAGCATAATCGCCAAGCATCTCATAAGCAATAGCGATATTGGCCGCAGCACATGCTGCGGCTTTTTTGTCCTTGCTATCTACAATAGTAAGCCACTGATTGATAGCACTATTCCATCGTTGTAGGCGAAAGGCATCTAAGCCTGCTTGTAGGTCGGGCAATTCGTAGATATAGCGATGGGTAGTTTGCCACGAAGGAGCGAAACTATTGCCAATGCGGTTGCCTAGCTCACGAGCCAAATAATGTAATGCCTCTTGGCGAGAAGGTAAGTCACTGAGACTTTGTGTACGGTTGTAGTGGAGTTGACTTTCCCAGAGGAGTGTATCTGCTTGTGTGAAAGTAGCTTCGCGTGTTTGACCTGCATAGTGAATCGTCCAATGGGATTGGGCATACGCTTGCAAGTAGGCATAATAAGTACCTTCATCGGTAGGGAAACTTTCCACAATATCGTATAAAACGAGTTGGTTGAGTGTCAAAAGTGCATCTGCTTGATAGTCAGCACACAGACGCTCTGCTTGCGAGAAAGTGAGCGGGGTGCGAGAGTAGTAATTGGTGGAGTGATTTTGCGATATATCCATCAGTTCGACGGCATCAAACTCGCCTGCCGATTCCATGCTTTGGGTCGTAGCAAAAAGGCAATAGAGTACGCTGCGAGAGAGATCAATTTCTACATTTCCCTTGTTTTCTCCATCTAGTATGGTCGAGTGTCCGAAGTCTTGTGGTTGGGTTAAAGCGTTGTTGACCACCAATATACGCTGCTTGCCTTGTAACTGCTGACGCTCCGCAGGATAACGCTCATCCACAGAGAAATACCACTGCTGTTGAGCAGAAAGAGGGAGGGAATAAAGAACCAAGAGCAAGGACGCAAGACAAATTACTCGCGACTTTGATAGACTAAGGCGTTTAGTCTTTGCTCTTTGTTCCTTTTTCATTGCTCAAAATGGTTTTAGAGTTTTCGTATTCGCCACTCTTTTGGATAGAGGTTGTTGCAATGGTTGCCTACATTTTTCACGAATCCGAGAGGTACATTCTCATAGGTGAGCAACAGCACACCCGCAGCTGCATTAGGTAAGGG
>Ga0233361_1000175_pt1 | contig 10929 bp, 9 predicted proteins | sample ElkDunMinimDraft_21_FD_180678 | JGI IMG/M metagenome (GOLD analysis project Ga0233361, IMG submission 180678) | Fecal eukaryotic communites from dung pellets of Tule Elk in California, USA - Elk Dung C0 | ecosystem: Host-associated > Mammals > Digestive system > Large intestine > Fecal | place...
CGGAGCGTACCAATGTGCCTATCGAGCCACGCCTCAGTTTGCAATGGTTTATCCGCATGCAGCACTTTGCTGATATCGCATTGCCACCAGTAATGAACGACGATATTGTCTTCTATCCAACCAAATACAAAAACACCTACCGCAACTGGCTGGAGAACATCAAAGACTGGTGTATCTCACGCCAACTCTGGTGGGGACACCGTATCCCTGCGTACTACGAGAAAGCATTGCTCGAAGAGACAGGCGCAGAGAACTATCCAGAGGATAAGATCATTGTAGCACCAAACATTGAGGCAGCTGCCGAGAAATCGGGCTTGAGCGTAGATGCCTTGGTACAAGACGAAGGTGCACTCGATACATGGTTCTCATCATGGCTCTGGCCAATCAGCCTCTTTGACGGTATTGAGCATCCAGGAAACGAGGAGATTAACTACTACTATCCAACTGCCGACTTGGTGACTGGTCCAGATATCATCTTCTTCTGGGTGGCACGTATGATCATGGCGGGATATGAGTATATCGGCAAGATGCCATTTAAGCATGTGTATTTCACAGGTATCGTGCGTGATAAACTCGGCCGCAAGATGTCTAAGTCATTGGGTAACAGCCCTGATCCATTGGATCTCATCGAGCGCTTTGGTGCAGACGGTGTGCGTATGGGTATGATGCTTTGCGCTCCTGCGGGCAATGATATCTTGTTTGACGACAGCCTCTGCGAGCAAGGACGTAACTTCTGCAACAAGATTTGGAACTGCTTCCGTCTCATCAAGGGTTGGGAAGTTCAGGAGTTCAATAGTTCAGAAGTAAATAAGTGGGGTATTGAGTGGTTCGAGGCAGTACTCGCCAAAGCACAAGCTGAGGTGGCTGACCTCTTCAGCAAATACCGCCTCAGCGAAGCATTGATGGCTATCTACAAGCTCTTCTGCGACGATTTCTCAGGATGGTACTTGGAGATCATCAAACCTGCATACGGTCAGCCAATCGATAAGGCAACCTATGATAAGACTATCCAATTTATGGATACCATGCTCAAGCTATTGCACCCATTCATGCCATTCATCACCGAGGAGCTGTGGCAAGCTATCGAGGAGCGCCAAGAGGGCGAGAGTTTGATGGTTTCTCCTTTGGAGAAGGTTCAGGAGTTCAGTGGTTCAGAGGTGAAGGAAGCTGAACAATGCTTCGATATTATCTCTGCTATCCGTAATATCCGTGCACAGAAGAATATCTCTCCTAAGGAGGTATTGACTTTGGTTTGCCCAGAGGCATTGCCAGCTGTGGTAGTGAAATTGGCGAATGTAGAGTTGGCTGTAGGCGCAGAGAAGAGCGCAGGTAGCGCATCGTTCATCATCGGTACTACCGAGTATAGCGTGCCATTGGAGAAGTTTATCAATGTGGACGAAGAATTGAAGAAACTCGAGGCAGAGTTGGCTCACCAAGAGGGCTTCCTCCGTGGTGTGATGGGTAAACTCAACAACGAGCGCTTTGTGCAAAACGCTAAGCCAGAGGTGGTAGAGCTCGAGCGCAAGAAGAAAGCCGATGCCGAAAGCCGTATTGCGACTATTAAGGAGGCTATTGCTCAACTACGTTGAGCGGTTCAGGAGTTCAGGAGTTCAGGAGTTGAATGAAAGACTTAGCATCGCTTCGCGCAGAGATTGACCAGCTGGACGAGCAGTTGTGGGATATCATCGCACAGCGCGCGGACGTGGCTCGCGCCATAGGTGAGTGGAAACACGCACACGGCGAACAGGTGCTGCAACCCGAGCGTTGGCAGCAGGTTGTGGAGCATTGTATAGCACAAGGCAAGCAACATGGACTGAGCGAAACGGTTATCCGCGAGGTGATGGAAGCATTGCATAAAGAAAGCGTCAGGGTAGAATCCTGACGTTTTTTATTGGTTTGGCACGGTTTTTGTACATATTTACACGGACGCACTTAACGTGTGTTTTTTACCGTGGAGATTGTTCATTATAAAAAAAATTATCATATGCAAACTACCGTAGATATTCGCGAACTGCAAGAGCGCATTGAGCGTGAGAGTTCGTTTGTAGATGCCCTGACCATGGGCATGAACCAAGTGATTGTAGGTCAAAAGCACCTTGTAGAGAGTCTGTTGATTGGTTTGTTGGCAGACGGACATATCCTATTGGAAGGTGTACCTGGTTTGGCAAAGACCTTGGCCATCAACACATTGGCTAAACTGGTAAAAGCCGATTTCAGCCGTATTCAGTTTACACCAGACTTGTTGCCAGCCGACGTGTTGGGTACACAAATCTACTCGCAAAAGTCGGAGGAGTTTAAGGTAAAGCAAGGTCCTATCTTCGCTAACTTCGTGTTGGCAGATGAGATCAACCGTGCTCCAGCCAAAGTGCAATCCGCATTGCTTGAGGCCATGCAAGAGCGTCAGATCACCATCGGCGAGCAGACCTACAAGTTGGGTGAGCCATTCCTCGTACTCGCTACCCAAAACCCTATCGAGCAAGAGGGTACTTATCCATTGCCTGAAGCACAGACCGACCGTTTCATGCTCAAGGTGGTGATTGGCTATCCAAAGAAAGAGGAGGAGATGCAGATCATTCGCCAAAACATCACAGGCGAAAAGATACAAGTCAACCCTATCCTCGAGACCTCCGATATCCTCAAAGCCCGCCAAATCGTGCGCGAGGTGTATATCGATGAGAAGATCGAGAAGTATATCGTGGACATCGTGTTTGCTACTCGCCAACCAGAGGCATATGGTTTGGAGAATATGAAATCAATGATTGCGTTTGGCGGTTCACCACGTGCAAGTATCAACTTGGCATTGGCAGCTCGTGCATACGCATTTATCCACCGCCGTGGTTATGTGATTCCAGAGGATGTACGTGCCGTTTGCTACGACGTATTGCGCCACCGCATTGGACTTACTTACGAGGCAGAAGCCAACAACATCACCACCGAGGATGTAATCACCGAGGTATTGAACGCGGTGCAAGTTCCTTAATAGACCGCCCTGCGGACTGAGAGATATTAGACCGTCCTACGGACTGTTAGACCGCCACTTCGTGGCTGAAAGATTCCGAGAGTCTAACAACGAAGCAATCTAACAACGTAGTGGTCTAACTTCTAACAGTGAAACGATCTAACAACGAAGTGATCTATTTATGACTTCTGAAGAACTATTAAAACGGGTACGGAAGATAGAGATTAAGGCGCGTAAGTTGAGCCGTAATATCTTCGCGGGCGAGTACCACTCGCAGTTCAAGGGACGCGGTATGGCGTTCTCCGAAGTGCGTGAGTATCAGCCCGGCGACGATGTGCGCTCCATCGACTGGAACGTGACCGCACGCCTCAACAAACCCTATATCAAGGTGTTTGAAGAGGAGCGCGAGCTCACTGTGATGCTGCTGGTGGATGTATCGGGCAGTCGTCACTTCGGTACACTCAGCCAGATGAAACGCGACATGATGGCGGAGGTGGCTGCTACATTGGCATTCTCCACCATCGCCAACAACGATAAGGTGGGCGTGATATTCTTCTCCGACAAGATCGAGAAGTTTATCCCTGCTAAGAAAGGTAAGACCCACGTGCTGCATATCATCCGCGAGTTGCTGAGCTTTGAGCCCACTTCCGCAGGTACCGACATCGCACAAGCATTGCAATACTTTGCCAATGCGCAAAAACGTCATTGCACCGCCTTCCTCATCTCAGACTTCATCGGCGCAGGCAATATGTATCAACCGCTGATGATTGCCTCTAACCGCCACGAGGTGAATGCCATACAGATATACGACCACCGTGAAGCTGAGTTGCCAAACATCGGACTCGTGAAGTTCCACGATGCCGAGACAGGCAATGACCTGTGGGTAGATACCGCCATCACATCGGTGAGAGACAACTATGCACAAGCATGGCGCGACAACCAAAACGAGATGCAACAACTCTTCACCCGCACGGGCGTAAGCCATGTCAGCGTGCGCACGGATGAAGATTATGTGAAAGCTTTAATGCACTTATTCAAATGCTAACAACGATTTTGGCACTGGTGGTTAGTGCCGCAATAGATAGTACCACCCTCTTTATCGGCGACCAAACCGACTTGCATCTGCGTGCTACCAGCGAGGTAGGAGAGCAGGTGCAGATGCCTGTGCTCGGCGAACACCTGATTCCTGGCATTGAGATTGTGGACCGTACCATCGTAGATACCACCACCCTCAGCGACGGTCGCGTGCAGTACAACCAATACCTGACGCTGACCTCCTTCGAGGACTCGCTCTTCTATATCGAGCCCCTGCCTTTCGTCAGTGGCGATGATACTGTCTGGAGCGAATCGCTGATGCTCAATGTGGTACAGCCATTTGAGATGGACTCTACCGACATGGCTATCACCGACATCAAGGGTATTTACCGCGCACCTATCTGGTGGTGGGGATTCCTGAGATGGGTACTGCTGGCATTGGCTGTGGCAGGCGTGGGCGTAGGCGGATACTACCTCATCACCTACCTGCAAAGTCGTATGGGTAAACGCGATGAGGATGCCGTAGCAGCCGAGCCATTGCGTCCTGCAGAGGAAGTGGCTCTGGAGAAGTTGGATGCCATCCGCGAGCAGAAGATCTGGCAAACAGGTCAAATCAAGGAATACCACACGCAACTTACCGACGTGGTACGCGAATACATCGCCCGCCGATTTGAGGTAAGCAGTGCCGAGCAGACTTCCGATGAGACATTGCGTGCCATGCGTCCGCTCTTGAGCGACAAGAAAGACCTCTACGAACAGCTGCGCAAGATGCTCACGTTAGCGGATTTAGTAAAGTTCGCCAAGTGGACCGCCACACCCGACGAAAACGAATTGAGTTTGCGTAGTGCATATACCTTCGTCAAGGAGACTACCCCTGTCGAAGAAGAACCTCAAAATTCATAATTCTTAATTCAAGATTAAATTATGACATTTGCTAGTCCAGGATATTTATTTTTATTGCTGTTGCTGATTCCAGTAGTGGGATGGTATATATGGAAGTTGCGCACCGCTCGTGCATCGGTGCAGTTGTCTTCAACAGCTAGTTTGCAGCAACAGCCCAAGAGTTTGCGTGTATGGTTGATCCATGTGCCTTTTGTGTTGCGTGTGCTATTGGTGATATTGTTGTCTTTGGCTTTGGCACGACCACAATTGAGTAATCGCTGGCAATCGGAATCCACCGAGGGTATCGACATCATGATGGCGTTGGACATCTCAGGCACCATGCTAGGCGAAGACCTCAAGCCCAACCGTCTGGAGGCTGCCAAAGCCGTGGCTACGGAGTTTGTGCTCTCACGCCCGAACGACCAGATCGGTTTGGTGGTATTTGCAGGTGAGAGCTTCACGCAATGTCCTCTGACCACCGACCATGCGGTATTGGTCAACCTCTTCCAATCGGTGAAGTTCGGTATGATCGAAGATGGTACTGCCATCGGTTTGGGTCTGGCGAACGCAGTGAACCGTATGAAAGATTCGGAAACGAAGTCCAAGGTGGTGATCCTGCTCACCGACGGTAGCAACAACCGTGGCGACATCGACCCTCAAACAGCAGCCGAAATCGCCAAGACCTTTAATATACGCGTATACGCGATAGGCGTGGGTAGCTATAGCGACCAAGTACGCGTACCGATGCATACGCCATATGGTGTGCAATACGGCACGATGAGTTCGGAGTTTGACGAGACTACCCTCCGCAATATCGCCCAACTCACAGGCGGCGAGTACTTCCGCGCAACCGACAATAATAGTCTGCGCGCTATCTACCAACAGATTGACCAACTCGAAAAGACCAAGATTCGCGTTCGCGAGTACTCCAAGCGCACCGAGCATTTTATGCCATTCCTCACGGCTGCTCTGCTCTGTCTGTTGCTCGAAGTGCTACTCCGATTCCTAGTCCTTCGCACCATCGCAGAATAATTCAACATTCCTAATTCTTAATTCATAATTCCCACGATGTTTAGATTTGCAAATATAGAAATGCTTTGGTGGCTTATCACGATACCCGTCTTCGTGATTGCATACATCATCTACACCAAGCGCAAGAGTCGCCAGTTGGCGGAGTTTGGCGACCCCGAACTGATGGCACAGCTTATGCCTGATGCATCTAAGAGCCGAACCATTGGAAAATTCAGCTTGATGATTGTGGCAGTAGTGCTACTCATCATCGCTGCTGCACGTCCACAATTTGGGCAACAGGAGAAGACCATCAAGCGACAAGGCATCGAAGTCATGGTAGCATTGGATATCTCCAACTCCATGCTCGCCGAAGATGTGGCTCCTAACCGCCTAGATCGCGCCAAGCAGATGCTTAGCAAGATGATTGATAATATGGTGGACGACAAAGTGGGATTGGTAGTCTTTGCTGGAGAAGCCTTCACACAGCTCCCTATCACTTGCGACTACGTGTCGGCCAAAATGTTCCTCAACACCATCACCCCTAACCTCATCCAGACACAAGGTACGGCCATCGGCACTGCCCTGCAAACAGCCATCACCTCCTTCGGAGCACAAGAGAGCGATGCAGGACGTGCTATCATCCTCATCACCGATGGTGAGAACCACGAGGATGATGCCATTGCCGCAGCTAAAAAGGCACAGGAGTTAGGAATCCAAGTCTTTGTCATCGGTATTGGTAAGCCGGAGGGAGCACCTATACCTAAGCCTGGCACCAACGACTATTTCAAAGACCGCAGCGGACAAGTCGTAGTCAGCCGCCTCAACGAAGAGATGTGTCAGCAAATCGCGCAAGCAGGTAGTGGCATCTATGTGCGTTGCGACAATACCAATACCGCCATGCGTGCCCTCCAACAGGAGCTCGACCGCATCGCAACGACCGACCTAGAGACTACCGTCTATGCCGACTACAACGAGCAATACCAATCCTTCGTGCTGATTGCACTATTGTTGCTCGTCATTGAGTTCTTCATCCTCTCGCGCAAGAACCACCGCCTCACACGCATGGACTTGTTTGGAGAAAAAACGGAAAGTGAAACGACTAACTGAACAGTAATATGCGATTATTAGTTACAATCATATCATTATGCACCGCTTCGCTGCTTTTTGCGCAGCATGAGAGCCCTGACGTACGTCGTGGCAACAAGCAGTACAACGACTCCAACTACACCGAAGCAGAGGTCAACTACCGCCGTGCGTTGGACAAGAACGACCAATCATTCGAGGCACACTACAACCTGGGAGATGCACTCTTCCGCCAAGAGAAGTACCCCGAGGCAATGGAGCAATATACTAAAGCTGAGCAACTGCTCAAATCCGATGACAAGACGCGCAAAGAGCTCATCGATAGCCGATTGGCTGACACCTATCACAACATGGGCAATGCCCTCTATGCACAACAGCAATACGACAAAGCCGTGGCGGCATACCAACAATCGTTGCGACGCAACCCCAAGGACAACGACACGCGCTACAATCTCGTGAAAGCCATGCAGCAGCTGCAGCAACAACAGCAACAGCAGCAACAAAACCAAGACAAAAATCAACAGCAGCAACAGCAAAACGACTCTACACAACAACAGCAACCACAAGAGCAACAGCAACAAGAGCAACAACAGCAGCAACAGCAAAACGAGGATCAAATGGACAAAGAGACTGCCGAGCAAATCCTGCAAGCCCTTGAGCAAGACGAACAAGAGACACAAGAGAAACTACAACGCCAACAAGGCAAGAAACGTCGCGTAGAGAAAGAATGGTAAGATTATGAAAAAGATACTATCGATATTATTTATTTGCAACATGGCGCTGACCGCACTGGCGCAAGATGTAGAATTCAAGGCCTCTGCACCTGCTCAAGTGATTGTCGGTAAGCCCTTCCAACTCACCTACTCGGTGAACCAACGTGCCAAAGACTTGCGTGCGCCAGAGTTTACGGATTTTGATTATATCGCAGGTCCTTATACCTCGCAATCATCGTCCACCTCGTTCGTCAATGGCAAACGCACCTCGTCGTTTACCCTCACCTATACCTACACGCTCATGGCGAACCAGGAGGGTACCTTCACCATCCCACCTGCAACCATCAAGGTGGATGGCGAGCAATACACCTCCAACGGCGTGCGTATCACCGTGCTCCCACCCGACCAACCTGCCCCCGCTGCTACAAGCAATGCGAGCGCAGCTAACCAACCACGCGAAACCACCCAGATCAACGAAGGCAACATCTTCATACGTACCCTAGTCAGCAAGGGCAAGGTGCATGAGCAAGAGGCCATCCTGCTCAGCTACAAGTTGTATTTTGCAGGCGTGGATGTCGCACAATTCACCAACAACACCCGCCTACCTGAGTTCAAGGGATTCCTCAAGCAAGAGCTCGAAGTGGGAGAGATACAAACCGAACTGGAGCACTACAACGGCCGCAACTACCAAACGGCTGTGCTCTACCGCACCCTACTCTTCCCGCAGCGCAATGGCAACATCACCATCGATCCTGCAGAGTTTGAGGCAGTGCTACGCATACAAAACCGCGCACAAGTACGCAGTATCTTCGACGACTTTTTCAATAGCTATACCACTGCCACCAAGGCTATTACTGCGCCTGGAACCACCATCCATGTGGATGCCTTGCCCACAGGCAAACCAGCTGGATTCAGCGGCGGTGTAGGACAATTCAATATCTCCAGTACCATCTCCAGCACCGATCTGCAAGCCAACGAAGCGGTTACCCTTAGCATCACCATCCAAGGTTCGGGCAACATGAAGCTGCTCAAGACACCTGCTGTGGATTGGCCAGAGGGCTTCGAGGTGTACGACCCTAAGGTGTCCAATAACTTCCGCAACACCACCACAGGTGTCAGTGGTACCAAGACCATTGAGTATCTGGCGATTCCTCGCGCAGGAGGTAGCTATACCATTCCGCCTATTCTATTCTCCTACTACGACACCCAAGCAGATTCCTACAAGACGCTCGCCACACCTGAATACACGCTCCAGATCGCACGTTCTGCCACCGAGGAAGCCAATGCCGCAGTGGTCAATCATTTCGTGCAAAAGGAAGATATCCAGCAATTGGGCTCCGATATCCGCTATATCGATGTCAACGCATTACCAGCACTCAAAATCCATAAGTCCAAATTCACCTTCGGCACCCTCGCCTTCTGGCTTTGCTACCTCATACCCGCACTCTTAGCGGCACTGCTCTTCATCATCTTCCGCAAGAAGATCCAAGAAAATGCCGACATCACCCGCGTGCGCTACAAGAAGGCCAACAAAGTGGCGCAACGCCGTCTCAAAGCGGCTGAGCTGCTGCTCAAGGCTGACAACAAGACTGCATTCTTCGAGGAAATCGAACGCGCTGCATGGACCTACCTCAGCGACCGTCTATCCATTCCTACCGCACAACTCAACAAAGAGAACATCGCGCAGATCCTTGCCAGCAAAGGCGTGACAGACACCCTCATTGAGGAAGTATTGCACGTACTCGCCACCGCCGAGTTTGCACGCTATGCCCCTACTTCCGACCACGCCATGCAAGACATCTACAACGATACAACCAAGATTATCAACCAATTAGAGAACTGCAAACTCTAACTCTTTCAAACCTCGAAACAATGAAACTGCTTTTTATATTTCTTACCACTCTCTTTGCCGATGCTAATATCCAATACGCCGAGGGCAACTATGCTCAAGCCGCTACACAATACGAGCAGATCCTCGCCAATCTACCATCTACCGACGTAGCTGATCTACCATCTGACTACGCAGTGGTCTATTACAACCTCGGCAATGCCTATTTCAAGCAAGGCGAGTTGGCACAAGCCATACTCGCATACGAACGTGCTTTGCGCCTCCAACCATCCTTGCAAGACGCCAAGCACAATCTCCAGTTTGCACAATCGCGTATTATAGACAATATCCAGGACACCCAATCATTCTTCCTTTCTAACTGGCTCCAAGCCATCCGCAATGCGCTCAGCCAACGCACTTGGATTATCCTATCTATCTCGCTGTTTATATTGGCGTTAGTAGGCTTCTTCCTCTTTGCGTTCAGCCAAATAATATGGCTTCGCAAGACGGCTTTCTACACCAGTCTCGTCGCCCTTATCATTTCCATGGCTGCATGCGCCAATGCGGGGTCACTCCACCAGCGCGACACCCTGCGCGCCGAGGCCATCATCACACAAGGTATCGTCAATGCCAAGTCCTCGCCCGATCGCTCAGGCACCGACCTCTTTACCATCCACGAGGGCACCAAGGTCGAGATCAAAGAGGTCATCGGCGAATGGTGCTGCGTACATGTGGGCAACAATATCGGATGGATGCCACTCGCCCATCTCGAACGCATCTAAGCCCAGCAAATACCCCTTTTTGTAAAACAAAAATAACAAAAAATAAAAAACTTTCAACTTTCAACGATAAACTTTCAACGAAAATTTGCACGTTTCATTTATTTTCTGTAATTTTGCAGCGATTTTGATAAAGTGGGGGCCTACCCCAAACCCCTCCCTAAAGGGAAGGGCTTTCAAAAACGAAACAATAGAAACAAAATTAATATTAATTTTTTTTAAACTTTTACAACAATGACAAAAGTAGGTATCAATGGTTTTGGCCGTATCGGACGCTTCGTTTTCCGTGCAGCTATGAAACGCAATGACATCGAGATCGTAGGTATCAACGACCTCTGCCCAGTAGATTATTTGGCTTATATGCTTAAGTACGACACCATGCACGGTCAGTTCGAAGGAACTATCGAGGCTGATGTTGAGAACAGCAAGCTCATCGTTAACGGTAAAGTTATCCGTGTAACTGCAGAGCGTAACCCAGCTGATTTGAAATGGGATGAGGTAGGTGCAGAGTATGTAGTTGAGTCTACAGGTTTGTTCCTTTCTAAAGATAAAGCTCAAGCTCACTTGGAGGCTGGTGCTAAATATGTGGTTATGTCTGCTCCTTCTAAGGACGACACTCCAATGTTCGTATGCGGTGTA
>Ga0233361_1000177_pt1 | contig 10908 bp, 5 predicted proteins | sample ElkDunMinimDraft_21_FD_180678 | JGI IMG/M metagenome (GOLD analysis project Ga0233361, IMG submission 180678) | Fecal eukaryotic communites from dung pellets of Tule Elk in California, USA - Elk Dung C0 | ecosystem: Host-associated > Mammals > Digestive system > Large intestine > Fecal | place...
TGGGTAGTGGCGAATTGGGCAAAGAAGTTGCTTTAGAGCTCCAGCGCTATGGCGTGGAAGTGATTGCGTGCGACAAGTACGAGAACGCTCCAGCCATGCAAGTGGCACATCGCTGTCATGTGTTCAACATGTTGGACGGAACAAAACTCCGCCAAGTGATTGAGCAAGAGCAACCATCGTTGATTATCCCTGAAGTAGAAGCTATTGCTACCCCTACTCTCGTCGAATTAGAAAAAGAAGGTTACCGCGTTAACCCTACGGCTAACGCGGCTTTTTTAACTATGAACCGTGAGGCTATCCGCCGCATGGCGGCTGAAGAGTTGGGTTTGCCTACTGCTAGATATAAGTTTGCAGACACCCACGAGGAGTACCTCGCAGCCATCGAGGAGATTGGTATCCCATGCGTGGTGAAGCCAATCATGTCGTCTTCTGGTCATGGTCAATCCACCGTGAAGAGCCAAGCAGATGTAGAGCCAGCATGGACCGAATCACAAATGGGTGGTCGCGCAGGAGCAGGTCGCGTGATTGTAGAAGGCTTTGTACATTTCGATTATGAGATCACCCTGCTGACCGTACGTCATGCCGGTGGCACCACCTTCCTCAAGCCAATTGGTCACCACCAAGTGGATGGCGACTACCGCGAGTCATGGCAACCACAAGCGATGACTGATGCAGCATTGGCTCAAGCAGAGGATATCGCTAAGAAAGTGACCGACGCATTGGGCGGATACGGTATCTTCGGCGTGGAGATGTTCGTAGAGGGAGATAATGTGATCTTCTCTGAGGTGAGTCCTCGTCCACACGATACAGGTATGGTGACAATGATTTCGCAAGACTTATCGGAGTTTGCCTTGCACGCACGTGCGGTATTGGGTATGCCAATCCCCGAGGTGCGTTTCTTTGGTGCAAGCGCATCGAAGGCGATTGTAGTGGAAGGTGATGCGACAGAAGTAGTATTCAGCGGCGTGGAAGAAGCATTGGCTATGCCAGGCGTACAAGTGCGCTTCTTCGGCAAACCAGAGGTACACGGACACCGTCGCTATGGCGTCATCCTCGCGACAGATGAAAACACAGAGAAAGCAGTAGAAAAAGCCATCAAAGCATTTAACTGCATCAAAGTCGCAGGCGACTTGAAGACAGTGTAAAGATCGGCTACGCCTGTAGTTGGTAGATCGCACCTATGGTGCTGTAGATCGGCACAAGTGCCTGTAGCAAGACAATCACTACAGCGAGAGCAACGAGCAATCTACAACGAAGTGAACTACAGTGTAGCGAAGCGAAACGAACTAAATTAAAACAAATATATGATCGAACGTTACAGCCGCGCAGTCATGCGCAACATTTGGACAGAAGAGAATAAGTTCAATGCTTATCTCGAAGTAGAAATCTTGGCTGCTGAAGCATGGAGCACCTTGGGCGTAGTCCCAGCAGAGGATGTGAAGTTGCTTCGCGAAAAAGCCACTTTTGATGTAAACCGCATCCACGAGATTGAGGAGATCACCCGTCATGATGTGGTAGCATTTACCCGCGCCGTGAGCGAGAGTTTGGGTGAGGAGCGCAAATGGGTACACTATGGATTGACCTCTACCGACGTGGTAGATACTGCTAATGGTTATCTCTTGAAACAAGCCAACGAGATTCTTCGCAAGGATTTGAACTCATTCCTCGAGGTATTGAAACGCCGTGCGAACGAGTTTAAGTACACCCCTGTGATTGGTCGTACCCACGGTATGCACGCCGATGTGAGCAGTTTTGGATTGAAATGGGCATTGTGGTACGAGGAGATGCGCCGCAATATCGAGCGCTTTGAGATGGCAGCCAAAGGCGTAGAGGCAGGTAAACTCTCAGGCGCGGTAGGTAACTACGCCAACATCCCACCTGCAATCCAAACCTATGTATGCGAGCACCTCGGCATTGAGTCTGCGGCTATCGCAACACAAGTGTTGGGTCGTGACCGTCATGCATTCTACTTGGCTACCTTGGCAGTTATCGCAGGTACCTTGGAGCAAATGGCATTGGAGGTGCGTAACATGCAACGCCAAGAGGTGCGCGAGGTGGAAGAGGCATTCAAGAAGGGTCAAAAAGGTTCGTCTGCGATGCCACACAAACGCAATCCTATTTCCTCTGAAAATATATGCGGATGCGCGCGCGTGATGCGTGGATATATGTGCACCGCAAGCGAGAATATTGCCCTCTGGCACGAGCGTGATATCAGCCACAGTTCAACCGAACGCATCGTATTGCCAGACGCTACCATGCTGCTTGATTACATGCTCGCTCGCTTTGAGGGTATTCTGGACAACCTCGTGGTGTATCCAGAGAACATGCTCCACAATATCGGTTTGACCCACGGCGCAATCTTTGCGCAACGCGTGATGAACGCACTCATCGAGAAGGGCTTTGTGCGTGAGCAAGCATACGACCTCGTGCAACCAGTAGCGATGAAAACGCTGATGGAAGGCGGCGAGATGCAAGAGAACCTCAAGTTGACCGAGGGCGTGACTGCACACCTCACTAACGAGGAGATCGACGCATGCTTCAGCTTGGATTACTACATGAAGAATGTGGATTATATATTCCAACAAGTTGGAATCTAGTTTAGAGTTTAGTGTTTAGAGATTAAAGGCAAGATTATATGAAAAAAGTAGATGTCGTATTAGGCATGCAATGGGGCGATGAAGGCAAAGGTAAGATCGTCGATGTATTGACCCCACGTTATGAAGCAGTTGCACGATTCCAAGGAGGACCAAACGCTGGTCACAGTTTGTATTTCGGCGACAAGAGTTTCGTTCTCCACACCGTTCCATCCGGTATCTTCCGCGATGGTACCACCAATATCATTGGTAATGGTGTAGTGATTGACCCTATCATTCTCATGGAGGAGATCCACGCTATTGAGGCGATGGAGGTGGATGTAAAGAGCCGTTTGCAAATCGCTAAGCGTGCGAACCTCATCCTCCCTACCCACCGTATGTTGGATGCCGCTTCGGAGAAGAAGAAAGGCGATAAGAAAGTAGGAACAACCGGCAAAGGTATCGGTCCTACCTATACCGATAAGATTGCTCGCAACGGTCTCCGCGTTGGTGATATCCTGCGTCCTGACTTCCTCGAACGCTACAATGCCCTCCGTGCAGCTCACCAAGAACAATTGGGCGGTATTGAGTTGCCAGACGACAGCGCATGGCTCAGCGCCATCGAGGAGATGAAGCAATTCCCTATCGTGGACAACGAGATCATCGTAAACAACATGCTCCGCGAAGACAAAGGTATCTTGGCAGAAGGTGCACAAGGTTCATTGCTTGATATCGACTTCGGTACTTACCCATTCGTAACCTCCAGCAACACCCTCTGCGCAGGTGCATGTACCGGTTTGGGCGTAGCTCCACAACATATCGGCGAGGTATATGGTATCTTCAAGGCATACTGCACACGCGTAGGCGAAGGTCCATTCCCAACCGAGTTGTTTGACGAGGTAGGCGAAGAACTCCGTCGCATTGGTCACGAGTTTGGCGCTACCACTGGTCGTCCACGCCGTTGCGGATGGCTCGACCTTGTAGCACTCAAATACACCGTGATGATGAACGGCGCAACATCGCTCATCATGATGAAATCCGATGTCCTCAACGACTTCGACACCATCAAGGTTTGCGTAGGCTACGAGCTCAATGGAAAGAAGATTGACTACTTCCCATTTGAGGCAGATGCAGACAACATCAAACCTATCTACAAGGAGTTCCCAGGATGGAAGTGCGACGTATCGGTATGCCGTACCTACGAGGAATTGCCTAAGGAGCTCAAAGAGTATATCGCTTACATTGAGCAAGAGACTGGCGTAAGCATCGATGTAGTGTCAGTAGGTCCAGATCGTAGCGAGACTATCCTTCGCTAAGATTAAAGGTTAAAGATTAAAGGTTAAAGGCAAGAATATGAAAAAAGTAACATTGAAACTCTCCGATGGCACCTGCTTTACAGGTACATCATTTGGCTACGAGAAGAATGTAGCTGGAGAGCTCGTATTCAATACCACCATGATTGGTTATCCAGAGGTGCTGACCGACGCGAACTTCGAAGGTCAACTCGTGGTGATGACCTATCCATTGATTGGTAACTACGGCGTGCCTGCATGCAGCAGTTTGGAGAATGGTTTATCTGAGTTTATGGACAGCCACCGCATCCACCCTGCGGCAGTCATCATGACCGAGTACAGCCCTGAGTACAGCCACTGGAATGCCAACGAGGATTTGGCAGCATGGCTGATTCGTGAGCAGATACCTGCTATCACTGGCGTCGATACCCGTGAGCTCACGAAGCATCTGCGCGAGAACGGCACCATGCAAGCTACACTCATCTTCGAAGGCGATGACACGACCCCTATGGCTAACGACGAGAATCTTGTGCCACAAGTATCTTGCAAAGAGATTGTGACCTACAACGCAGGTGCTGGCAAGAAGGTAGTACTCGTGGATTGTGGCGTGAAAGAAGGTCTCATCCGCTACCTGCTCGCTCGCGGCGTAGAGGTGACACGCGTGCCATGGGACTACGACTTCAACACCCTCGAGTTTGACGCCCTAATGCTCAGCAACGGCCCTGGCGATCCAGAAGATTGCGCTGTGACAATAGAAAATATAAAGACTTTCCTTGAAAAAGGCGAAGATAAACCATTGTTGGGCCTCGGATTGGGCAACCAACTATTGGCTCTCGCAGCAGGCGCTGAGGTATTGAAACATAAATATGGTCACCGCGGTGCTACCCAACCTGTACAAGTAGTAGGTGGTGAGCGTTGCTATATCACCTCACAAAACCACGGTTATGTAGTGGATGGCACTACCCTACCCGAGGAGTGGAAAGAGTGGTTCGTGAACATGAACGACCGCACCAACGAGGGTATTCGCCACGCTGAGAAACCATGGATGGCAGTACAGTTTATTCCAGAAATGAACTGCGGACCAAAAGACTCTGAATTCGTATTCGATAACTTCTTCCAACTTCTTAATAAATAATGGCCATGGAGAAAAAAGATATCAAGAAAGTATTGGTGCTCGGTTCTGGAGCACTCAAGATTGGTGAAGCAGGTGAGTTCGACTACTCTGGTTCACAAGCCCTCAAGGCCCTTCGTGAAGAAGGTATCTACACCGTACTCATCAACCCCAATATTGCTACGGTACAAACCAGCGAAGGTGTAGCAGACAAAATCTACTTCTTGCCTGTTAACCCATTCTTCGTGGAGAAAGTGATTGCTAAGGAGCGTCCAGATGGCGTACTCCTTGCCTTCGGTGGACAAACCGCACTCAACTGCGGTGTGGAGCTCTACAAGAGCGGCGTATTGGCGAAATATAATGTACAAGTGCTCGGTACTCCTGTACAAGCTATCATGGACACCGAGGACCGCGAGTTGTTCGTTGAGAAACTCGACGAGATTAATGTCAAGACTATCCAAAGCGAAGCTTGCGAGACCATCGAAGCAGCTCGTGCTGCAGCTAAAGAGCTTGGCTACCCTGTTATCCTCCGTGCAGCATACGCATTGGGCGGACTTGGTTCTGGCTTCTGTGACAACGAGGAAGAGCTCAATATCATCGCAGAGAAAGCCTTCTCTTTCTCTCCACAAGTACTTGTAGAGAAATCACTCAAGGGATGGAAAGAGATTGAGTATGAGGTAGTTCGTGATAAATACGACAACTGTATCACCGTCTGCAACATGGAGAACCTTGACCCACTCGGTATTCACACGGGTGAGTCTATCGTGATTGCTCCTACCCAAACATTGACCAAATCAGAGGCCGCTAAGCTCCGTGCATTGGCCATCAAGATCGTTCGCCACGTAGGTATCGTGGGTGAGTGTAACGTGCAATACGCGCTTGATCCCTATTCTGAAGACTACCGCGTGATTGAGGTGAACGCTCGCCTCTCTCGCTCTTCTGCATTGGCTTCTAAAGCGACGGGTTATCCTCTCGCTTTCGTAGCAGCTAAGATCGCCCTCGGTTATGGTCTCTTCGAACTCAAAAACTCTGTTACCAAAGATACGCCTGCTTTCTTCGAGCCAACACTGGACTATATCGTGGCAAAACTCCCACGCTGGGACCTCGGTAAGTTCCGCGGCGTAGATCGCGAGATTGGCTCCAGTATGAAGTCTGTGGGCGAGGTGATGGCTATCGGTCGCACCTTCGAGGATACCATCCAAAAGGGTCTTCGTATGATTGGTCAAGGCATGCACGGTTTCACCGAGAACAAGCAACTCCATGTGGACGACCTCGACCACGCTTTAGCTGCGCCAACCGACAAGCGTATCTTCTTCCTCTCGCAAGCATTGCATGCGGGTTACAGCATCGAACGCTTGCACGAGCTTACCAAGATTGATCGTTGGTTCCTCGAGAAACTCCAAAATATCGTTAAGACTGACAACGAGCTCAAAGCAGCTGGCACCCTCCAAAACATTGACGAGGACTTGATGCGCAAAGCCAAGATACAAGGTTTCTCTGACTTCCAAATCGCGAAAGCTGTTGGATTGGGCAACCAAATGGACATGGATTTTGCGGTACTAGTAACCCGCAAACATCGTCTATCATTGGGCGTTAAACCAGTTGTAAAACAGATAGATACACTCGCAGCAGAGTTCCCTGCTCAAACCAACTACCTCTACCTCACCTACTCCGGTGTAGCCAACGATGTGAAGTACCTCAACGACCGCAAGTCTGTCGTTGTACTCGGTTCGGGTGCTTACCGTATTGGTTCGTCTGTAGAGTTTGACTGGTGCGGCGTACAAGCGCTCAAGACTATCCGCGAGAACGGCTATCGCTCCGTGATGATCAACTACAACCCAGAGACCGTTTCCACCGACTACGACATGTGCGATCGTCTCTATTTCGATGAACTCACCTTCGAGCGCGTGATGGATATCCTCGAATTGGAGAACCCACACGGCGTGATCGTATCTACTGGTGGTCAAATCCCTAACAACCTCGCACTCAAGCTTGATGCACAACATATGCCTATCCTCGGTACTACCGCTCGCAGTATCGACAACGCCGAGGACCGCGATAAGTTCTCCGCGATGCTCGACCGCATTGGAGTGGACCAACCAGAATGGAGCGCCCTCACATCTATGGAAGATGTGAAGACCTTCATCGACAAAGTGGGCTTCCCAGTGCTCGTTCGTCCATCGTATGTGCTTTCTGGTGCTGCGATGAATGTCTGCTTCAACCAAGAGGAACTCGAACGCTTCCTCAAGATGGCAGCAACTGTGAGCAAGAAGCACCCAGTGGTAATCTCTAAGTTCATGCTCAACACCAAGGAGATTGAGATGGACGCTGTAGCTAAAGATGGCGAAATCATCGCATACGCTATCTCCGAGCACGTAGAGTTTGCCGGTGTACACTCAGGCGACGCTACTATTCAGTTCCCAGCACAAAAACTCTATGTAGAGACCGTGCGCCGAATCAAGAAGATCTCAGGTCAAATCGCACGCGAGCTCAATATTTCTGGTCCATTCAATATCCAGTACCTCGCTCGCGAGAACGAAATCAAGGTAATCGAATGTAACCTCCGTGCTTCACGCTCGTTCCCATTCGTATCTAAAGTATTGAAGATCAACTTCATTGATATAGCCACTCGTATCATGCTCGGTCTTCCTGTAGAGAAACCAAGCAAAAACTTCTTCGACTTCGACTACGTGGGTGTTAAGGCATCGCAGTTCTCATTCAACCGCCTGCAAAAGGCCGACCCAGTTATCGGTGTGGATATGACCTCTACGGGTGAGGTAGGTTGCCTCGGCGAGGACGCTAACGCTGCCCTCTTGACCTCTATGCTTTCCGTAGGCATGCGCGTACCTAAGAAGAATGTACTCTTCTCTATCGGTTCGCCTAAGCAAAAAGCACAGATGCTAGAGTCTGCACGCCAACTCATCGCGAAGGGCTTCAATATCTACGCTACCCTTGGTACAAGCCACTTCCTCACAGAGGCAGGTATCCCTAACACAACGGTTTACCAACCATCTGAGGAGGGCACTCCACAAGCTATCGACCTCATGCGCGAAGGCGTAATTGAGTTCGTAGTGAGTGTACCAAAGGATATCGTGACCGATCCACAAAACGATGTTTGCTACCACGTTCGTCGTGCGGCTATTGACCTCAATGTGCCATTGCTCACCAATGCACGCCTTGCAGCTGCGTTCATCAATGCTTTCTGCACAGTCGATGTCAACGACCTCGCTATCCAATCATGGGATGAGTACAAGTAGGAAGACCGTGTCTGTACCTACTGCTTCGACGGCTCATGCCCTTGTGAATAAACTAAATGCTCAGCAAATTTGCTGAGCATTTGTTTTCTTTGTCCATTGCCTCCGAATACTATTCAGGTACTTTTCCTTAAAAAATGCTTTTTGTTAAGTGAAGGAGTGCGACGGAACGCACTCCGAGTATTGCGCCCGAAAAGTCCCCACTTTGAGGATTAAGCGCAATACATAGAATGGCGTGACCCTTGCGGTCACGCAGCCGTATGGCTACAGGGTAGTGCCGTACAGGGTAGGCACGACCGCCTAATATATGATGTATTAGCAAATAGGCTTTTTGTTAAGATTTTCCTCTGTGGTTCTTCTCTTGTTCCTCTCAGGTCAAAGACCAAGGACGAACCAAAGAAGAACCTAGGATGAACCAAAGAACTCCCAACCATCAAAAAGTGCTGTTTGTTAAGATTGCACTCTCTTTTACCTCTCTTATACCTTGCCTCAAAACACCGAGCGACGACCGAGAGAACACCGAGAAAACTCCGACTCAACTCCCTGCCTCCAAAAAAGCACTTTTCTTAAGATTGCTTCCTAAAAAAGTTGACTCCTCTCCTAAAAAGGTTGACTGCTCTCCTAAAAAGGTTTCCTGTCTCTGTTTATTCTTTCGAATCATATTCGGGTATTCTCGCCTCTAAACTCAGCGGGGTCCCCGATAACGCTCGTGGCGTTATGGGGTGCTCTTAAACTGTAGCTCGCCCCACGAGCGTCCTCTAAACTGAAAATAGCGAAAAAAAATCGCTATTTTCTTGCACATCCGCAAATTTTGTTGTACCTTTGCACCGTGATTTTAGAAGGGAATATAAGGATGAAGACAGGTAAGTTTACATACGGCAATAGCGTAATCTTCTATGCAACGGCATCGGAGTCATTGCTCGCAACACTTACCCCCCCTGCAATTTTCTTATAATCAGATAGTTAGCCGTAGCAACACGGCTCGAAGTCATATATTGGCGTTACCACTTGGCATCTTGTATGCTCGGCGCGTAACGCCTTTTTTGTGTGCAAATTCTTAAACAATAATAAATAATTTCTAACATTCAAAAAGTATGAAGAATTTTAAGTTAATGGCAATTGCCCTCGTGGCAATGTTGGGTTTCTCAGCTTGTGAGAAAGATTGTGACCACGAATTTATTGAGTACGACTACAGCAAAGACCTCGTTGGTACTTGGACTCATGTCGCAGAAAATGGTCAAGCTGAGGCTATGGTAATCAAGGCCGATGGTTCGTTTGAGATAACAGGTATTAGCGGAGTTGGTAGTCTATACGAGGAGAAAGGTACTATCAAGGTGGTAAATAACAAGGTTACTCTTGCTTACAACAGTGGTGATGCATTTGAAGGTCGCCTCGAATTGGTAGCGGGCAAATCTATGTCTATTGTTTTTAATAAGGAGTTTGACGTATGTTTGACTTATGATTATTGCGAGAATGACCTCGCCGATGAGGTTATAGGTATGTGGGTATGTACATATGTCCCTTGGATGGATGCTGATATGGCAATCAATATTTATCAAGCAGATGGTAAAGCCTTTTTTACAGGATTTGTAGGAGATGCAGACTCTGATTATGCAGCAAATGTTGAAACAACATACAAAGTTATCGGTAATCTGATGATTCAATCAAACCCTATGAGCTATGAAGGTGCTCCCGAGTATTTAGCATTCCGTTTGGATTATTCTCCTAATGGCTCAGAATATGGCGATGTGCTTACTAATACCAATTTAATGGCATTTGGTGATGAAGCTATTGAAACTACTGCATCGTTGATTCGTATCAAGCAGTCACTTGACCTCACAGGCAAGACATACAACTATAAATCTGCTTATGTTACCAACGCAAAGGGTAAGGACGAGGATTTCTCTATTATGGGTAACATTTTCAACATCGCCAATATAAACGCAGGTGACTTTGATATTATACTTGGTTCAACCCTCTTCTGTGTAGAGTTAAATGCCAACTCAATCAAGCACAAATACATTCTTAATGGTCAGGACAAAGTATTTGATGCTCCAATCACTGTTGAAGGCAATAAGGTTACACTTGATATGAGTGCAATAAATCCAGCTTTGAGAAAGGTTGAGATGTATATGTACCAAGATGCTGACAATAGTCAGTTGCATATGTATATGCATACAGACGCTTTCATCAACTACTTTGCTAACTTGGAGGTTGTTACTTTGCTTCAGGCAGGCAAGATTAACCAATCTGACGCTGCTGCTGTTGAGAAAGTATTTGCCGATATGGAGGCACGAGTTGAAAGCATCAATGTAAGTTTCGTATTGAAGGCTCGCAAGTAATCTCGCAGATTAAATAACTACACAATCAGGGGATGTACCTTTTCGGGTGCATCCCCTGATCTTTGCTTCTAAATATCTATTATAGTTGCCAACGCCAGAGGTGTTGCAACAGGAAATCATGCGTGAACGCAAACAATTGGAAATAGAATAAGTACTTGCTAGAAGAATAAAGGAACAACCTTTACTACAAACCTTCTAAACAACTTTCGGCACAATCGTCTTATCTCGCCCAATGGGCTCGAACGAACTATATTAAAAAATTAATAAACAATATCATTTTTATGCAAGTGATGATACAAACCCATCAATATATGGTTGATTATTTGTTACTACAGC